>Ga0307509_10010024_pt1 | contig 11695 bp, 9 predicted proteins | sample 10_EM_MG_FD_202245 | JGI IMG/M metagenome (GOLD analysis project Ga0307509, IMG submission 202245) | Populus trichocarpa ectomycorrhiza microbial communities from riparian zone in the Pacific Northwest, United States - 10_EM | ecosystem: Host-associated > Plants > Roots > Unclassified | place... | reverse complement strand
CCGGTGTGGTGCAACCCCCAGTGTAGCATCCGACCAATAATATCGGAGCTGCGGTGGGGAGGGGCCATCTCCTTCCCGGGTCTGAAGGGATTGTCAGGGCTTATCGGACACCGATATGAGGGCGGGTTGTGGGTCGAGAGCCGCGCTGCCTGAGAAAATATTGCAGGAGTTGAAGAGCATATAGACGGGTAGCGGTGTCGTGGTAGAGCCTACTCCAGAACTACTAGCTGGCTGTTTGGCTGCTCTTGGACGAACGCGGGGAGGCCCTCGATGGCGTCGTCGGATGCCTTCTCCTGAGTGGTCCCTGGCAACTACGGAATGTGAGCTTGGGACAACCGCGTGACACACAAGGTCCACCTTACCTTGGCGGATTGAACTCCACGAATAGTTCAGAGCCCGGGCAGTTGCCCGAGGGCGACAACTTCTCTAGATTTCTTGGCGCGTGAATGTTGTTAGGCCCAGAGCGGCTCCGTGCGAACGCCTACCCCGGGCGAAAAAAAGGGCATGTTCTGAGATCAAGTTGGTGGATTCCAGGAAGCGGCAGATCTCACATGTCTGAAGAGCGAACCCGCCGAAAATTGGAGGGGGTGGTTCAAGGATTTGCGATGTGGGTAGTACGGCTGAGGCGGTTTGTGGAGTTGAGTTCGATGGAATGGTGTAAGGAAATACCGCAATAGGATATTGCGATGGCGAGAGGTCTGTGTGCTGAACGATGTGTATGATACCGGCGAACAGGGACCAGTGGAAGTCGTGTTATTCGAGTCAAGTTGTGGGAGGGCGATTGGGATGGCTGCGGGTCCACCTCTAGGTGGATCTTGGCACCCACCGCTGGAGAGGAGGAAGTGGAGGAAAGAGTTACGAAGAGCGTAGAATCCCAACCTTGACAGGTGTCTTGCGTCGATGGGTGGGGCAGTCAAATCGTCACCGGGAGGCAGGAACGATAAACTATCGCCCGACAGAGCCAGTGTGAGCCCCTCCGGGTCCTAGGTTCCTCAGGAAGTCGATGGGCTCCATGGGGCATGGGCGGGTTCGACGGCGCGTATAGGGAGGCTGAGTTCCGAGTTCCGACCGTTCTGGGACGTCCACAGAGGGGAGGTCATGTGACCGTCCGAAAATTTCAAACGAAAACACGAGCCGCAACCATCCGACATCGCACCATCTGGGCCAGTCAACACAGAAATGAGTACCCCGTTTCCCATCGCAAGCTCATCGGAGGTGCGGAAGCGCCCACTTGTGGGCAGCCGAGGCAAGGGGGAGGGATCGGGTGGACCAGATCCGGAGGATCTTGAGATCAGACCACCGAGTGCGCCCCCACTTCGTGCCAGCGTGGATGCGATGCTACGCGAAACACGTTCTACCGATCGACGCCCTAACCTTGCCGCTGCAGTTAATGTACAACAGAATCTGGAGTCGGTCGCGACTACCGTGGCCAAATCAGTCCTCCATCAAGTAAAAGAATCTCCAAATGCTTATCCTCCACTCAAATCCATCGCGGGATATCTCTGGCATATTCTGGACAACTGCGAGGTATGGCCCCCCTCTTACATATTCGATCCATACCACTTACAGTTGCTCCAGCGAACCAGGGTGAATCAACAGGCCATAGGATTGTTGGCACCACGGGTCAGAACACTTTCTGAATCACTCTGCGACCCTTTCACTGCAGGTGATGCCAATGAGAGAAGGAGAGAGAAAGAGAGAGAAGGCGAATTGGAACAGTAAGCTTGCACTCTCTAAAATTGAGAGCCAAGTCTGACATGTGGGGACTACAAGGAAATTGCAAGAGGTTGACCAAGCCATGGCATCAATGGCAATCCAAAATGATCTTGTGGATTTCCTCAACAACCCTGAGAATGAGTGGAGGGTTGATGACCTGGTGGAAGATGTTCACTATGCCCTAGTGGACTATCAGGTTTGCACTCCCTCAGGCCCACCTCATAACCTCTAACATCCTCCCCAGACTTCATTACAACAAGATATCTATGACAAGAGCTGTCAAGAAATTGTGAGTCTCACTCCCAATTGGTCTAGTCTCATGTTGTAACCTGTGAGTAGAGAGATGTAGATCGCCTCCTTCTGAACAGCATGCCCCATACCAATGCAGCTGGGTACTCTTCTGGGAATAGGCGAGGATGCCTCAGGGGGACAAGGAGGGATGTTCTCCTCCAGCTTGAACTCTGGCTAGAGGACAGACAAGATCACCATGTGTTCTGGCTCAATGGTCTTGCAGGAACTGGAAAATCAACCATTGCCCAGACATTTGCTGAGCTTTCCTTTGCATATGGGAACCTTGGTGCAAGTTTCTTTTGCTCCAGAGATTTTGAGGACAGGAGTAACCTCCAAGCAATCTTCCCAACACTTGCATTCCAACTTGCATACAGATACCCTCTTTTCCGAGATCAGTTACTCCAAGCCTTGAGGGCCAATCCCAGTGTTGGACAGGAGTCCCTTTGTTCCCAGATGGAGAAGTTTATTGTTGGCCCATTAAAGGCTGCCTGCATTCAGACCTTGATCATCATTGATGCTCTCGATGAGTGCAAGGACAAGGAGCCTGCATCTGCCATCCTCTCTGTGCTCTCCCGCTATGTGGACAAGATCCCACAAGTCAAGTTCTTCATCACTGGTCGTCCTGAACCCAGGATTCGATCTGGATTCCGGCTGAAATCGCTTCGACCCATCACAGAAGTGCTCAAACTCCATGAAGTTGAGCGCTCCTTAGTGGACAGCGATATCAAGTTATTTTTCAGGACTGAATTGACAAATATTGTTGAGGCCAGGAGTGACTGTGATCTGACAGAGGATTGGCCAAGTTTATATCAAATTGACATTCTCTGCAAGAAGGCAGCAGGCCTTTTTATCTATGCCTCCACAGTCATCAAATTTGTTGCATTTGAGCATGATACCCCTGCTGAGAGGCTTGCCCTCATTGTTCCACTCCCACAAAGTACCACCCATGAAGGGAAGTCAGGGATTAATCTACTCTACACTCAGGTCCTGGAACAAGCATTCCATGATGTGGATTTGGATGAACAGACCCTCTACTCCCGTTTTAGGTCAGTGGTAGGGGCAGTGCTCCTGGTGTTCAACCCCCTCCCAATGGAGGCACTCTCCACCCTCCTCAGGACTCTCCAGATCTCTACCACTCTACGTTCTCTCCATTCACTCCTCCTTGTTCCTGACAGCAAGGCTGACCCCATTCGGGCCTTTCACAAATCATTCCCCGACTTTCTTATGGATCATGGAAGATGCAAGGATGTAAGATTCTTTGTAAATCCATCAGTGCACCATCAAGCCATTCTACTTTCATGCCTCAACCTGATGGAAGAGAAATTGAAGAGAAACATCTGTGGCCTGGATCACCATGCCATTCTCACAGAGGTTCAAGGTCTCCCCACCCACCAGAAAGGGCACATTGGGGATGCTTTGGAGTACTCCTGCCAATTCTGGGCAAAACACCTTGCAGAGGTTCCCAGTGGGTGTCATGATGTTGAGGAAATCCACAGGGCGGTTGACAAGTTTTTTACAACACACCTGCTCTTTTGGATTGAAGTCCTTACCATCATGAGAAGTCTCAGTCTCAGTGTTGGACTCATTAATGATGTTCAGCAATGGTACAACTTGGTGAGCTGTGAACAATCCATTTACTGGAACCCATATTCATATTACATTTAGGCAGGCTTGACCTGCAAGTGGGCAGATGATAGTCAGCGTCTCATCCTGGACAACTTTGACACAATCCAGGACTCTCCTTCCAAGATATACTGTGAAGCTGTTCCCTTCTCTCCTTCCTCATCTTGGCTCCATAAGTGGTACAGTCCAGAGCTCTTGCAAGGGGTTATGGTAGTCAAGGGCCTCCAAGCTGGATGGGGGACATGTTCCCGTACAGTTTTGTTTGACTATATCCCCTATGCTCTTGTGTGCTGGAATAACCTCATTGTGTCTGGTTCCTATAGTAACATCATTATCCTTGATGCAACCACTGGAACCCACACATCCACTCTTTCTGGGCATACTGATTTTGTGATATCCTTTGCCTTTTCATCAGATGGGGCATCCCTTGTATCTGGGAGTCAAGACAAAACTGTCAGACTCTGGGATATCCAGACTGGTGGGGTTATCAGGATCTTCTATGGCCACACTGAATGGGTTGCGTCTGTTTCCATTTCATCAGACCAGACCACAATTGCCTCAGGATCCAATGATGGCACAATTCGCTTGTGGAAGGTCCAGACAGGGGAGTGTAGTTGTGTTGCAGATGAACATAATGGCTGGATCCAATCTGTCCAGTTCTCCCCTAAAAATCCACAACGCCTGATATCTGTATCCTCTAATGGTACTGCACAGTGGTGGGATACCAATGGGCACCGAGTTGGGCCTGCCCATGGGTGTAGTAGTGCTACTCACTCCTCTGATGGAACTCATTTTGTTTTATGGTCAGGGGGGGGAAATGGTACAGTTCAGAACTATGATTCTGGGGTAATTATTGCCAAAATCCAGGCTCCTGGAAGTACTATTCATTGTTGTTGCTTCTCCCCCAATAAAAAATATGTAGCTGGTGCTGGTGATAATACCATCTACATCTGGGACATCACCAGCTCAGACCCACACCCCATCAAAACCTTTGTTGGACATGCCCAGGATGTCACCTCTATTGTATTTTCCTCTACCCTCATCTCATCATCCAGGGACAGATCAATCAGGTTCTGGCAGATTGATCCCTCATTCACAAACATGGGTACAGCTGATTCAGAGTCCAAACCCCTTGTTTCTGCTTCAATCACATTCATTAGTGTGCAGGCAAAAGATCATATTGCTATCTCAAGTGATGAGGCTGGATTGGTAAGGGCTTGGGATATCTCAACTGGACTCTGCAAGGCATCCACCCAGACTTCAGTTAGGCCCCCCAATTGGAGAGATGCACAGCTAATTGGTGGTGGATTTTTGCTTGTTTGGTGCACATCCAAGGAGATCTACATCTGGGATACCAAGAAAGGAGGACAGCCCAAAAGAGTGGTTCCAAGGTCTAACTTCTCAACTGCCATTGTCAGGATATCAGGGGATGGGTCCAAGTTTTTTCTCCTGGATAGTGAATACATTCAAGCCTTATCCACTCAGACAGGAGGGGTTGTGGGTAAGGTGAAGTTGCAGGGCAAACCATTTGGTGATCTCATTATAGATGGTTTGAGAGTTTGGATTGATCACAAGCACTCAACCCCTGAAGGGTGGGACTTTGGAGCCCCAGGCTCAAGCCCCATCAGGTTATCCAATAAACTCCTGCCCAGTCCCTGGTTAGATTTCATCCATACTACCCTTCCATCCAGAGTCAAGAATAAAGCCACAGGAAAAGAGATTTTTCAATTTCCTAGGAGGTATGGAAGGTTTACTAAAGCCCGGTGTAATGGACAGTATCTGATTGTTGGCTATAAATCTGGAGAGTTGTTGATTTTGGATTTTGGTCAAATGTTTCCCCAGTAGAGACCTATTCTGTACCTGCAACTTCCTGTGTGGAGCATTGGCTGTGATAACTGTTAACACATTTTGATACCTTTTATATGTGTAACACTTACATGCTTCCCATTTTTACCCACACCATATACCAACACTGTAAATCAACCAGATATTGACAATCATGATTTTGTCAATAATGTGATGCATTTTTTGCCACTATAATACACCCACCAGTGGAATCATGCTTCATCAAGGTAGAATAAATCTTAGGTCCTATGCAAATACAAATGTGATGGTCCATTATAGGACTGCAGATGCTCTCAACCAGTCCCTTAACACTCTTGAGGGATCCTGTGATTTTCCCTCATCCTACCAATAATTCTAGACCCTGGGGCACACCCCTCAGTCCCATGGAAATTCTCTGATGTCAAGTCTAAGCTTCCCACAGGTAACTACCATTTGTGTACCCTCCCTTCCCCCCCTTGATCTTACTCTTGGGAATAGGTGCATTTTGTGATTCCACAAGATCTCCAACACAGTATATGTTGATGATCTTATCATTTGATAGTTCACCCCTCATCACTTGTCCAACAACTGGAAGTGGTGCAGATAGTGTGGTAGAGTTGATATCCAGTGTGTCATTATAGTCCAGGAGAACACAGAGACATACAATAACAAACCTGGGGGGAATGAAGGCACCGAATAATCCCATTGTGATGTTAGTAACCACCCCTATCAAGGCATGTGAATTTGTCACAGACAATCACCACATGGTGTGCAGTTAGGAAGTCTCTGGAAGTGATGTGATGGATGGAATTTAGAGACAGGTGGAGTGAGGAAACCAGGGTAATAGGACTTGAGAGGATCCATGTTGTGATATTTCTGCAGTTACATAAAACCAATGGTCAGGTATCACAAGAACAGAACCCCACAGCTTTGGAAAAACATATTGTCTCCTTAGCCAGTACAATGCTGCTCAGAGTTCCTGCTACCTCCTCTTTCCATGATGCCATCAATGAGAAATGAATCAGTTAGTGCATGATGGCCTTCATGAGATGATATATGGAAAATGGGATGGGGGTGGTGAGGCCTACTTAAGTGACCTTTTGAAACATCATTGCTTTCAGTGATCCATGACCCACAACCTGACCATGGATTGGAGAGGTAACAGCCAAGAAGTAGCAAGATTATTTGTCTTGTTCATGAGTTGAGTAAAGCCTAATGCAAGATTCAATTGCTAACACTGGTATATTGCTCAACAGAATGCAAATCCTTATCTTGTGTTCAAGGAATAATGGGGAATTCTTTGATACTGAGGCTTAGCAGGGAACATTATGAGCACACCCTTTCCCCCAACATCTCTTTGCCTCCATTCACCAAGCTCTGGTTTGACAGACAAGGTCCGAGACTTCATCTAGGTGGAATGGTCAGCCCAACCAACAAGGTGTTCACTTGTTGCCCACCATGAGCTCTGGAATTATTTTCAATCCCTGGTAAGGTGCCTCTGCCATGGCTGAGTGCCACAGTAACAAACAACCATAATTGAAGAATTGAAAAAAAAAAAAACTTGGGGTGAACCCAGTTGGTCATCCAACTCCAAAACACCATTCCATGCTCTGGAGTATAATGTGACCATCACCCAGATCCTTGGCGCAGTTGCAACCGGTTGTAATGGCCACCAGTACTATAATAGTAATTGGTACTTGGTACTGTCTTGATTTTGATTGCAATTGAACATTGCCCTTGCAATGAGGGTCCTGCCTTTGGAATGTATTGCCCAACTTGTAATTTTGGACCTGGTATTGCAACGACAAAAGGTATTGCAATGGTGTTGTTTCATTGTAGTAAGGCCTGGCATGGAAGCATCATACCCAGACACCCGTGGGTGATTACCCGCAAAGATCTGGTCTGGTCCGGGCTACAAGACCTGAACCCGCCCGGTATTGCCGTCACAGGTACAGGTCGGCATGGGTTGGTACAGATATACCCGCAGTTACTCACGCTCTCATCAGTTTCGACAACCAGGCCCAAGATGGGCTACATGGGGGGAGTATTAGAATGCCTACATTCCTTCACAGTGGTCCTGCACATTGTACAACTATTTTAATGTATATAGGATAGCAGAATATGTTGTAACCAATGTACAGAATGCTCCTGTTACCACCTGACAATATTGTTGTGGATTCCAGCCCCTGCTGTCACTCCGACCATAGGGTGTCCAGGCTAAGCAATAGAAGACGCTGTGAGGGTGGAGGACAAGTACAAACACATTCTAGTTGGCTAGAGCGGCTGACAGCCCCTTGAATCATTTTTTTTTGCTACTTGCCTGCTGGCTCTCTGCCCACTATAAGTCGCCGGGTATCTGTGGGGCACCCATGTTGGACCTGTGGTGGAGGTTACCCGTTCGGATTTACCTGCACAGGTATAAAACCACTCAGTTACCATCAATGGATCATGGGTTGGGTCTGGAATGTTCCATCCCAGGCCTTACATTGTAGTCCATCCTGGGAAATCTAATGCTCTGCCACAACTTCAGGGGATTGGATCAAGTAATACTGTGCAAATATACTATTCTAAAAACAGCAATGGCCAATGAAACCCAGGAAAACTAATCGCAGCCTTCACCCTCTGACCAGTGCTAGCCCTTCAGTGATAGCCACACATCCTGTTGGCTTTATAGTGAGCAGCAGAACAGAAACCTGGGGAAAGGACCGGACTCACATGACTTTCCGGAATTCCTTGTACCGTGTTGTTCTGCCGAATGCACCAAGACTGGAATGGGATGGGGGCAGCCAAATGGAACCATCCCACACAATCCCATATGAGCACATCACATAGGAAGCACTCACTGGACACTTGGTGTGGTGAAACATCGAAAGACCCCCACAAATTACAGATAAAGATGTGCCAAAAACTGAAATGGGATGGGGCAGTGTAAAGCTGCCATCCCATACAAGTGTATCACAAAGGAAGTACTTGCCAGAAACTTGACAAAGTAAAATGTAAAGGAACCTCCTGACCAACATAAAGAGAACATAAGAAATGCGCTGAGAAACTGAAATGGGATGGGGGTGGTGTAATGCTACCTCCCACACAATCCCATATGAGTGTGTCACAATGGGAGCACTCGCCAGAAGCTCAAAAAAGTGAAATGTAGAATAACCTGCCAACCAACATAAAAGGAACATAAAAAATGTGCCGAGAACTGAAATGAGATGGGGGAGGGGTAATGCCACCTCCCACACATCCCATACAAGTCCATCGCAAGGGAGCACTTGCCGGAAGCTCAACAAAGTGAAATGTAGAATAATTTGCAGGCCAACATAAAAACACACACCGAGAACCAAAATGGAATGGGGGAGGAGTAAAGCTGCCTCCCACACAATCCCATACAAGTGCATCACAGGGGATACACTCACTGGGAACTTGGCACAGTGAAACACCAAGAGCCCTGAACTGGTTGAGAACACCATAGCCATGATCCTAGATAGTAGTATCAGTGAGTAGAGACAAAGGGCAAAGGGACAAAGAGGAGGGACAGACAACAGAAGGATGAGAGGACAGAGCACCAAGAGAATGGAACAACAAGGGAATGGAACAACAAGGGAATGGAACAACAAGAAAACAGAGCAATGAGAGAACAGAGTAACAAGAGGACAGAGGGGTGAGAAGACAGAGGGACAAGAGAACAGAGCAATGAGAGAATGGAGTGACAAGAGGACAGAGTGACAAGACAATGGAGCAACAAGAGGACGGAGCAACAAGAGGACGGAGTGGATGGAGTTCAAGTTGAGTTTGAACGCATGATTGGCCTGGCAACACACCTGATCATATTCACATCATGTGTTGTGGTCCGTTCGGAATGTGTGATGACGAAAATTTGCAAAATAAAATAGAAAAACATACCACCCCCCTACCGGTTGGCAAACGCAATCAATCCTGCTAAATGTGGGCCAAAATGGGTGTGAATTGAGTGAACAATGTTTGATTTTCGAACGGAGTATTGCCAGCTCACCACGCGTGCCTGATCAAATTTCCTTTTTGGAAAGCTTGGTTTTCTGTGCCCACACTTGGGCTCACCCCTTTGCTTTTGCAATTGGGAGGCACACAATTGACCGGTAACTGGCTTCCAACCTGGGAGACTACGGCTAAAGGGTCTCTGAGGGGAGCACAGTCAAGGGAGAGGTGGGTCCTAGTCTAGGTGGTTCTGGCAAGAAGTCGGAGAAGCCAGGGAGAGAGCCTGTCACGGTGGGAGACAAGTAGACGACAGACTTGTCGATGGAAAACAGAAGTGTCGCGGGTGTATGCGCGGACTTACTGTTGTTGGACCAGAGGAATAGTGTTGGGGTTGTAAATGGCGTGAACGGGGGTGTTGGGAATGTTGGGAGGAGAAGGGGGTTGATCAAGGGAGAGGGCTGCTGAGAAGGAAGGATTATAGGGGGAGATGGGTGCGTAGTAAGTGAGGCAGAACTCTTCAAGGGTAGCTATGAAGCTCACCGAGTTCTGATCAAGTTGTTCTTCTTGGAGGAAGAGTACTTCGGTTACTGTGACGGGGAGGTACTGGGGGCAGTCCCAGTAGAGGATTTGGATGGAGGGACAACTGTAGAGAAGATGGTTAGTGACGATGATCTGAGGGCTAAGGAAGTTGAAGAGGGGATTGATGCAGAAGTTAACTACTGCAATGGGGTATTGGTGAAGAGAGTCGCGCCACTCGAAATAATGATCGCCACTGGCGAGGAAAGGGGGATGGGTGATCCCTTGATTGATGGCAGAGAAGGGCCTGTAGTAGAGCCGGTGGACAAGACGATCGCTAGAGTGATTGACCTGTAGACTCCTGAGAAGTCTATAGGCCCAAGCGTCAAGTCTTATGTCTGGGACACAGACTGGAGCGATAGGGGCGAGAGAGGCGAAGGGGGTAGGAAGTCCTGTTAACATACAGGGGACAGACGACTGGTCTGTCAGCAGCTATCAGTTCAGGGTGTGGGTCAGAGAATAAGAAGGCCCCTTACAGGTAAGGGAGTTTGTTATAAGCTTGTTAGTGATTACAGAGAAGAGTGAGATGGGGAGTAAGAGTAAAGGGGCCCTTGTATATATACTCCCCAGGTCATAACCACATGATCAGTCACATGTCTATCACATGCTCTTGTTTACTACTATTTACCGGTGTACTAAGTCACATTTCATCATGTGTATGAGTCATTACTATTGTTCCTTGGTACTTTGTTCTTCCCATCACGTTTCAGGCGGTGATGCGTCGGAGTTGCTTGCGGCTATACGTTTATTGTGGCTGCGGATGGCTGCGCAATGACTGCGCATTAGTCAGGGTGAGTGGGGCTATTCAGATGTCGTTTTGCTTTTATACTCCCCCCTCTTTTCCTTGTTTCCCTCCATCCCCTGCTTCACCAAGCTGCCTCTTCACATCACCATTCCAGTCTTCCATCCCTCATCTTATCTTCTCAACTCCCCTTCCCCTACGACCTCTCTATATTCTCGAAGTCCCTCCCCACCCCGTAAGGAAATTATAACAATGGTACGCAGCCCTCGTTCTGGTTGTGTTTGATATAACTGAACGATGGTTGTGTTTTTAGTCTTCCTCTACTTCCTCCCACGTTTCTTATGCCATTGAAAATGGCGCTGCCGAGGTAGGATCTTTGACTGTTGCTTTGTTTGAAATCGCAACTGACAGAGATCCTTTCTAGCTTGTTTCTTTCTTCCAGGAAAGGCCGGACTGTCCTTCTCTGACGCCTCATGGTCCCGAGCCCTTCGCTGCTCGTTTCGTGGCTCCTCCCCCTCAACACATTCAGCAGGGTACGACGAATCTTTTGGCCATCTCCTTGCTTCGCGAGGAGGTGAACAACATGTTCGAGTTTGCTCAATACTTGCGTTCGGAATTAGACGGTGCTCATTATCTTGGGGATGGCCATCAGGCCATGATGACGACCCAAATTGATGAACTGTCAGTCAAACTTGATTCCTTGCAAGCTGAACACGAGTATCTTATTAACGAACATTGGGTGCCTCTCCAGCAGTTCGCATCTGGCGTCGTGGCCTGCCTATCTGTCCTCTCCAGGACGGACCCCGAGATCGCCTCCCCCCTATTCTGCTCCAAGTGCGGAAGAGGCAGAGCTCCTTCTCCAGTTGGGAGGTCTTCGCCTGAAGATGGACAGGGGTGTGTCGCTCCCTTCCCCATCGGACTCATCTCCGATGATCTCCAGGCCTTCGGAATCAACCCCTCCGACTTCCCTTC
>Ga0307509_10010023_pt1 | contig 11696 bp, 8 predicted proteins | sample 10_EM_MG_FD_202245 | JGI IMG/M metagenome (GOLD analysis project Ga0307509, IMG submission 202245) | Populus trichocarpa ectomycorrhiza microbial communities from riparian zone in the Pacific Northwest, United States - 10_EM | ecosystem: Host-associated > Plants > Roots > Unclassified | place... | reverse complement strand
GACGCCGTTGCCCGGCGCGTTCGCGAGCGCGACGTTGCCGGCGGCGTACGCGCGCATCAGGCCGGGCACGCCGAGCACGCTGTCGGCGCGGAATACCTCCGGATCGAGGAACGCCTCGTCGGTCCGGCGATAGATCACGTCGACCCGGCGCGGGCCGCGCGTGGTCTTCACGAACACCTTGTCGTGCTCGACGAACAGGTCCGGCGCCTGGACCAGCTCGAGCCCCATCGTGCGTGCGAGGAACGAGTGCTCGAAGTACGCCGAGTTGAACGGCCCGGGCGAGAGCACGACCGCGGTGCCGTCCGGCGTCGCCGAGACCGAGCGCAGCGTCTCGGCGAGGCGCGTCGGATAATGATCGACGCGGTGAACCCGCGCGGCGTCGAACACGCGCGGGAACATCCGCTTCGACAGCAGGCGATTCTCGACGACGTACGACACGCCCGACGGCGTCCGCAAATTGTCTTCGAGCACGCGCCACACGCCCTGCGGATCGCGGATCAGATCGATCCCCGAGATGTGGATCCGCACGCCACCGGGCGGCTTGATCCCGCGCAGCATCGGCCGATAGCCGGCGGACGCGAACACCATCTCGCCGGGCACGACGCCCTTCGCGATGATGTCCTGGTCGCCGTAGATGTCGTCGAGGAACAGGCCGAGCGCGCGCAGGCGCTGTTGCAAGCCGGCCTCGAGCTGGCGCCAGTCCGCCGCCGCGATCAGGCGCGGCAACAGGCAGAACGGGAAGATCTTCTCGGTGCCGCGCGCGTCGCTGTAGACCGAGAACGTCACGCCCTGCTGGAGCAGTGCGTGCTCGGCGAGCGCCTGGGCGCGCGCGAGCTCGTCCTTGCCGAATGCATGGAGGAGCTGCATCGCGCGCGCGAACGGTGGGCGCGGAAAGCCGTTCTCGAACACCTCGTCGTACGTGCCCGGCAGCTGGGCGTAGCCGTCGAACAGACCGGGCCGTACCGTGATCTGGCTCTGACTCTGGCGCTGCACGTCTGGTTATCGTAGCGGAAGCCGGAGATCGATCGTGAACGGGCGGCTCTCCTTGTGGAACCCGTCGGCGACAAGGTCATCGTGATCGTGGGTCGCGATCACGATCCGCTCGTTGCGCCGCGCGAGCGCCTCGCCGTCGTCGACGGGGAGGCCATCGTACGCGCCGCCGCTCGGCCGCCACGCCCACAGCTCGATCCGCTGCGAGCGCCCGGCCCACGCCCACTCGATCGCGAGCGGGTCGGTCGCCGCGAGGCCGGGATGGAACCCGGGCGACGGCTGGAAGATCCGGCGGCGCACGCCGATCGCGCGAAGATCGCGTGCGAGCGCGCGCAGCGCCACCCACCGTCCGCCGATCGCGACGCGGTCGGGGCCGGCGCCCTCGATCGACAGCTCCCAGCGCTCGGTCGACGCATCGACGATCCGCGAGGTCGCGTGTTCCTGCGAGGCGACGTCGCCGACGAGTGGCCAGAACTCGAGCGCCGGTCGGATCGTCAGGGTCGCGTCGCCGAGCCGGCACGTGATGCCGGGCGGACGCCACAGCTCGAGCTCGCGGCGCAAGGGGCCGGGCACGCCGAGGCCGTGCTGGTCGAGATCGCCGAGCACGAACCGCAGATCGCGCGCGAGTGCGGCGGGCAGCGCGAACCGATCGTGGAGCTCGTCGTGCCAGTCGATCAGCGGCTCGCGATAGTCGGAGACGACGAGGCGCGCGACGATCCCGCGGACCAGCGCCGCGAGCGAGGCGAGCATCTCGGGACGCTCGGGCATCCGGATCGCGCGCAGCTCGACGACGCCCATCTTGCCGTGGCGCGGCCCGTGGACCGCGACGTGTGGGTTCCATAGCTTCTCGACGTTGAGCTCGGCGCGGTGCGAGTTGCCGGAGCCATCGACGAGCAACGGGCCGAGCGCGTGCCACAGCTGCTCGGGCGCGAGCTCGCCGCGATCCGCACTCTGCTCGAGCCAGGCAAGCGCGAGCTCGAGCTCGTCCCAGCGCTCGCGAACACCCTCGTCGGGCCGCGGCCCCTGCGACGCCGAGCCGACGCACTCGTTCGCGAACCAGTACGACAGCGACGGGTGGTTGTTGAGGTACCGGATCAGCGCGGGGAGCAGGTGCGGATAGCGAATGAACGGCGAGGCCTCGGGGCGCGCGCCGCCGAACGTGAGCTGGCCGCCGCCGCCGGAGTCGGCGAGGTCGCCGTTGAACCGCGCGCGCTGCGGGGCGAGACCGGACGTGCGCGCGGCTTCCCACACGCCGAGGGCTTGCGCGTAGAACGCGGCCGAGGTCGCGCACGGCGCCATGTTGACCTCGACGACGCCGGGATCCGGCGTGACCGACAGCCAGTGATCGTCGCCGAGCTCGGCCGGTGGTGGTGCCGGCTCGCCGGCGAGCTCACCGCGCACGGGCTCGCCGCTGCCGTCGTCGCGCCAGCGCACGCCGAACGCGAAGCGCGGCTGGGCCTCGTCGAGGTAGGTCCTCCCGATCACGCGCGTGACGGCGGCGCCGGGGAGCGCGTCGGCGAGTGCGGTCGCGAGACCGTGTGCGCGCGCGAGCTTGTCGTCGCCCTCGGCGGCATTCGTCCACGCGGGCTCGACCGAGTCGGCGCGGGTGAACGTCGGCTCGCCGCCGACCCAGACGTCGACGCTGCGGCGCGCGATCAGATCGTCGTGCGCGGCGAGGGCGGCGAACAGGTCGTCCTTCATTTGATCGACCTCGCTTCGCTCGGCAGCGAGCTCGAACCTGGTTCGAGCCCGCTGGTGCTCCAGTCCTCCGCGCGCGGCATCGGGGATCCGGCACTGTAGCGACGGAGATCGAGCGTGTACGGCTGCTCGGGATCGGGCGTCGTCGCGATCGCGCTCACCGGCCACGGGGCCGGATCACCGGTCGTGAACCGCTGCGCGCGGCGGGCGGCGGCCTCGACGCTGGTGAGCGGTGGCGCGGCGAACGCGCGACCCTCGGGGTGCCACACGTGATAGGTCGCCGCGGCGACGGCGCGCTCGTTCCACATGTCGACGTCGAACCGCAGCGGGTGATGGATCCCGAAATGCGGATGGAGCGCGTGCGGTGGCGCCCACGCGCGGAACCTCACGCCGCCGACCTGGACGTCCCGGCCGGCGACCGCACGCATCGGGAGGTTCACGCCGCCGGCGACGATCGCGTAGCGTTCCGGATCGATGCCGATCGTGCGGACCTCGACGCGCTCGACCGACGAGTCGACGTAGCGCGAGGTCCCGGCCTGGGTCGCTTCCTCGCCGAGCACGTGCCAAGGCTCGATCGCGTTGCGGAGCTCGAGTCGGGCATCGCCGATCGCGAGCGCGCCGACGAGCGGACAGCGCAGCTCGACGAACGGCGTGAACGCCGGAGCGGGCAGCGCCGCGCCGTGCGCCGCGAGGTAGGCCAGGACGTCCTCGAAGTCGCGCCACAGGAAGTAGGGCAGGAGGAAGCGATCGTGGAGGCACTCGCCCCAGCGCACCGGGGCGTGGCGATACGGCGCGGCGGTGAACGCGGCGACCAGCGCGCGGACCAGCGCGACCTGCGCCGCGGCCATCCGCGGATGCGGCGGCATCTCGAAAGCGCGCATCTCGACGAGGCCCTGGCGGCCGAACGGCGTGCCCGGATCGTAGAGCTTGTCGATCGAGATCTCGGCGCGGTGGGTCGATCCGGCGATGTCGACGAGGAGGTTGCGGAGTAGCGCGTCGACCTCCCACGCCGGCGGATGCTCGAACAACCGCGGCAGGGCGAGCGAGAGGTTCGCGAGCGCGTCGTGGCGCGCTTCGTCGAGGCGCGGTGCCTGCGAGGTCGGGCCGACGAACAGGCCGGTGAACATGTACGACAGCGCGGGGTGATGCTGCGCGAACCCGACGAGGCTCGCGAGCAGCTCGGGCTTCGCGAACCACGGTGACTTCGCGGTGGTCGGCCCGCCGATCGTGATGTGGTTGCCGCCCCCGGAGCCGGCGGCGCGGCCGTCGAGAAGGTAGCGCTCGGCGGTGAGGCCGCACGCGAGCGCGGCGTCGAACACGGTCTGGTGGAGCTCGGCCGCGGCGCGCGAGGACGCGACGGGCGGGAGGTTGACCTCGAGCACACCCGGATCCGGCGTGACCGCGAACTTGAGCTGGCGTGGCGACGGCGGCGGCGCGTAGCCCTCGATGCTGCAGTCGACGCCGGTCGCGACACGCGCGCGATCGATCGCGCCGATCAGGGTGCAGAAGTCGGCGAACGAGCCGAGCGGCGGAACGAACACCCACAGCGCGCCGTCGCGCGGCTCGACCGCGATCGCCGTGCGCGGCACCGGGCCGAACGGTTTCGGTGCGACCTTCTCGATCCGCGGCTGCGCGGTGTCGCCGGTGCGCGGATCCTCGAACGCGGGCGCGTCGGTCCACACCGGCGGAGGCGTGCCCCCGAGAATGCTCCCGAGGGGGAGGCGCAGGCCGATCGGGCTGTCCCCGGGGACGAGGAACAGGTGCTCGCGGCGGAGCTCCCAGCGGTCGCTGTGCCAGCCGGCGAACGTCTTCGCGATCGGGAGGACCCAGCCGACCTCGCGGCCGAGCCCGCGATCGAGCACGCGCGCGAGCCGCTTGCGCTCCTCGGGATCGTCGAGATTCGCACCTCGCGGGTCGAGCGAGGGCGGCAGCGCGGCCTCGGCGCGGAGCGCCTCCCACGGATCCTCGAACGCCGGCTGCCATTGGGGGATGACGCCGAGGGCGTCGCTGATCGCGCGCGCGAGCTGCTTGCCGGCGTTGAGATCGAGCGCGAGATCGCGATGCGGCCACAACATCGCGTCGCGATGCGCGATCACGTCGAGCGCCCACCGCGGCATCGACTCGCCGGGGTAGTGCTTGCCCATCCGGTGGAGCACGAGGCCACCGGGCGCGAGCTTGTCGCGCAGGCGATCCGCGAGCGCGCGACCGCGCTCCCACTTCTCGGGGCCGAGCGCGCCGGCATCCCAGCTCGCCTCGGAGTCGGGGGTGCGCGACGTGAACGTCGGTTCGCCGCCGACCGTGACCTCGAGGCCGGCAGCGGCGATCGTCGCGTCGTTGCGCTCGGCGGCGGCGAGGAGGTCGTGCCACACCGGCTCGGGGTACGGCGCGGTCGGCCGCGCCTCGTGGCCGAGCCGCATGATCGTCGTCGAGAACTCGACCGCGTCCGCGGCGACGTCGCTCGTCCCGGTCAGCGGCGCGGCGTTCGCCGGGGTCGCGCTGCACGCGAGCGGGATGTGGCCCTCGCCGGTCAAGAGACCGCTCGTCGCGTCGAGGCCGATCCAGCCCGCGCCGGGCACGTACGCCTCGGCCCACGCGTGGAGATCGACGACGTCGCGATCGACGCCGCGCGGCTCGTCGGGGATCATGCCCTCGTCGGCGAGCTGGATCAGATAGCCCGATGCGAACCGCGCCGCGATCCCGCGCGCGCGCATCAACGCGACGAGCAGGACTGCGCTGTCGCGACAGCTGCCGCGCCCGTTGACGAGCGTCTCCTCGGGAGTCCAGATCCCTGGCTCGTCGCGGATGACGTAAGCGATGCGTTGGTGGACGGCGCTACACATGGCGACGAGAAGGTCGATGGTGTCGCCGGCGGCCGGGAGCACCTTCAAGAGCTCGGTCGCGAGCCGGCCGAGCCGGTACGCGGGATCCTGGACATCGAGGAAGCCGGCGAGCTCGCTATCGAGCCGGTCGGGATAGCGAAACGGGACCTGCTTCGCACGATCGTCGACAAAGAAGTCGAACGGGTTGATCGGACGGACGTCGACCGCGAGCTCGACGGTGAGCTCGAGGGCGGTCACGGTCTGGCCCGCCTTGAACGTGACCCGCGCCAGCCGATTCCCGACTGGGTCGCGCTGCCAGTGCAGCCGGTGCTCCGGCGCGATGTGGAGCGCGTAGCTCTCGATCGCGGCGCGTGCGTGATCGGCCGGCCGGAGGCGAACGACCTGCGGCCCGAGCAACGCGGGGCGCGGATACACGTAGCGGCTGCGATGCTGGACGAGTACGCGCACGCAGCTTTTTACGATCTTTCGCCGCTACGAGCGCACTTTCGAGCGACCGACCGACAGGCCGAGATACTTGTTGCGCTCGAGCCAGTCGTTGAGGTCATGGCCGACCACGTCGCTCGGGTTGTCGAGGTCACCGCCGGTGAACTGAGCGAGCGTCGCGAGCGCGGTGTCGATCGCCATGTACTCGGGAGTTCCCTCCTCGAGCGTATCCATCACCGCGACGAGCTCGGCCTGGCGCGCGAGCACGCGCTCGGCGAGCGGCGATCCGCGCATCCCCTCGACGCTGTTCTCGTTGTGGATCGGCTTGGTCTTGATCGCCTTTTGAGTGTTCATGCACCGAGGTAATTCATCGGCCGTGCCATGCGCCCGCTCGCCACTCCGCGCGCGAACGCCCTCGTGAAAGGGCTTGCATGCGTGCATAAAATGCGCATATTCATGCAGAAACCATGCAGCGCCCCACCATCGCGGTCCTCGGCGCGTCCGGCTATGCGGGTGTCGAGCTGACGCGCCTTCTCGTCCTGCATCCCGGCGTCGAGCTCCAGGTGGTCGGTTCGGACCGCTGGATGGACGAGACGGTCGCGGCGAAGGCCGGCATTCCGAGCGAGCTGCGCTACCTCGCGCCCGACCGGGCGCTGGAGCACGCCGCGACGTGCTCCGCCGTGTTGCTCGCGACGCCCGCGGAGATCTCGCACGCGTGGGTGCCGCAGCTCGTCGACCGTGCGATCGTGATCGATCTCTCCGGCGCGTTCCGGCTGCGCGACGCGACCGCGTATCCGAAGCACTACGGCTTCGAGCATCACGCACCGGAGTTGCTCGCACGTGCGCGCTACGGTCTGCCCGAGCTGCGTCGCGGCGAGCTCGCCGGCGCGCGGTTGATCGCGAACCCCGGTTGCTACGCGACTGCGATCCAGCTCGCGCTCGCACCGCTCGCGAAGCTCGTCACCGGCCGGTGGGTCGTCGATGCGGTGTCGGGCGTGACCGGTGCCGGGCGCAAGGCGACCGAGGAGATGAGCTTCGCGGAGGTCGCGGGCGATGTCCGCGCATATCGCGCGCTCCGCCACCAGCACCTGCCCGAGATCGTGCAGGGTGTCGGCGGCGACCTCGCGTTCGTCGCCCACCTCGTGCCGATCGCGCGCGGGATCCTCGCGACGTGCCACGCCGAGCTGGCACCGGGCGTCGACGGCGCGCGCGTCGCGAGCGCGTTCGACGCCTACCTGCGCGAGCCGTTCATCGAGCTGGAGGCGAGCGCCGACGACGTCGCGATCAAGGACGTCGTCGGCACGAACCGCTGCGCGCTCGGCTGGTCGCTCGCCGGCCGCCACCTGGTCGTGACCTCCGCGATCGACAACCTCGTGAAGGGCGCAGCCGGCCAGGCGGTGCAGAACCTCAACCTCGCGCTCGGCTTGCCCGAGACGATGGGCCTGACGCTGAGAGGATTCCATCCATGAAGTTGCCGACCGGCTTTCGCTACGCGGGCGTGCATGCGGGCCTCAAGCCGGTCCGCAAGGACGTCGCGCTGATCGCGTCCGACGAGCCGTGCGTTGCCGCCGGCCGGTTCTCGCACAACGCGGCGGCCGCGGCGCCGATCGTCGACGCGAGGCCGCGCTTGCCGAGCGCCGCGATCCGCGCGGTCGTGATCAACAGCGGCAACGCGAACGCGCTGACCGGGGCGGCGGGGCTCGCGGACGTGATCGCGGTGCGCGGTGCGGTCGCGGCCGCGCTCGGCGCGACGCCGGCGGAGATCCTGACGGCCTCGACCGGGATGATCGGCGTGCGGTTGCCGGTCGGCAAGATCGTCGCGGCGGCGCCGGCCCTCGTCGCGGGGCTGGGCGCGGCACCCGAGCCGGCGGCCGAGGCGATCCTCACGACCGATACGCGGACGAAGCTCGCATCGCGCACGATCTCGATCGGTGGGCGCGACGTCACGCTCGCGGCGATCGCGAAGGGCTCGGGCATGATCGCGCCGCAGCTCGCGACGATGATCACGATCGTCACGACCGACTGCGCGATCGCACCGGCGATGCTCGACCGCGCGCTCGCCGCGGCGATCGAGCCGAGCTTTCACTGCCTCGTCGTCGACGGCGACATGAGCACGAACGACACGATCATCGCGCTCGCGAACGGCCGCGCCGGCAACCCGGCGATCACCGATCCGGGGCCCGCGCTCGACGCGGTCACCGCCGCGCTGACCGAGCTGTGCATCGAGCTCGCTCGCGACATTGCCTCGGACGGCGAAGGTGCGACCCGCCTGCTCGAGGTCGCGATCACGGGCGCACCGTCGCTGGCGATCGCGCGGGATCTGGCGCGCTCGATCGCCGCGAGCTCGCTCGTCAAGGCGGCGATCTTCGGCGCCGATCCCAACTGGGGCCGCGTGCTCGCGACGGTCGGTGCGCGCGCCGGCTCGCAGAACTATCCGATCGATCCGCACCGCGCGACCGTCGTGATCCAGGGCCTCACGGTCTATGCCGGCGAGCCGGTGCTCGCCGATGGCGCTGCGCTGCGTTCGAAGATGCGCGCACCCGAGGTCCGGATCGAGGTGGCGCTCGGCGCGGGCGACGCCACCGCGACCGCGTGGGGCTGCGACCTCGGCTACGACTACGTGAAGATCAACGCCGACTATTCGTCGCTGATCTTCCAGAAGGAGGACGGTGCGCTCGCGAAGGACGACCGCCTCACGAACTACTCGCCGACGTTCAAGCGGACGCTCCTCGTCGAGGCGCTGTCCTACATCTCGCAGTTCTCGGGCACGCGCTGCGTCGTGCGCGCGGGTGGCATCGCGCTCGCGCGGCCCGCGCTGCAGCAATCGCTGTGCGCCGACATCAAGCTGCTCCGGTCGTGCGGGCTCCAGCCGATCGTCGTTCACGATGGCGGTGCCGACGTCGAATCGCATCTCGTGACGTTGCTCAACCTCGATGGCGGTCACGCGATCGGCGTGTCGGGCAAGGACGGCGGGATGATCCGCGCAAAGGCCGGCACGATCGCGGAGGTCGATCCGGCGATGCTCGAGATGTTCCTCGGCCAGGGCTACGTCCCCGTCGTCGCCGCGCTCGCGCTCGGCGAGGACGGCACGAGCTACGCGATCGACGCAGACGCGGTCGCCGGCGCGCTCGCCGTCGCGCTGAAGGCGCCGAAGCTGATCTATCTCGTCGATGCGCCCGGCATCGTCGAGGCCGGAGAGCTCGTGACCGACCTGTCGGCGGACGCGCTCGCCGCGAAACAAGCGTCGCCGTTCTCCGAGGCGGTGGTCGCGGCCTCGCGCGGCGGGGTCGGCCGGATCCACGTGATCGACGGCCGGACGCCGCACAGCGTGATCGCCGAGCTGTTCACCGACCGCGGTGTCGGCACGCTGGTGACGCCATGAGCGCCGAGGCCCGCACGCGGCGAGCGCTCATCCGCGAGCTGATCGCGGCGCGCCCCGTCGCGACGCAAGAAGACCTCCGCGCGCTGATCGCCGAGCGTGGCCACGACGTCACCCAGGCGACGCTGTCCCGCGACCTCGCTCACCTCGGCGCCCGCCGCGCCGCGCGCGGCTACGAGCTGCCCGAGGCGACCACCCTGCCGGCGTTGCCGGATCTGATCCGATCGATCGACGACAACGGCACGCTCGTCGTGATCCACACGGCACCCGGGGCCGCGCAGGTCGTCGCGAGCGCGCTCGATCGCGCGAAGCCCGCCGAGATCCTCGGCACGATCGCCGGCGACGACGCGATCTTCGTCGCGCCTGCGCGCGGGGTCGCGGCGGCGAAGCTCGTGAAGCGCGTGCGCGAGCTGGTGCGGCGCTAGCTGCGGGCTAGAGCAATTTCGGTTTGCCGAGGCCCAGGCGCTGATGATCGGCGAGCGTGCAGCGGTTCTGGATCACTTCGATCCCGGCCTCGGTCAGCCGCTTCGCGGCGTCCTCGTTCCGGACGCCGAGCTGCATCCACACGACCTTCGGGTGCGGCTGCATCGCGAGGATGTCATCGACGTGATCGAGGACCGCCACACCACGGCGGAACACGTCGACGAGGTCGACGGGCTCCTTGATGTCGCGGAGCTGGCCGCGCACCTTCTCGCCGAAGATGTCTTCGCCGATGAAGCGCGGGTTCACACCGATCACCCGGTAGCCTTCTTCATGAAGGTACTCGGGCACGTAGAAAGCCGCCTTCTCGGGTTCGTTGTGGATGCCGAGAACGGCGATCGTGGGGGAGCCTTCGAGGATTTCTCGAAGGCGCGCGTCCGTCACGGCCATACCGAACCATACCGTGTTGGCAGGAATAGCCAAGCGTCCTGGCTTCGTTGCATGATGACCCCGCATGCGCTCCGCCCTCATCCTCACCGCTCTTCTGTTCGCGGCCTGTCACGGGAGCGATCCCGCGAACGGTGCGGGCTCGGCCGGATCGTCGCCCGCAACGACGCCCTCTGCGAAGCCAGCGCCCACTGCTGCGCCCTCGGGCTCGGCAGCGAGCGGATCTGCTACAGCGCAGGCCCCGGTGGCGCCACCGGTGCCGCCGCCCGTGGTCGAAGGTCACGACTTCACGACCGAGGCCAAGGCGCTGCTCGCGGTCGGCGCGTGCGGAGACGGTGCGATTCCTGACGGCATCACGGCCGAAGAAATGTCGACCCACTGCGATGCGGTGAAGAAGGCCCAGGCCGACTACAGCGATACGTGGGTCAAGCCCGCGCGCGCGTTCTTCGCCGAGAAGGTTCCGAAGAACGTCCCGAAGAAGGTCGTCTATCCGTTCGCCGGCGGCGATCTGTCGACGGCGCTCACCGTCTATCCCGACGCCGACGAGATCACGAACATCTCGCTCGAGCCGGCCGGTGATCCGCGCGACATCGACACGCTGCGCGGCAAGGAGCTCGACAAGGCGCTCGCGAAGGTCGCCTACGAGCTCAAGTTCCTCTACCGCGTGAACTTCAGCAACACGATCAACATGATCGATGCGATGCGTGGCGGCCAGCTGCCGACGGAGCTGATCTTCGCGCTGTCCGCACTGAAGGTCCACGGCTACGAGCTCGTCGGCCTCCACTACTTCTCGATCAAGGACGACGGCTCGCTCCACTACCTCGACGACGCCGACCTCGCGAAGGCGCCGGTGATCGGCAAGGCGAAGGCCGAGCAGCGCAACTGGATGTTCGCGAACGCCGAGGTCCAGTTCAAGCGTCCCGGCGGTCGCGTCCAGGTCTATCGCCACATCCGTCAGAACCTCGGCAACGAGGACGGCAAGGGCATCGGCCCGGGCCTCAAGAGCGACCCGCGCGTCGTGAAGTACCTCGAGGCGAAGGGGCCGGTCTCGGCGATGACCAAGGCCGCGAGTTACCTCCTGTCGTGGGAGTCGTTCTCGATCATGCGCAACTACCTCACGAGTCACGTCGTGTGGATGGTGTCGGATGCGACCGGCGTCGCGCCGAAGTGGGGCAAGCCGGCGGGCTACGAGTACGAGACCTACGGCGCGTTCGTCGGGCCGCACATCCCGGCGGGCAGCGGCATCTCGCAGGACTGGCGCGGCGAGTTCGATAGCGAACCCAAGCGCGACCTCGGGTTCCGGTTCGGTTACTACGACAAGAAGAACGCGAACCACCTCATCATCATGAAGAAGAAGTCCTAGCCCGGATTGTTCATCCCGACGTCGAGCGAGACCGAGCGATCCGAGGCAAATCGCGGCGCACGCCCGGAAGCGCAGCGAGAGCCCGCACTTGCCGTGCGGGCCGAGCGAGAACCGGCCGTACGCCGCGAGTTGCCCG
>Ga0307509_10010020_pt1 | contig 11698 bp, 10 predicted proteins | sample 10_EM_MG_FD_202245 | JGI IMG/M metagenome (GOLD analysis project Ga0307509, IMG submission 202245) | Populus trichocarpa ectomycorrhiza microbial communities from riparian zone in the Pacific Northwest, United States - 10_EM | ecosystem: Host-associated > Plants > Roots > Unclassified | place... | reverse complement strand
CAAAACACGCTTTGTTTTTTTTTTTTATATATTTTTATATATATATATATATATATATATATATATATATATATATATATATATATATATATATAGAGCCATATAAATAGCAAATAAGATTGTCGAACCACCATACAAAAAGGGGAGGGGGGGACTTTTTTATTTTCTCTTGAATTTCTTCATTAAATTTTTTAAAGAGCTTGAGATTGAGGAATGGGTATAAGGGTTAATTAGTGGAAATCAAACACTTAAGCAAGGATTCAAAGCTTCGAAAGCTAGGGTTTTAGAGAAGTTGAGGGAGGGAAAGAAAAGTGAAGAAAAAACTTGACTTTCGTTGTATTTTTTCTTGGTTTAGTAGCTATTTGAGGTAATAAACTCAACCCAAAAAATTAGTTTGAATGCTTATAAGCTATGTAAATTATTGAGCGCGTTAGTGTTAAATAGAATTTGAAATTGTAAAAATTGATTTTTTATTGTATTGTTTGATGATGAGATAATGTTAGTTGGTATCAGAAATGATTAAGTAACTTTTCAATTGAAAGAATTGAAGAGAAAGATTCATCTTCTTAACTATGGAATTTTCGGCCTAGATAAAAAAATGGGGAAGTTGAGATTATTTGATAAAATTGTTATGAAACTTATATGTAAATGTGTTGATATGAATAATTAATGTATAGGTAACACATGAATTGAAAAAAGGAAGTTTCACTTACCATGTGTGAAGGCATGCAGCCAAATAGAGAAGAAATAGGGAAATAAGATTTTGATTAAGTTGATACATAAATCATGCTTGAATGTGTTCATGTATATATACACATGGGTAATGTACTATGGTCATTCGATTAAAGCCGGTGAAAAAATGAAAATAAAATTTAATTCATTAGTCATATAGATGAATGTATTGGAGAAACATTAATAAATTTACAAATAGTCGATTTAATTGATGAAATAAGATATGACAAAGCCATATGAGATAGTAATTTGAGGAATAATTGGTTGGAAAACTGGAGATTTTTAGACATATGAATTTAAGGGAATTCGATTTTGGATGAATTTCATGTGATGTTGTATGTTTTATGATACAAGAGAGACTATAATAATAGAACAACAACAACAACAACAAGGTGATACGTGGAGGGCACAGGTAACAAGTAAGTGTTAAACACCTTGAAGTTCATTTTATTAAGTTGATTAAATTATATAACTATAAGTTTCTTAAATGTTATATATATTTTTGAAAGTTTTGTTTATAACATATGGAGGAACTAGTTACTCGGTAGTGGAGTTAGTACCTAGTTTTGAATGGAGGAACTAGTAACCAAGTAGTTGCACTAATGCCTGGTTTTAGGCGGAGAAGCTAGTTACCCAATAGTAGAACTAGTGTACAGTTTTAGGCAGAGGAATTAGTAACCCGTAAATAGAGTTAGTGCTTAGTTTTGGGCGGAGAAACTAGTTGCCCAATGATTGGGGTTAGTGCTCGAGAATTTAGGCTAATGACATTAATTGTTGATGATATGAATGTTTATGATTTGGCAAGTTGGTTCATTAGGACCATATGAATTGATTTGAAATTGTGATTTTTTATATGCCATGTTTTGTTTGAGTGATACAAACCAAGTCATGTGTAAATTTGGTTTTAAAATATCTGCTAATTAATTTTGCAAAATCAAGCATATTTCTTAAACCTTACATCGGATATAGCTGAAACTTTTTACAAATAGATACTTGACATATAAAAATATATTGTGGTAAATGTTTAGGAAAAATAGAGTTCAGGGACATATTATTTCAGAGGGTCGAAGTTACAAGACAAATCTTGTGAAATCTGTGAGACTAAACCTTCGTGTATTATTTAGGATATATCTGGAGCTACAAGTAGAATTTTTCTGTTATTTAAGTTGGGCTAGAAACTAAAAATCTCAAGATTTACAACCATATGTTGTACTTTTAGTAGTTCATCCAAACAAGATATAATAACGTGTTTGAAGCCAGGACTGAAATTTGTCATGAATGTGTGAAAATTGTACATTCAAGCTCTATGAAGGAATTTTAGTATAGAGACTTTGTTTTTATTATTTTATTTTATTTACTTATTTATTTAATGTTGAATAATTATTTTTAATTTAGGTTTGTTCTATCCCATTAGACATTATTTATGAGTTTATTTCATTATTGAATTTATGTTAATTGATTACTAGTTTATGCATATTAGCTTGCAACCCAAAAGAAGTTTATTAGGGTTAGTTAAAGGAGGCTATATTATGTTTTTTTGAGCTGTAAATTTTAGCAAGAAGTTAAAGAATAAACATGAGTTTTTATTTTGTTTGTTTATTACAAAATAACTTTTCTTTGCAGGGATAAAGACCGTACACCGACTTATCAAAGATTAACCAGTTTTATGATATAATTCACATATTTAGGTCCAAGTCTTTTTCCAATTTGTTTTTTAGGTATAAGGTTACCTCTAAATCAAGGTTTTATCAAACCTGATCGTTAGCTTTCCGAGTTGTTATCTACTTTGTTGTGGGTTGCTTGATCACGTGACCAAAAGGTCCGCATCAAAATGTTTTGATGTTGGAAAATAAAATATTGTATGAATTATTTATAATTTATTTTAACTTGATTTCACGTCTGTATCAACCAAGTGCTAATTTGTAGGATTGTATCATATCTTTTGATGTATGAAAAGAATATGTAAGGTTAAGAATTGTCTATGTATCATTTTGAAGTCTCATTTTGAAATTGTAATTAAGTTAATCCTTATGTTTTGTAATATTTGATCTTAAAATTTATTATTATAAGTTTAAATTAGGCATGAACTTATTTTATAATATTTGTTTAAGAATTTAAGTTAGTATGGTTAGATTATATCATTGTTGCTATGTATATTTGTAAGATTTAACATGTATGTTTTATTTCTAGAATGAATTGTTGGCTTTGTGAAATGTTGAGAATGGTATAGTACTGGATGGTTAAACTATGTGATCATAATGGTGTTAATGAGAAAATATGAATTATTGTAGATAACTTGGTATTGATAATACAGGGGAAATTTTACTGGATTTTTGGTTGAAAAAAGTTGACCTCCATTTTATAAATTATAAATATGTATGATGAAATGTTGATATGCGATGAATGTAAAAGTTGAGGGTATTACAATCGGTATTAGAGCCTGATTTTGATTTAGTAGACTTACTAAGTAATTGATTAAAATTGAATTACGCAGGATGATATGTACTAGGCATGGGGTCGAGACTGATTTGACTCTAGTAAGGAGTGGGAATCAGTATATGGATATGGGTGAGGATCAAGAAGGTGATCCTCTAGGTGATACCACTTCTTATGTGCTGACACAGTCTAGATGAGGAGTCATCAAGACTTCAGGATGATGATACATCATTATAGAGGGGAATGCCACAATCTGAGATAGTAGGCAGAGATGGATAAAGGAATTAGTCCCCACCCTACCCTGATTTTGCAGTCTTGCAAAGATAATGAGAGTAGTGATCAAAGGGCATATCTAATGTGTCAACCCCTACATCACTAGTAGTTATAACATTCATAAACAATGTGGTTATCTTAGTACAGATTATAAACAGTATAAGAGAGATGGATTATGAACCCTTTTTGAGGGAGCCAGGTGCAGAAATCACTAGCAAATGGATCCAAAAAGTGGAGAGTATTGTGGCTCAAATAAAGGGTTCAAAGGATTTATAGGAGGATTGTGCCTCCTAGTTATTATAAGAAAGAACATAATCTTGGGGGGAGACTAGATCGTTAAAGAGGGCTACTAGGATGTGGACATAAAGTGATTTCATAATGCAGTTTAAAAATAAGTATTACTCTAGATAACACCGTAAGGTGAAGAAGCATGAGTTTTTAGCCTTAAAGTAGAAGGATATATCATTATTTAACTATGAAATGAGGTTTCATGACCTTTTTATGTTTGCCTCACATTATGTCCTTACCAAGCAACATATGGTTGAGAGGTTACAAGATGGATTATGACATGAACTGAAGAAAGGACTGATAACATTGCAGTTTAGGAAGGCTAAAGAGCTTAGAGAGGTAGCTCATGCCCTAGAGGCATGCATATGAGAGGGCCAACAAGAGAAATGATGTTGATTTCTCCTTAGATAGACCTCTTTTTCCACATATAAAAATGACTATTCAGTCAGTTCAAACAAAAAAAAAGGGCAACAATTGGATCTATTCAGAGAGTTAGTGCTGGGTTGATTAGAGAATAATAGAACCTGAATAGTAGTTCTTTCAGAAAGACTTCAGAGCAAAAAACTATCACCTATCCCTATTATGCCCAATATGAGAAGAAACATCTAGGAGGTTGTTCTACATCGTCAAGGTGATCTATATTTGTTGAGGAGAGGAACTCAGGTAGCGGGATTGCTCACATTTAGGTCACAGGTGTTACTATTGTGGAGGATAAGAGAACTTTCGAAGAGATTGTCCTTATAGGATTGGGTTTACATAGGGACATAAATAAGATACATAAAGTCAATAATGGTTAGTCATTGTTGATAGACCTATCAGGCTATAATTGTCTGGGGCTAGTGGAAACAGGGGTGACCTAGAGCTTAAGGGGACAAAATATAGGACAAAGTATTCCATATGACTTAGGAGGATGTTAGAGCTGCCTCAGATGTAGTGGCAAGTATGTTGTAGTTAGATTCTTAGCAAATTTATGCATTGCTTAATCCTGTTGTTATATATTCGTTTGTGTTGTTATAGGATTAAGGTAACAATGACATCTAAGGGGGGTGAATTAAGTGTTATACTAATAATAACAAAAATTGCTATTAATTGTAATGGGTTTGTTGTGATGTTCTTGATCCTGAGCTGATCAAGTCCCTGCTGCCCCTTCTATCATGGTTCTGGTTTTCTCTCTTGCTACTTATTAGGTCTGTTATGCCTTTTACTGGCTTGCTGCTGTCATCTCGCGGGCCTGTTCTCTTTATTGGTTCTTCTTGTTTGTTTTCCCTTAAGCCTTGTGCTAAGGTTAGCATGTTGCTGTGTTACTGGTTTTGCCATTTGTGCAGGTACTTTGCTTGCTTGCTTTCTTGGTCGTTGTTGCCGAGGATTGTTTGATGTTGTTTGTTGGTTGTTGGTTTTGCTGGTGCATTGCCTGCTTGCCTTATGATTAGCTATTATTAGCTTAGTTCTTCTAGTTCTTTTGTTTAGGTCCATTATTGGCCTTATACGGGAGTTTGTTCACATAGCTGCTGGTGTCTTCTTTGTTTTAAGGGCGTCTGTTCCCTTTTTTCTGTACATGTTTGTATATTTCGACTTGCTGCTTTGCAGCTTGTTTTATTTTGATTTATAATATTTCTTACATTTGATCAAAAAAAAATTGCTATTAACTCAATTAAACAAAATTAACTAACAATATAATTAAAGTGCTTAAAGTAAAGAGTATAGCGATAGAAATTGCAAACTTAATTTTTAAGGTGGTTTGGCAAGTCTACATCCACACTTTAAGCACCGAACTGGTCTTGAGTATTGTATTCTTTACCAATACAAGTCAAAGATGACAATGTCTTTGATGAATCCTTACCAAACTTTTTTTCATCACTTGAAGAAATACCCTTTTCAAGATTTATTACCTAGGTGATATACTTCACAAATAACCAAGAGTGTTTTTACTTAAAACTCTTGAATGATTATATTTGTTTGAAATGTAACAACACTCTCTCAAAAAGTAGATAATACAATTGAAGTGCCATCCTCAGAATCCTTCCTCTTCGGCTTCTGGCTTCAGCCTCAGATTTGTGCTGCCTTTCGGCCTTCGCTTGCTTCAATGTTGCCATGAATACGCTTGTTGGTTGACTGATCCTTTTATATCTCTATATCTCACTCAATAGCACTTAGAAATGAAGGTAATTAAGTGTAGTAAATGTGATAATTTATACTCCCGTGCAAGAATATGAAGGTTTTAATACATAAATATGAGTATGTTATATGGTTGATGATTTAAAGTTGTTTTTGCTCTTAAAATAGCTTGTGAATTATATATATATATATATATATATATTCAATTTTTGTAGCTAATTCTGCAATTAGACAAGTTATCTATATGTTTCTAGCAAAAACTAGTCGTTTATAGCCATTATTGTTCCTCAAATAGCTCAAACGGTCAACAAATCAAATTGGTCAAGCTAACCGGTCTACCGGTTCCTACAAATTCTCAGGTGTTCATCACTTATGAACAAGCGGTCGACAAGTTTATGTAGAATTCTAGATTTATCAGTTTTAATCCTAATGAATTTTTAAAACCATTTTATATGCCATTATTGTTCCTTTTTAAATGCATGCAAAGTGAAATATGTGCATTCATTTTAATTTATGTTATCAAGTATGATAGAAATATTTACATTTAAGTACTAAAATGAATACTTAAAAACTAAATTTTCACTTGCTCTTTACTTTGGACTTGTTGATTGATTTCTTCATTTAGTACCTCATACTTGTTGATGTGATCTTTATATAAACATGTTTAAACTTAATCTCATCCAAGCATATCATTAGTTCATTTCTATTTAATTGTTATCATCAAAATAGATAAAATATTAATATGTGACTCAAAGGTCAACAATCTCCTCCTTTTTTATGATGACAATTAATGTGTGTGTGTGTGTGTATATAGATTGAAAATATTATTCTCTCCCTATATTTTACAATATAGTCCTTTAGAGATTTCAATTAAAAACAATCTATAGATATATATAAAAAATATTAATCTCCCTCTATATTTTGCAATATAGTCCCTTGAAGACTTTAATTAAAAACAATTTATAGATATAAATTTATCTCTCCCTTAATCATTATTCATGTTTTATATATATTCTTCGATCCTCCCCCATTAATCATTATTCATGTTTTATATCTATTCATCAATCCTCCCCCTTGTCATCAACAAAAAACTAATAGAGAAAGTATAACAATCATAGAGAAATAAGACATAAAATCATTATACAATGCTCAAAAGATAATATTCCTTACAATGTGAAAAGTACTTAAAACATAAAAAATAAAAATGTGTAAACATTAAATGATTGCGGTACAATCATCTAAGGTGGTGGATAGTGAAAGAGCAAAATAGCCAACATATCCTTGATGTCGTGCACATCCTCTCGAATGTGATGCACCTTACCCTCAATATACTTTAGTCGACCTTCCATCCTTGATCACCAAGAGCTTGTACCAACATCTTCTAAAAAGGAAGCTGTAGGTGGCGTCTCTAACATATCGGTAAACTTAGCATCACCACCAATATTATACTCTTTTCCCTCATTATTCTCTTCTTTAGCATGAGCACCAATCTGGTCTTTAGACATCTAAGTAATGTCATTAGTCAAGTACAGATTATTGTTTGTATCGGTGAGCAAGATACCAAAATACTAAAAAACAACGGTTAAACATTGATTATATAGTAGAGATTTTTCTTTCTGATCATGAGCCACAATGATATTCTTCATCATAATATAAGGAAGATTGATGCAATGTTCTCTAATCATACAATCTATCAAGCACATATCCATAAAAATAACCTCATCATAACACCTCTTTTTGGGCAGAATATTATGTATTATTATACGGTGAAGAATCCTAGGATGTAAGAGCAAATCCTGACTCTTAATCTTAGCACCTGGTATGAAAACCAATCATCTAGTATGTTGTGCTACGACCTCATCATACACAAAATCTTAAATGGTTGGTATGATTTTAACTTCATTTCTTATGCCCAAAATATCTCCTAGAGGATCATAGTCAAATTTAATTCGCTTATTTTGCAAATGACTTACTATTCTAGGCTCCACATTGATTCGTATATTTGCAAAAAAACATTCTAATAAGCTTAGGATATGTGAGATTATTCAAATGAAAAATATTTTGCTAACCAATATAATCAAATATTATATCTATCCCAAAATATCACTTAGCATGCTTCCTAAACCTCTTTCAACAGCTATAGATCAATTAACAAAAGAATTCATGAACTTCTCTACATTATCACTTAAAGGGATATTAGGATTATTTACCCTTTTTCTCCTTAATTCAACATCTCTAATACGTCTCTTAGGCACCATGTAGCTTTAATCTCCAAGAAAAGAACTCTAATTGAGCTTAATATGATGGAATTTGAGCGATTTAAAAGTGAATTTTTTATTTAGGGTTACGATTCTTGATTTGGGGATTTTTTCATTGTGCTGGAAAATGATAGCCCCTTTTATATTGTCAAGCAACTGATCGGCTAGTTGCCTTGAATTAGTTAAATTGGTCGACTGATTTAACTTAAATATTGAAATTTCCAAAATTTCTCTTTTGATCCTTCTTTTTAAAAGGATCATTTTGATGCAAAAATTTTGTTAAAAACTCATAGAAATCAGGTAATCAAAAATTGAAAATTTAAGTAGTAACGAAAGGTTTTGTCCTCTATTTCAACCGGTCAGCTGATTTTTTTAGATGTATGAATCGGTCGACCGGTTCATATAAAAACTATATTTTTCTTGTTTTGATCAAATCAGATGTTTTATCTAACATATACCATTGTATCCAACTTCTTGTCTTAAAATCTAAACCTAACTGAAACTTTAAAAAGTTATTGCGGAAGGGGTATACATTTCATCACTTAAACATGTCCAACTTATTTCTATTAATGTATACATATAAAGATAAAACCTTAAATGTCATTAGCATGGATAAAACCTAAATTTTTCCATATTTCCCAAAAGCGATCCTTACCTAAAAACTTTGTAAAAATATTTGCAAGTTGATATTCTGTGTTAACAAACTCAAGTACAATATTTCCTTTCAACATGTGATCTCTTAATAAGTGATGTCTTACTTCAATATGTTTTGTACGTGAGTGTTCTATAAGATTCTTCTATAGACTTATAGCACTTGTGTTATCACACTTAATAGGAATATGATCAAAATTTAATCCAAAGTCTTCTAAGGTTCGTTTCATCCATAAAATCTGAGCACAATAACTACTGGCTGTAATATATTTTGTTTCAGTTATTGATAGGGCTATTGAGTTTTGTTTCTTGCTAGTCCAAGATACTAGTGATTATCCTAGAATGTGACATGCTCCACTAGTTCTTTTTCTATCAACTTTACACCTAGTGAAATTAGCATCCAAAAAACTAATCAAATTCAACTCGCTTCCTTTTGGATACCAGAACCCTAAATTAATTATACTGTGAAAATACAAAAAAATTTATTTTACAACACTAACATGAGATTCTTTTCGACATGTTTTAAAACGTGCACATAGATAAACACTAAACATAATACCGGGTCTACTTGTAGTTAAATATAACAATGAACCAATCATACCTTGATATTTGGTGATGTCTACCTTCTTACCATTTTCATCCATATCAAGCTTTATTGATGTCTCCATGGGTGTGTCGACTTCCTTGACTTGTTCCATCCTAAATCTCTTTATCAGATCCTTGATGTATTTGCTTTGAATAACGAAGATGCCATCTCTAGTTTGCTTGATTTGCAACCCAAAGAAGACATTCAATTCTCCCATCATATCAGTCTTTGTTGATGTCTCCATGGGTGTGTTGGCTTCCTTGACTTGTTCCATCCCAAATCTATTTAGCAGATCCTTAATATACTTGCTTTGAATGATGAAGATGCCATCTCTAGTTTACTTGATTTGCAACCCAAGGAAGATATTCAATTCTCCTATCATGCTCATTTCGAATTGGTCTTGCATGCACTTTGCAAATTTTTTTACGTTAGTGACACCAAATAGGATATCATCAATGTATATTTGTACAAGTAAGATATCTTTACCTTTTCTTTTTGTAAAGAGGGTGGTGTCAATTTTGCCAATATTGAAATCATTTTCAATGAGAAAAGTCTTTAATATATCATACCAAACTTTAAGTACTTGTTTTAAACCATATAAAGTCTTTTTGAGTTTGAAAACATGATCGGATAAATGAAAGTTTTCAAAACCTTGAGGTTGCTCAACATACACCTCTTCCATGATAAAACCATTTAAAAATATACTTTTAACATCCATTTGAAAAAGTGTAAAATTAGCATGGCATGCAAAAGCTAAAAGCATTCTTATTGATTCTAGTGTAGCAATCAATGCAAATATTTCTTCATAATCAATACCTTATTCTTGGTTATAACTTTTGGCAACTAGTCTAGCTTTGTTTCTAATTATGGTCTCATGCTTATCAATTTTGTTTCTAAAAATCCATTTTGTTCCTATAATGGATTGATTTTAGGTCTAAGGACTACCCAAACATCATTATTTTTAAATTTGTTTCGTTTATCTTGTATGGCTAAGATCTAATTTGCATTCTTTTCAACTTCTAGGAAGGATTTGAGCTCTATATGCGAAAAAAATGCACAAAGCTCATTAGTTTTTCTAAGAGAAACTCCAGTCTTAGTTTCTTCAAAGGGATTACAAATAATTTACTCAAGAGCAATGTTGTCAAAATTGTGAGTTGACACTTATATATAACGTGTAAAATCGGGTTAAAAACTCGAAAACCAGCAAACTCGGTCAAACTTGGTAAACTTGGACCGAGTTTATGAGTTTGATAAAAGTTACAAAATTTATTGACTCTCGGTCCCGGCTTTGCCTTTTGCCCATTCCCCAGCCTCCTCTTTCCCCTTTGCCTTTTGCCCAAATCTCACATTCTCAACCCTAGCGCTGCTAGCACCAGCAACGCTAATTGGGGTCTGGGATTTTGTTAGGGATGTAAATAGGGCAGGTGAGATAGAGGGAGGGAGAGGTAGAGGGAGAGGAAGAGAGGGGGGTAGTGAGAAGGTGATTGTTTTGGTTTTGAGGAGGGAAATGGAAGTGGAAGGGAAGGAAATGGAAGGAGGAAAAGAGAGTTTTGTGGTATTCGGAGAGAAAAGAAGTCTGTTGAGGGGGATTTGAGAGACGAATAATTTCAGGGTGGTGGAAATGGAAGCCATGAGAGGAGGAGTAAAGTAAAGAAGTGCAAGTGAGGAGGAGAAGGAGGGTGTGGTTTTTAAAGGAGGCCAACGCAGTCAAAGTGGTAAGAAGGATTTTGTGTGGTCCATAGTTGAGATGAATATTTTACTCTTATTTAGTTTAATTAAATTGTTTTGGTTTTAATTTACTCTTATGTAGTTTAATATTTCAAAAACAAATTGACATGCTTTTGCAACTTGCGAAGCTCAAGCAGCAAATTTAGCAACAAATTAGGCTACAATGAGTGCAAACAAGGATTTTATTATCTTTTATGTTTATTATTCTTATAATTTCAATACCAAGGGATGATTCTATTGATGTTCTTGAAATATCGCATGCACATAGCTTGTACATTGATAAAAACCAAAATGAACAAAAAAAATTGTTTTTGAAATGATGGTTAATCTTGTGAAGAATTTTTTTTTTAATTTCAATCAATACATTTAGGATTCAGCTAATGAATGACCCTTAAAACACTTATTAAAAATAATTTAATATTTTTAATCAATCAATTATTTGAATTATGTATTTTAAGGTGTTTGGACATTTATATTGTTTATTTCATTTTTATTTTAATTGTGTTATATTATTGTTTACTTCTTGATTGAAATTGTTAATATATAATTAGTTAAAATATTTTACTTGCGATTTTATGATTTTATGATCCGAGTTTATATTGTATATTTCGTGTTGTGTCAAAAAATCGTT
>Ga0307509_10010019_pt1 | contig 11699 bp, 7 predicted proteins | sample 10_EM_MG_FD_202245 | JGI IMG/M metagenome (GOLD analysis project Ga0307509, IMG submission 202245) | Populus trichocarpa ectomycorrhiza microbial communities from riparian zone in the Pacific Northwest, United States - 10_EM | ecosystem: Host-associated > Plants > Roots > Unclassified | place... | reverse complement strand
TTAATTCACAGAATTAAGAGTTGTTCTTCCAAATTGATTTTGTGAAGAACCCTACCTGACTTATCACTCTTCAATCACAAAGAGTGTGGCGTCGAAATCCTAGATTGATCTTTGTGGCGTCTAGATCGACTTATCAAAGTATCATTCTAGTCTATCCTCCATCTTATTTACCTTAAAATCACTATAATCCAACCTAAACACCAAAAGAAAGACAACACAACCAGACCCATCCTTCATCCATTTTTGTCAGATTCATTGTTGCCGATTTTCAAATCATTCACGGCACATCACATAGAGCCCCTTGTCATATGTAGGGTAATTCAAGGCTTCCCCATTAAGTTTTTTCGCTAAAATATGCAACGGGCTTCCTATCCTGCATTAACACAGCTGTTATACCTATACCCGAAGCATCACATTCAACTTCAAAAGCTCGCGTAAAGTCTGGCAAAGCTACAGGCGCCGAACAAAGTTTATATTTCAATAAATTAAAAGCCTTATCTTGTTCATCATTCCATTTAAATCCAACAGACTTTTTCACAATTTCAGTTAAAGGTGCACTAATAATACTAAAATCCTTCACAAACCTTCTATAAAAACTAGCAAGTCCATGAAAACTCCTTACCTCACTTACCGATTTTGGTGTAGGCCAATCATGGATGACCTTAACTTTCTCCTCATCCATTTTGATACCCTACACAATTACGACATAGCCAAGAAACATAATTTTGTCCATGCAAAAGGTACACTTCTTAAGATTAGCATACAATTGCTCACTTTGCAATACACTAAGTACATTACGCAAATGATCAAGATGCTTATTTAAGTTCTTGCTATAGATCAAAATGTCATCAAAATGACAACTAACTTACCTATAAATGCATGCAATACATGATTCATTAAACGCATAAACATACTAGACGTATTTGTAAGTCCAAACAGCATGACTAACCATTCATACAAACCATGCTTAGTCGTAACTGCATCTTTCATCCTAATCTGATAGTACCTACTCTTTCACTCAATTTTAGAGAAAATACACGATACATGTAACTCATCTAATATGTCATCAAGTCTAGGGATAGGATGTCGATACTTTTCCATTATGTTATTGATGGCACGACAGTCAACACATATCCTCTATGTTCCATCTTTTTTATGCACAAGTAACACTAGAACGGCAGACCTAATTTGAGTTGCTTTTACATAAAAATTAGGTTTTTTCTTTAATTTTTCCACACTGTTATCATCACAAAAGCTTACTTTCTTCACTCCTCGAGTTTTACCTCCACTCTCAACTGATTTAATTAATGATTTAGGTTTAGCCGAATCTGATGGTCTTCTCTCACCATTGTCCTCACATGAATTCACTCTTCCCATCCTCACATTCCCTTTTTAATTTCATTTGATCATCATACACTTGTTTGGAGAAAGAGGTATAAGAGTGATGGTTTTACCATCTTTTACAATAGTGAACCTATTTCTAAACCCATCATGAATCGCCTTTCGATCAAATTGTCATGGACGCCCCAAAAGTAATTGACTAGCATGCATTGGGACTACATCACACATAACTTCATTAGAATACTTCCCAATAGCAAACACAATTAATACTTGTTTAGTAACCTTCACTTCAGCACATGCATTCAACCATTGCAATCTATAAGGTTTAGAATGCTTAATACAACTCAAATTTAATTTCTTCACAAGAGTATCATTAGCTACATTACACAACTACCTCCATCGATTATCATGCTACATACCTTGTTTTGGATGTGACATCGAGTGCGAAATATGTTTTCCTATTGCTAATCTACATCATCTTCTTTGATTTGCATATTCAGGGCACGCCTTATAACCAAGGCCTCCCCCTCAACAGGATATGCAATCTCCTCATCACTACAATCCACCAAAGGTGGCATCTCTTCACTTTTAGATTTGTCACTTTCATATTCAACCTCCTCATTGTCTCTTGTAAGCATAACTCTTCGGTTTGGACACTGAGATGCAATGTGCCCCTTCCCTAACCACTTAAAACATTTAATATCTCTATCACGAGCAGGTTGAGATTCAGAGTTACCTTTCCTATCCATATGAGCATCCTTTTTGGCCTTAGGTGGTTCGACCTTTACATAAGGCTTTGGTTGGACAATCCCCCTCTCTCTTCAGATTCGGCCTCCATGTTGAGGAAGATGAAGTTGAATTGGTCTGAAAACATGTACTTCCCCTTCTCTTTATTTATATCTCCACCTCTATTGTCATATGGACCATGTCCTTCAATTCCACACAATGTTGTAATTCTACAACATTTGCAATGTCCCTATTCAGCCCATTTAGAAATCTAATCATAGTAGCTTCCCTATCCTCAATCACATTGACTCGAATCATTACGATCTCCATCTCTTTAAAATACTCATCCACGGACCGAGAACCCTGATTCAAACCCTGCAATTTCAGATACAAATCTCTATAATAGAGGTGGTTAGGCACAAATCACCTTCTCATCAACACTTTCATCTCCTCCCACGACGCTACCAGCCTCTCTTCACTCCTTCTTCTACTAATCACATTCTGATCCCACCAAATCAGTGCGTAATCTGTGAACTTGATTACTACCAATTTTACCTTCTTCGTCTCCAAATAGTTATGGCAATCAAAAATCCAATCCACCTTTTTCTCCCACTCCAAATACGCCTCAGGATCGTTTTTACCTTGAAAGGATGGTATTTTCAGTTTGATAGTGTAACAGTCTTGACTGTTCTATTCTATAAATGCTAAAAGATCCTGACATATGCTTTTAATGTGAGGGTAATTTTTTAAAAAAGAATTCTACCAAAATTTCGACAGAGTTTTTTTTGTATATAGAATGTCCCAAGTTATTGACTACTTCCAATTTACCTGTTCAATCATCACAACATGGTCCAAGGGTTTTGGACTTTATTTCCATCATCAATACTCAACACCTCATACAATCCATTCACTATATTCACTATATATGTATGTGTGTGTGTGTGTCTTCCAAACAAGATCAATATAAACATGGCCCACAAATCATATAATAAAGTCAACAGGAAAAGGGGCACTAACATTTAATGAGAGAATTTAAACATAACATAAGTATTTTTAAAAGTTTCAAAAGGTTTAATTATAAGATAACTAAGGAGTTCTAGTTCAAACAAAATTAGAGTTTACATAACTAACATACTATATGATGCTGAGCTAAGATTTTTATATACATCAAAGCTTACACCAAAAACATATTGCATGATCTAGCTAATCTATTTATTTATTCTTAATTTATTACTCTTATCTTATTACATGAACCTAGTAACTTCATTTAATTGGTTTTATTAGATCTTCAACTTTGCATAGTCCAACCTGAATATTTTTTAGGCAATTATACTTATCAAATTTTCCAAGTCATCCAAATATAGATACCCTTTATGAATCAAGCCTTATTGATCGTTCCCAGGTGTCCCAACATGGACGCCATTAGCGGAAGCTACTCTTATAATTCATTTCCCGGCAATCCTATCAGGGATGCCATTAGCCGAAGCTAATCTTGTAATTCATTTCCCGGCATCCCTATCACGGATGCCATTAGCCGAAACTAATCTCATTAATACACCAGACATTATTTATATTGAACATAATATTATTGTAATTGCATTCATCAAAGGAGATTTCAAATTGCATAAGCGTTAAGGAGAGGGAAACCACGCACCTGCTCCGCCTGCCTCGTGACTTCCTCCAATATAAGATCCAATCCTGGTCGCTCCTCCTGATTCACAAAGAAGTCTTTGGTCATGATTCATTCAAGCCAAATGTTAGGCAATCCATATTCATTCATTATACACATGCTACTTTCTATGCATGTTCATTTCCTCATCATAACGTACATATACATATCAAATGTATTTCTTTAGAGTTAGTAGTATATCACGTTCAAGTGTTCACACGACTCAGTTTGCATCAACGAGATTTCAATATCTATGACTTAGGTTTGCGTTAACGAAATTTTAGCATCTATTTCCGTCTAGACCCTTTTATATGTTTGTTTTGAATGTTGACATATACATCTCCCATGATTTGTAAGAATTAATTTCAACATGAATCATTAACATGACCAAAATCACTCATCTTCTACACACATGTAAATATGTCCATCAATTCGCAACATGGCCAGTATGTAGTGTTTAGTCTCTAAATGGAATTCTAGAGCTTCAATTTAGGTGGGGGCAAATCCTAGTGAAATTTAACATCATTAAGTACAACTTTCATGTATAAGGTTGCCCAAAATTCTATTGTTCATCTATTCTAAAATTAGTTAGAAGTCAGATAATGAAATCTGTCCTGTTACAAACAGCTTGTCCACTCAATGGAATTTTGCCTATATATGAAGTTCTATAATTCCAGTTGAGGCAAGACTAGTGCCAAATGTTATTTAACTCAATCCTCTATAAAAAGTTATAGCAATTTCTATCATCTTCTGTGTCTAACACTAGTTTTAATTCTGAGAACCAAATTGTCCTGTTACGAACAGTTTAACCTCTTAATGGTATTTTGCCCATATCTAGAGATATACAACTCCAATTGAGGCAAGACCAGTGCCAAATGTTAGCTAACACATTCCTCTACAAATTTCATATAAAACGTTACAACAATTTCTATAATCTTCTATGTCCAATTTGTGTTGGGTTTTCCATTACCAAACTGCATAAACTTGAATTTATGGATTTAGACACTAATCAAACATTTCCTATGCCTCTTTTTAACATCATAGGATTCCATTACGTATAAACTCTATTAGGAACCAGCAATTGAAGTTCATTCCTTATCAAGACATCAAATCTTTCTTCTTCTTCTTCTTCTTTTATTTTTTTATTTTCATGATAACATGATTCACACAACTTCAAGCACCAACATAAAGCATGTAAGTGCAAATCAAGAGATATGAAAGAAGTTAAAAATGATTTCACTTATTGCACACTTCATCAATCCTATTACCAACCTTGTTAGGCCTTTTATTTTATAATACTACAAGGATAGAAAGTCAGCAATTTGTTCTCCTAATTAAGTAAGGAAGTTGGCCAGATCTTGTTCCTAAAAAGGGGAGGATTATTTAATGCTTTTCCTAACTTAGGAAGGAAAGTAATTAAATCAACAACATAGGAAATTTGTTTTCTTATTTGTCCAAGTTAAACAAGGAAATCGAAGCTAATCAAGGACATCAAACGGGGCAGCAACACAAATTTTCCAAATCAGATTTCTCCTAATTTATTTGGGACTTCCTAAGAGTGACAAATCTGATTTTAGCATATTTAGAATGGTAATTTTTGGATTTTTATTATTTTCTTCTTAGTCTTTGGGTTCTTATTACTTATTTGAATTAGTTGTAAGTGGGCCTCATATAAGTCCACGTAAGGGGGGTCTGTTAGGGTTTCTTTAAACGACTCTAAACTTAAATAAGCCCTAATGGACCTCCCTTAGGTGGACTTATATGAGGCCCACTTACAATTGATCCAAATAAGTAATAATAACCGAAAGACTAAGAAGAAAATAATAAAAATCTGAAAATTACTATCCTAAATATGCTAGAATCAGATTTCTCACCATTACGAAGTCCCAAAGAGATTAGAAAATCTGATCTGAAGGTAGAATTAATTATGAAGTCTTATTTCCTTCTTATAGCTAGGATGAATAAGGAATCATTGTAAGAAAAGAATTGGGAAACATTTATGAATCGTTGTCACACTTGGAAACTATGTTGGAGCCCATTAAAGATCTTTGTAGAACTAGGAGATTTCCAAAATAAGCTGCCACATCCTTTTAGGAAAAGAATCCTAGCCAAATAGGAAGTCCACAAGTCAAAGAAAGTAAATAACAAAATTTGTATAGCCTCTGTTGACCAGTATTGCGGTGCCTTCCCGAAATCCAATTGACTTGAAATTTTAACGCAAGGTAGGAGACTCCACGTAAAATTTCATTCCGATCCAACGGTCGGATTGAGAATTATGATTGTTGTCATAAAACTGGACAATTGCACATTTTAAGTTAAAATCCGAATTTGACTGTTTTTTTGTTACCCGGATCGTATCACAACACCCAAATTTGTTAAATATGTTGAAATTATACTGCAAGAAACAAAAAAAAAAACAGAAAGAGCGTGAATTTCAAAAGTTGACGCAAAACAGACTCGTTTACGACGAGTTAAGTCTGATTCTGGAACCTAAACTAAATGATGTCCAATAGAACTAAAATTTCAGATATAGTGCGATTTCAACCCAGATTGACAGAATATAAAATTTTAACAATTTACGATAAGGTTTGATATACTAACGCAAAAACATTATGAATCAGACGTGATTAGACAAAATTGAAAACCAAAGCCAACGATATAGAATTGACCCCAAAATTAGTGTTGTGATTAAGACCCCAGTAATCAGAGTATCAAATTTGAGCTATTTCTGAATTGATTTGATCCAATTTTCCCTTGTTTAGTTTTCTGCGGTAGAAACCAATAAATGTCTGATTTGTTTTTTTTCCTTCCCTTTTCTCTTTTTTGTTTCCTTTTGTTTTTTCTTTATGGTACTGTTATATTTGGAAAGTAACAGAATGAATTAACAATTTTTTTTTTTATATGCCGCAAACTTAAGAAGAAGAAATTGGACACTAAGGAATTTTTGCGGAAATACCAAGAAACGAAAATTTCAGAAGGTTGTTCTTCATGCTCCTTAGATGTCCCAAGCTCCTCTAGGTCCATCTTTCTCCATATATTTTGTACAAGCCCATTCAATGCTTTTTTAAGCTTCTTTGCCCTAACTCTTATAATTGGCCTATTTTGTACCTCCAATGAGTCATTGGCATGATTAAACTTGGTGTTGGGCTGATCCGCATCACCATGACACTTGAAACATTTAAACATCACGAGTACGTTTAGAGGTTGAGTTTAAGATTTACCTTTGACACTAGTAGAGACATCAACTTTAGCCTTTGAGTTTCAGATTTACCTCAGATGGACAATACCGATGTCTCATTATATACAACTTCCAAGATGATGAAGAATCGGAATTACATGCTGGCCGAATATGTCCCTTCCTAAGTTATCTCTCAACCTTCGTAGCAATGTGAATCATGTCCTCTAGCTCCACATAATGTTGTAGCTCAATAACATTGGCAATGTCTCGATTCAACCCATCAAATCTAGTCATTGCGACTTCTCTATCATCAATAACATTGGCCCGAATCATTGTCATCCCCATCTCTTTGTGATATTCATCTACTGATTTATAACCTTGATTCAAACCTTGTAGCTTCAGATATAAGTCTCTATAATAGTGGTTTGGCACAAATCGTTTTCTCATTAAGACCTTCATCTCCCCCCAAGTTTGAACGAGTTGTTCCCTTTTCTCCTCATACTGATTACAATCTAATCCCACCAAATCAATGCATACTCCTTAAAACTCAATGACCACTAATTTCACTTTCCTTTGTTCAGAATAGTTATGGCAATTAAAAATCTAATCTACCTTTTTCTCCCACTCCAAATAAGCTTCGAGATCGTTTTTACCTTCGAAGTTAGGAATTTTAGGTTTAATAGAGTTCAAGTCCCCGTCCACATCTTCATAATTCCCTATGCCATGTGAATTCACATTCCTCCTAGCCCTATTTGGTCCAGACCTGATTCCTTGGCCAGCATATGTAAAATCATAGTTATCTTCATCCGCATCTGCGTTTTCATCAACAACTCTTCAAAATCAGTTCTAACATTTTGTACGACCCTATGGACCGTATTTCCTCGGCGATCAGCCCCACTATTCTATTGCCTTATCGAATTCACCTCGTCTTTCAGATCTTTGTACGTCCTAGACAAGAGCTCGAGTTACTGGCCTATGGCTCATAATTGGAAAGTGCCATCAGTGTTTTGTGTCACTGATTCATTGTTTTCAGACATTCTTTAATTCTGCAAAATTTAGTTAGTACCACAAAATATATCCTCATGCCTCTCATGTTTCATACAAAAATTAAGGTTTTGCACTCTAATAAGCTTACTACGCCTTTTACCTCACAACTTGCTTTCTTATGGTTCTTTAGGAACTGAAATCAACAAATGAAAATCAGTAGCCTTCGTAGCGCAATCCAATTATAATTTTCAGACTCAAGAGTTAATAAATATACTGAAAACAAAGCAAAATGAAACTACAATTATGATTTCGTGAGTAGCAATACAAATTTGTACGAATTATGGATAAAACGAAGACACGAAATAAAATAGAAGCAAATGTTCACTCCTAAATAACCCAGTTATAATAGAAACAAAAAGATTTGGTAAAAAACAAATAGTAAGGATCATGTTTTGGAACCCAAACCAAACGATATCAGAATGACCTCAGATTCAATATTTAGTGTTCTGATACCAAATAAACAACAAATCTCATTTTATAGTTCGTTCTCATATCTAGGTACCCAAACCCCACGTATGATCAGTTTGTGGCAGAATTGAACCTCGGATTAAAACCTCAAGCAAACAATCTCATAATACGCCCAAATTTAATATATGGTGTGATCTCACCCAAGTAGACAGTATATGATGTGTCAATATTCTGAGGTGGTTTGCTTATGGTTCACTAAGAATTGTGTTTCTGCGGCAGAATTAAATCATCCTTCAAATTTCATCTAATTTCTCTCTCTCTCTCTCTCTCTCTCTTTATTTTTTTATATGTTGTTGATATGATTAGAGACAATAATAAGATGTAATATAACCCTCCTTTTTTCGTAGATGTCCCAAACATAAGAAACAAAACGATGAACAACGCAAACACTGAAAAACTTAAAAGAATAGTAAAAAAATGAAAATAACATAATGATGTGACCTTGTTTCAAAGCCTAGCTCTGATACCAACTGATGTCAACCTCGTGATCATGTGGTTATGCAACCCACAATCAAGATTGAGATATGATCCTGGAAAGTCGAAATAAGTCTGATTGAAGTGTGACATAATGAAAACCTGCCCAAGGCACCAAGGCTATTGGAATGAAGTAGAATGATGTCACACAAGCCTTTGATAAGTCAGATTCATTTTATTCAAAAACTGAAGAATGCAAGAATCATTCTCTCATATTAAAACTGGAAAATTCAGAGGTAATATTCATTAATGGCTGCCGAAATTTAGGTTACATGAGTTTAAATAGTTCTTGAAAAATTAACCCTGAGGATCTACCCTAGTGGACTGATTTGACCCACTTACAAAACTGACCTAAAAACCTTAAACTAAAAAAAACCCATAACCTGATCCAAACAAGCCTTGGATCCTAACCGAAAACAAAGTATTATTTAAGCCTAAACAAGCCTTGGGTTGTAGCTAACAAAATAAAATAAATCCTGTATTATTAAATCCATGTTTTGCCATGAGAAGAAGAGAAGGAAATAAAATGTTACAAAACTGATTTAAGGCTTATTTATAGCCTTCTATGTTTCCAAGTTGTAGTAGGATTCTTTGTTTCCTTTGTTATCCTCACGTCATGACCCAAATAAGGTTGGATTGAGCCCCTCTCGCACATGGCTAAGATGTATTAGGACCTCCTTTTGATACTCTAATAGACCCTTCAAATCTGACTTGGTCGAAACCTTCAAAACCAATACATTCAATGTCTTTGTCTTGGATCGAGTCATTGGACCATTTGGAACATATAATGGGTACTTGCTGGTGTTTCTGGGTTGGTCCACATCAAAAGTATTTTTTTCCCCTGGAATAATTAATCCATGAGGCAAAAATACTTTGCAAATGAAATTATAAAGTTCTTTTAATTATGGGAATCCTATTGCATGGAAGCATTGTTCCTAAAATGTTCCTAGTCGATGCTCTCTTAAATACTGGAAACATATTTTTGCCATAGAGACAATACATATTATCTTCCTTTTTTTTTTTTATAAAAAGAAATGGTTGTTCTTATGAGCTGAGATATAAAGGATACCTAGATCTAATATGTAGGTGCTTGTCATAATACATGTACACTAAACTAACCTCCATGAGAATTTAATATGGAGAGATCAACTGTCTATGAAAAGGCTTATGTAACAGTTGTGTAAGTGATCCTTAGACCTAATATCACTAAGTTATTTTATTACCTTATAGTATTGACTGAGAAATCATTGGTTAAGGTGGAATAAGATTTGAAAATAGTTTCAAATCTTATTCAAATGATCAATGACTATTATGTATAGAACAAACATGATTTTACATAACAAACATACTTCATGCTTTAATGTTAAATTGGAAAAATATTGATGAAAGAAAATTAAATACACTGAAAAACTGGTCACTGAAAGGTTCAGTCAAACCACTAATCATTTTTTTAACATTTAGGGAATCATGACATATTGTTAGACGATGCATCTGATTTTCAAATATAAATTAATTACCTTTTGAATTGATAATAAATTAAATTATTTAATTAATTTAATTTAATTTTATTAGAATTATAATTTATATTCGGGCTAACATATTATGAACCTAATAGGTCACACACATTAAGAACCATTAATCAGAAATTAAACTGGGATAATTAATTAAGTCTGACTTGATTGAAAATAATTTTAGAAATTAAGCACTATAATGTATTTAATTAATGGATGATAATTCTAGTCTTAAAATAATCAAGTAGGGTTGATTGATTAAATTTCTAAAATTATTCTTAAATAATATCCATATATTATTGAAGGGGCAAATTGAAATTTTGTCAATCTATAGGATTTTTTATATTTTCCTATAAATAGTAAGCTATGCCTCTTATTATTTGTAGTTGTTGTCTATTAGACATAAAAACAACATAATTCACATAATAAATGATGAAGATCAGCCCAACACCAAGCATAATCATGCCAACGACCCATTGGAGGTGCCAATTGGGCCAATTACAAGAGTTACGGCGAAGAAACTTAAAGAAGCATTGAATGGGCTTGTTCAGAACATATGGAGCAAAATGGACCTCGAGGGGCTTGGGACATCTAAGGAGCATGTCGCCTTTAATTCATCTAATTGAGGTCCAAGAAGAGCCCAATTCGTGTGGAACAAGGGGCTGATGTGTCCGGCCCAATACCAGCCTTGTTAGGCTTGTTTTTTTCCTAATGCTACAAGGATAGAAAGTCAGCAATTTATTCTTCTAATTAAGTTAGGAAGTTGGCTAGATCTTATTCCTGAAAGGGGAGGATTATTTAATTTTTTTCCTAACTTATGAAGGACAGTAATTAAATCAACAACAAAGGAGGAAATTTGTGTTCTTATTTTTCCAAGATAAATAAGGAAATCCAAGCTAATCGAGGACATTAAAGGGGGCAGCAGCATAAATTTTCCAAATCAGATTTCTCCTAGTTTATTTGGGACTTCTTCAGGGTGACAAATCTGATTCTAAATATTTAGAATGGTAATTTTTGGATTTTTATTAATTTTATTATTTTCTTCTTAGTCTTTGGGTTATTATTACTTATTTGGGTCAATTGTAAGTGGGCTTCATATAAGTCTACCTATGGGGGGTCCATTAGGGTTTCTTTAAGTCTAGAGTCAGTATAAATAAAGACATAGCCAAACATGTAAGGTTACGTAATTTTCATATCAATAAACTTCTTTGCCGCACTTGTTGTGTGTTGGTGGGATAATCTCCATTCCTTGGTTCTCTAAAGAACTGAAAACGACTTATCGAAG
>Ga0307509_10010018_pt1 | contig 11700 bp, 9 predicted proteins | sample 10_EM_MG_FD_202245 | JGI IMG/M metagenome (GOLD analysis project Ga0307509, IMG submission 202245) | Populus trichocarpa ectomycorrhiza microbial communities from riparian zone in the Pacific Northwest, United States - 10_EM | ecosystem: Host-associated > Plants > Roots > Unclassified | place... | reverse complement strand
ATCATCAGTCAATAAAATACTGCCAAATTTTAATTTTTGTATTTTTAAAACTCCCCAACCAAATTTTGACTATTTTCTGAGCGTTCCGACATCCTCTTTTCACTGTTATATTTTTTAATAATATTTTTTTGATTTTTTTGTATTTTATATTTTTTTTAAGAGAAAGGAAAAAATGTGAATTGAGAAATAACCCAAAAATGAGTTATGACATCTTACACGTAAGAATTAATTAAATTCATGTTCGATAAGTTCCATATGAATCATCGAACAACACTCAGAATGGTATATATAAAATAAATTGCAACAAATTTCTCTAAAATAAATCTTTATATAAATAGTATAGGGATCAAACATTTTTACCATCCGAACTAATCCTCAAAATTTTACGTTGTATTAATCTAAGTATGTGTTGTGTGCTTATCTATATATCATGAGCAATGCCGTCGTGTCTATCATGCACCTTCCAAAATGAGTAGCTGCAAATGTGATTATTATATATATTTTTAAAGAAAATGAAATGTCAAGAAATAAAAAGGCATTTATATCAATAAGTATATTTCTTACTGGTATCACTAATTTTTTGTTTTTTGTTTTTTACATGGCGTTTTAAGAAGGTTATACCCTTTGAAGACCAACTTCACCGACCTAACTTTCCACGAAAGTGGTGGATTAATTGGATGATGTGAATAGATTATAAAACAACTCTCGTAGAGAAGACCCACGAATGAATTAATAGCGACTGCTGTTGATTGATGTAGCCGTACTGTAATTCGAATGTTTTTTTGAAAATAGCAAAAACAATTTATTAGCACACCTTCAATTTGTTTTTTTTTTTTAAAATAGAAAATCTAAATGGATTGCGCTGATAGATTGTATTGTTGGTTAATAAGGAAACTACAAAAAATTTAAAAAGATATATAGTTTTTTTAAATGTATCGTCATTTTATTTTCAATAATAATCCATTTAAATTTCAATATGATTCTTTAATTTATTCATTTATTAATAATTATTATAATTATAAAAACAAATCTTTAGTTGTGGTAAATTTAAAATTCAAATAGGGGTAGTTGTTTGTCAATTTAAATTTAATAAATTTCAATAGAATTCCTTAACTTTGTAGGTTAATTAATAATTATGAATAAAAATTTGGAATAAAATAATTTTTTTATTAACTAATTATTTAGTCCTATTTATATACAAATCCTATTAAAAATATATTTTGTTATTTTTAAATTAAAGAGATATGTTTATTCTTTTCTACACTAAAAAACATAATTAAGTTTCCTATTTGTATACATACTCCATTAAAATAATATTTTTATTTTCTTAAATTTAAAAGAAATTGTTTGGGTGAACAAAATCTATTGAGAAAACATTTTTTAATTAAAAATAAAAAATTGTTTTTTAATTGAGTTTGTATAAAATTTAGAAACCTCTGTTTATTCTTTTATAAAATTAAAAAATAAAAGGAAACAACTTAGCTAGATTGAGATTCTAAATTATTATTTTCTACAATAAAAACATGATTAAGTTTCCTATTTGAATACAAACTCTATTAAATAAATTTGGCATGTGTTATTTTCAAAAGAAAAATCCAAGTTTCTCTTCCTTGTTTTTAAGTTATGATGATATTAGATTATGTTTAGTTAGTGTTTTAGGATGGAAATAATAGATGTAGAAAATATATAAATGTGTTTAGTTAAAAAAAATATAAAATAAATAAAATTTTAAAACAAATTTGAAGTGAAATTTTTTGCTTTTAAAATAAATTGTACAAAACAATATATACCCACTATCTCAATATCTTTTGTTTCGTAATAAAGTGAACGCTAATTTAGAAATTAGTTAGTCATATTTAATTAAGCATATGGAGGAGCACTAATGATCAAATCGAGAGACGATGCGAACTAGATTTCAAATCGCTAAAATAAAATGCCATGTTACCCTTTTGATAACATATTTTATAATTATTTTTTAAATTATGGTTCTTGCTACGAGCGGGGTGGACAAAAGAAAATAAATAAATAAATATGCTAGCATTTATAATATTTTTATTTGTGAGTAAAATTTTAATTATGAACTCAAAATTTAATGTATATAAAGTAAATAGTATTTTTAAAAATCAAGACGATGACATGTTCGATTCATTTGGGCCCAAACTAACTTGCCTAAACCCACGACTCGGGTTATAAACCCGACTAAGCTCAATAACATTATTTTTCTAACAACAATTTATATAATTATATAATAATAAAAATATATGCTATCAAGAAAATAACTTGAAAAGTTTTTTTAAGAAATAATGACGAGCATTAAAAAAATTGCTAATATTATAAAAAGAATTTTATACTCTTTTTTAAAAACAAAAATAAAAATTGAATGGTATTTAATCAAATAATATCTAAAATATAGTTTGGTCCAGAAAAAAATGTTAAGTACTATAACGAGTATTTCGTTAATGGATATATATGTTGGCGTGAGCTGTTACAATAGAAAAATTATAGGAATCTATTATTTAAAAGGAATCCCATACTTTAAGGGTCAACCTCAATTTCAACAATAGAGATTATGTTGTATAAAATAGCTTCAAGAATTCCTCTTTATATAACTCATTGTACTCTATTATGAAAAAAGAACTCAAGAAAGAAAGAAAGATCTTCTAAAGTTAACATGGTATCATAGTAGGTTCTTAGGACCTCTACTCAACCCACCTTATGACCAAGAGGAAAAAACTCAAACCGCGTGGAATCCATGGCGGAATCAACTGATCTGACATAACAACTCAACCCCCAGACCAAATCAATTCTTACTAGCCTGACAACCAAGATAACAAAAGTCCTTTTCAGATCTTAGACCCACCACCTGTTGATTCTTCGACTGCTCTAATCGGCATCAAGTTAGATGACTCTAATTTTGACTTATGATCCCAAGTTGTTGAGATGTATATCTCTGGCAAAGACAAGTTGGGATATATCAATGGAGACTCTCCCCAGCCTCTGGAAACTGATCTATCTTTCAGGAGATGGCAAACTGAAAATGCCATCGTAAAGGGATGGTTGATCAATTCAATGGACCCTTCCCTGATCGCTAATTTCATTCGCTTCCCAACTGCAAAACAAGTTTCTGCTGCTATAACCTATTTTGATGGGACATATACATCTCAAGTTTATGATCTCCGTTGTCTTGTGACTCATATGAAACAAGCTGACGAATCCATTGAAAAATACTACAATGATCTTCAAGGCTTACGGAGAGAAATTGATTTTTGTCATCCTAACCCAATGGAATGCGCTGGTGACATTTAGAAATACAATTTAATCCTACAAGAAGATTGACTTTATATCTTCTTTGATGGATTGGATGACCGACTATATAAGACTCGGAGTGATGTGCTCCAGGTAAAACCATTCCCTATGGTTGAGCAAGCCTACGCTTATGTCAGACAGGAAGATGTCAGGCAGATGGTAATGACATCAGGTGCACAGATTGCTCCTGGAATGGTTATGACATCCAAAGGAATCAAGGTAGGCCACTATTATACACCACTGAAAACATGTTTTCTTTCTCTGAGCAATGGAAAGTCAAATCCATCCCTCAAATCTAAGGCTCCATCAGATGGCATGGAATGCACTCATTGTGGCAATGCCAAACATACTCGTGAAACTTGCTTCAAGTTATATTGATATCCAGATTGTGGCAAGATTTTCAGGCACGAAAAAAATGAAAGCTCCTATTATTGATGGTAGCATAGAGAGAGCTGCTGTGGTCATTGGTGAACCTTCATTATCCCTCACCTTCCAAGTAGAAACCTCACATAATCTAGGTAACGACAGTAATGTACTTTATAGCTTTACTCATAATGATGATGATAAATTGATTCTTGACTTTAGGGCTACAAACCAAATGGCATTTGATTCTAATGATTTCTGTCATACAACTCCGCCAAGATGAAGTCATATTGCTAATGCTAATGGGGTCACTTATCCGGTTATAGGGGCTGGAACTGTGACTCTATCTCCTTATCTATCATTATCTCATATGTTACTTATTCCATCTCTTTCCTATAAACTTATGTTTGTAAGCCAAGTCACTACTGATCTCAATTGTGTAGTATTAATAAATTCTACCTTTTATCTCTTTTAGGATATTCTTACCAAGGAGATAATTGGGCGTGGTACTAAGAGAGGGAGATTATACTATGTGGATGACCTCAGTCCAGGCAGAGTCAATCATATGCACCATGCAGTTAGCAACAAGGAAAGGTAGATTTGGCTATGACACCATTGCTTGGGACATCCTTCAATTGGTTATTTAAAGCACTTATTTCTAGATTTATTTTCCAACGCAATGCACTCAAACTTTAAGTGTAATACTTGCATTTTAGCCAAGAGTCATAGGGTTTTTTTATCCTGTGAGCATGAATAAAAGTGCAATTCCTTTTGCTTTAATACATTTTGACGTGTAGGGACCTTTCCCTATACGTCTTCTGGTCATCGTTGGTTTGTGATTTTTATCGATGATTGCACTCGAATGACGTGGCTGTACTTATTGAAACACAAAGATGAAGCATTTAGTGTGTTCAAATCCTGATCACTCGAATGACATAGTATTATTGAAGTTGTAGATCAAAAGGCTTTTTACTCCCTTAACTGGTATACTTGGCTACTGAATAACCTACAAGGTAACCATCCAAGCTCTAAGAGAAAGTTCTGGGGTTTTGAATTTGGCATTGCGCTGTGGCAAATATGGAAGGAGAGAAACCATTGAATTTTTAGTTTTTCTTATCCTCTTACACCAACACTGTTCAAGTGATCAGGAGACTTGTGGGTGATGTCATTCATTCTATGGTTGGTGAATCTGGATTCAAAGATAATACCAAGCAGAGGGTTTGTATAGGGTGGAGATATCCTCCAATTGATTGGGTGAAGATTAACGTGGATGGTTGTAGCAAGGGAAACCCAGGGGTGGCTGGAGCTGGTGGTGTCAGTAGGGATGCTATTAGCAGATGGATTGTTGGTTTTGCTCTTAATATCAGGATTTGCACATCAGTGGGTGCTGAATTATGGGCAATCACCAATGGTTTGAAATTAGCTTGGTCCAAAGGATTCCGAAAAATTATTTTAGAATCTAATTCATCATTAGCGGTTGATTTAATCACTAAAGATAAGATTATCTTTGATAAAAATTATAATCTAATCATGCAGGCTAGAGAATTATTAGCAAAAGAATGGGATATTCAGGTGCTCCATGTCTACAAAGAAGCAAATTCAGTGGCAGATTGGCTAGCCAACTACGGTTTAACCATGAGCTTTTTGGATAGATCTTCTATTTCCTTTAATGACCCTCATGCGGATCTTTACTGTATTTTGTATTATGATATGATTAGATCAACATTGCCGCATTTAATTTAATTGGGTGTTTTAGCCTTAATTTTAACCAAAAAAAAAAAAGATTGTTTTGAGATTATGCATGTTTTCACAATCTTGTTGGTTGTTCATGTATTTTGTTAGACTTGCATAAACATATTATTTTGGTATGATGCATGTTTTAAAAATTTATCTTTTTGAACTTAATCATACAAAAGTGTTTATATATATCTTGCATAGTTTCAATACTTTTGTTTATTAAGTTGTTTTATTAGAAGTTTATCTTTTATTACTTGCTTATTGCGGAGAAAAATTATTTATAAATATCTTTGGCAATTTTTTTTTATAGATTTTATCATGTCTTCTACTTCTTCTGCTTAAGATTTTGTTGTCTCAACCAATATTGCTTCGGTAAGTACTACTTTGATAGTGAGGATTCTACTAATGCCTTTTGTGGTGCATGGTGAGAAACCTAAAAAGTTTATTGAATTTAATTTAAAGAGGTGGCAGTAAAAGATGCTACTCTATTTGACTACCTTGAAATTGGCAAAGTCTTTGACTGAAGAAGCACCAAAGCTATTGGATGATGAATTTGATCTCACTACGGTGGCAGTTGTGAATGCTTGGAAAACAATTTCGTGTGTAAGAATTACATCTTGAATAGATTGGACAATACATCATATTGTATGTATAACTTAAACAAAAAAAGTAAAGACATTATGGAAAGCTTTAGACAAGAAGTAAAAGGTTGAAGATGATACATGAAAAAAAAATTCGTAGTCATAAAATTTCTAGATTTCAAGATGGTTAATTCAAGAACCATTATGAACCAAGTTCAAGAGTTTCAACTCATTTTGTATGAAATACATGTCGAAGGTATGTCACTACATGAATCCTTCGAAGTGGCTACAATTATTAAAAAATTACCATAATCTTGGAATAACTTCAAGAACTATGTTAAACATAAGTGAAAGAAGATGAGAGTTGAAGACCTTATTTGAGGTTATGGATAAAAAAGGAAAACAAGTTGTCCAAAAGAAAAGCTAAGACCTCTAAGACAAACATTGTGGAACCAATGGCAAAGTCCCACAATAAGAACTAAAAGAAGAAGCTTGCTAAAAAGGGAAAAAAAATTGCTAAGAAATTTAATGGCAAGTGCTTTATTTGTAATAAGACTAGGCGTTTAATCAAGGATTATAAAAATAAAGGTCAACAAGAAAACCATAAGAAAATAATTGCTTAAACCAATGTCATTGAGATTGATCACCTACAAATAAAGTTTCAGAAATGAACCTATTCACAGTTGTTTTTAAGTTAACTTGATCAATAATCCTAAGCAATAGAGAGTTGATACTAGTGCTATAAAACATGTATGCGTAAGGAAGGGGATTTTTTCACTTACAAAGAAGTGGGTGGAGGAAACCTATACATGAGAAACTCATCAATCTATAAGGTAATAGGTTAGCAAAAAAACCATAAGAAAATGATTGCTCAAACCAATGTCACCGAGGTTGATCACCTCATAAATGAAGTTTCGGAAATGAACCTATTCGCAGTTGTTTTTTAAGTCAACTTGATCAATAATCCTGAGCAGTGGTTGATAAATACTAGTGCTATAAGACATGTATGTGAAAAGAAGAGGATGTTTTTCATTTACAAAAAAGTGGATGAAAGAAACCTATACATGAGGAACTCATCAACCTATGGGGGTGTACTAGGTGTTGAAAAAGTTATACTGAAGATGACCTCTATATAGATTTTCATCCTTAACAAAGTACTTCATGTTGCCGACAATAGAAAGAACTTAGTATCTGGCTTATTGTTGAGAAAAAAAATGATTTAAAATGGTCTTTGATAGTGATAAACTTATACTCTCTAAAACCTTGTGGGGCTAAGAGTGAAGCATATCAAGGTTAATGCATTTTTAGGCGTGGAGAAGCATTAGGAACCCCTATATATTTCTTCATAGTCATTTCTTTTTAGTATATAATAAATGAGTATCTTGTTATGATCTTTTTAAGATGAATGTAATGACCATTGTAACTAATAATAATAATAATAATAATAATAAGTTTGTCTTTTTTTTTATTTGCTCAAGTCTTGTGATGTGTGTCATGACATGTTAGGTTATGCAAATTATAATTATATAAAAATGTTAATACACCATTAATTATTATCAAGTATGGTTTTTGAGAAAAATTATAAGTGTGAAATGTGTGTAAAACCAAAATTCACAAAATCTTCTTTTCAAACAATTGAAAGAAATAGTGAACTTCTGGACTTAATTCACTCGGATATTGATGATTAAAGTTTATGTAAAAAAGAGATGAGAAAAAATATTATATTATTTTTATAGATGATTGCACAAGATATTGCTATACTTATTTATTTATAAAAAAAGACAAGGCTTTTGAAATTTTTAAATATTACAAAAATGAAGTTAGAAATCAACTTAACAAGAAAATAAAAGTAATAAAAAGTGATAGAGGTGGAGAATATAAAATATCATTTGGTGAATTCTATTCCTAAAATTGTATTAACCACCAAACTACCGCTCCTATTGATCTTAATAAAATAACATTGCAGAATGTATGAATAAAACACTAAAAAATATGATGAGTATCAAGTTTTATATCGATTTCTTGTATATAAGTCAAGTATTGAGGATATTCAACTTAATACTATTATGAATCAATTAAAGATGTGTTTTCATGGAAGCAAGCATAAAAAAATCAATCATTTAAGAGAACGATTGAAGCTAGCTCAAGTAGTCATCATTAACTATAAGGTGATGAAGTTGAGACAAAAACTAAAAGGGCAAAAACAATCAAAATATTGGTCGTGATTTTCTAACATATTTGTTAGAGAATGAACCTTAAACATATTCCCAGGTAATGTCATGTCCTGAAGCTTCATATTAGAAGAAGCTAGTCAATAGTGAAATATAATCAATTATAAATAATCATACATAGAAACTAGTAGATATTTCTCCTGAAAGTAAACCATTAGGCCATAAATGGATCTTCAAAAGAAAGATGAAAGCTGATGATACTGTTGACAAATATAAAGTTAGACTTGATGTTAAAGGTTTTAAACAACAACGTGTGGTTTATTTTGACACATAATCACCTTTGTGAAGAATAACTTACATACAAATTTTAATAGCCATCACAATTATTAACAAACTTAAAATACATCAAATAGATGTAAAAACAACTTTCTTAATTGGTGACCTTGATGAGGAGGTTTATATGAAATAACCCGAGGGGTTTGTTGTCAATGGACAAGAAAAAAAGTCTATAAGCTTGTTAAATCATTACATAGTTTAAAATAAGCACCTAAACAATGACATAATTTTTTTTTGGCAAGGTTATACTGTCAAATGAATTCAAAATCAATAAAGTTGATAAATGTATTTGTGTCATAAACATAGATAATGGTTATGTCATAGTATGTCTCTCTATAGACAATATGCTAATTTTAAGCAATGATGATCACTTGATCAAGTTTACTAAAAATATTAACCAACAAGTTTGACATGAAAGACTTGGGTGTTGTAGATGTTATACTAGGAACAAATATTTCTAGGACATCTAATCAATTAGTATTGTCACAATCTCATTATATTGATACAATCCTTGATAAGTTTTCTAAATGTTACAATAGTACTATCAAAACACCAATTGACATAAATATGCATCTATCCAGGAATAGAGGTAAAAGAATAAATCTTTTGGAATATTTCCAAATAATTAGTAGTCTAATATACATTATAAATTGCACAAGTCCTAATATTGCTTACTTGGTTAAGTAGATTTATAAGTAATCCAATTATGAATCATTAGAAGACAATAAAATAGGTACTTAAATATGTGAGGTATACCTGAACTATGAGCTATATTATATTGGTTACACAATGGTACTAAAAAGGTATAATGATGTCAATTGGATATCTAACACCAATGACTTAAGATCCATAAGTGGATATGTCTTTATCCTCGCTGGAGCAGCTGTGTCATGGAAATCCTATAAACAAAGGTGTATTGTAAGACCTAGATGAAATCAGAGTTTATTGTTTTTGATAAAGGTGGAGAGGAAGCTAAATGGATTTGAAATTTCTTAAATGATATTTTATATTGGTTGAAATACCAACTATTTATGTCCATTGTGATAATCAATCAACAATTAGAAGGGCACAAAGTAGTATGTATAATGGTAAGTCTAGACATATACATAATAAAAATAATACCATTAAATTTTTTTCTCAAATGAAATTATTTCCATTGATTATGTAAAGTAAAAGGAAAATAATATGGATCCACTAATCAAAAGTTTGTCGAGAGAGCTTATGTATAATTCATTAAGAGGAATAACCTTAAAGCTTTCAAAGATAAAAGAGTGTAATGATGACAACTATATCTAGTTGATTAAAGATCCCAAGATCTAGGTTTAATTAAAAAACTAATTCATATAACATTCTTGGTAGCACTTGAAAAATATTATTTTTTATTTATTCCTATGATAAAATAAATGCTAGTTGCAACGTGTGATAAAGGGTGATCTGTGTTCTTAATTATTTTTATATCTTGGTACACCAAGTGAAATATAACATATTAGTCTTAATAAAAGATCACCTATATGAGTGACAAATATGATTGTTTATTTGATAATTTTGATAAAGGTTGAATTCTCTTAAACACTTATAAATCCAGGAGTTGTTCAAAGCCAAAATGAACTTAAAAGTGAGAACTAAAAGAAATCTCTAGGTAGAGAACTATATTCATAATATTTTATTGGTTTACACAAATAGCTAAATAGTTCAAGACATCACGTTCACTATATAGCCGAGTAAATTCTATAGTATTTCACTAAGAAAGATTCAAAGATAAAAGCAACTGTGAGAACCAAATGAAATCTCCAGGTAGAAAACTATATGAGTAATGTTGTCTTAATTTATACAAAAGACTAAATAGTTCAAGACATCGCGTTTACTATATTTTCGAGTAAATCCTATAGTATTTTACTAAAAAAGGTTCAAAATCAAAATATACCTATCATGATGTATCAAAATATAGCTATCCTGATATAGTGATCTAGTAAATTAGTATTTCTCAATAAATCTTTGAGTAATTTAAAAAATGGTGAGACAATTTCTATTTATGTTAAGGATTTTTGAAAAATTAAGAATATGGTTAATGAGTACATTTGAGGTCAAGTAAAAAGTAGAATCCACTCATTTTTAGGGTTAAGACTTTGTTGGAATTTAATCTCCAACATAAGTTTTTTAACATGGAACATTAACATGTTTTAAATCAATTATTGGTGAAAAAGAAATTGATCTTAAAAAATCATTGATTGACATATTTTGGTAAGACTCAATACTCCTTCAAAGAACTCTATGCCACATAAAAAAGAAACAAAACTTTCTTGGTGTTTATAAAGTGGGAAGTCGAGAAGTTAAAATTGAGTCTAAAGGACACCCAAGCTTTTATAGGGAAGAGGTCATAAGAAAAGTGATCTTTATTCTTAAACCCATATACACATGTACTGGCCCAACTTGTGCTTGGGCTTCTAGTCGGTCCTAGGTTTGAGTTTATTGTAAAATATTTTTTGGACTATAAAAAATTATTTTTTTTGACCAACCTATTATAATTTTGGGCTTAGGCTTGGGCTTATAATTCTTTGGCAAATTAAGAATTATTTTTACTAGCATATGTTTTGTGTAGTGTAGCCCATAAATGTTAGTACCTGAATAGTCTTTTTCATAGATATTTTTTATAAACTTGAATACTATTTTTTAGTCCTAAACTTCATTTGGCTACATTCCAACCACAAAAAGCTGATATTTGTATTAATGGATTCTTCTTTGAGGGGTTCAATGAAGGTGGTGTCTTTCTTTGAACTTGTCATAAAAAGTAGATTAAGATCCATAAAGATATTTTTGATTCATTTAGATTTTGTTTTTTGAGTGATTATAGGATTTTAAGGGTTGAAAATGAGTTTATTGAGATTTCCAAGATGTTTTTGATATATTTTCAGGTGAAAATAAGTTAATAATTGAATTTTTAGGTCCCAAAGTTTAGACCTAGAATTTATGGCCACCTCTGCTTGTCGAAAAGTCAAATATATGATGATGCGCTGTTTGATTTATGATTTTTAGAAAAAATTAGGAGCATGAGCTGGCCTTCTAGGATCATGCTTGCTTGTACTTTCACACTTAGATTTTTTTCTTAGATATGCCTTTATTTTCTCTTTTTGTAATTTTTTTAACAAAACTCTCTTTAAATAAATTTATTAAAATAATATTTAAGGATTATCCAATGATGCCATTGT
>Ga0307509_10010017_pt1 | contig 11702 bp, 20 predicted proteins | sample 10_EM_MG_FD_202245 | JGI IMG/M metagenome (GOLD analysis project Ga0307509, IMG submission 202245) | Populus trichocarpa ectomycorrhiza microbial communities from riparian zone in the Pacific Northwest, United States - 10_EM | ecosystem: Host-associated > Plants > Roots > Unclassified | place... | reverse complement strand
TAGACCGGTTTTGTTCTGTTTCAAGACTTCTCCACAGATATTCTCTGTCCGAATCTCGCGTTCGCGCTGTCCTCCCCTCGTACTACATTGATATACAACAGTAGTTACCACCGCGGGTTCCCCTCACCCTTCGCACGGTTGCCCATTCTATGCCAGGGCGAAGCCAGCGAGACAAATTAGGCCGGGTGCCTCTACTCCCACCCTCAAATACATAATAGATACTTCCCCGGTGTTTGATCCTCCAGCCTTATGCGCCTCGGAATGGGAAGTTGACCAGGAGGGGTCCCAATCATTCAGATGTTTCCTCTTCCTCGTCCTCGTCCATACTTTCCATCTCACCGGATAATGATTCAGTCTGCTCATCCATGTCTTCAATGCTGGCATCGAGATCTCGAGCAGATTCGTCGTTGTCTGCTTCCGCCTCGTCGTCTTCGACGTCTTCATCTGTCTCGTCGGTACCATCGTCGTCACCGCCTGTGTCATCGTCGTCGTCATCATCATCTTCCTCCTCTTCTGCCTGTAGTATCGTAAGAAGAGAGTCTCCGCGAAAGTTGAATACACACGTCGTTTTTCTCCTCCTGGTCAGTGAACAGCCTGCCGATTGGGACGAGCCAAGAAAATCCTCGCTTCCTGATCTCATTATTCTAGATAGATAGAAAGTGGATTCGATGTTCGCGACTGGGAGGAGGGATCAAAGCCCACTCACCAATCCTTCAACCTCAGCCTCTTCATCGCTGAGATCCTCCATCTCCCTAGCAAGGTCCCTGACCGCGTTGATCCTACCATCAGACCGACCGCGAAACGTTGGCGGCTTTGGTTCCCCCCTGCTCGGGACTGGTGGCAGGAGCGCGGGAAAGTGTCCGCCTCTGGGGATGAGAGTCGGAGTGGCAGCAGACATCGAGGATCAACTCCTCCCGTAAGCGGCTCCGGCCCGAGCGACGGATCATCGATCAAACCTGTTGTGACAACGCGTGACCCGAAGAAAATTGTCCGCACTTCCAGCCACATTCTACAGACATCTACGGCGGAGTTCGTTACCGGGGTGTTGAAGAAATGTCTGTGGAAGACGGTGATTTGGCAGGTGCGTCTGTCTGGCGGAGTCAATCAAGTCATGCCATCCACTGAAAGGGGTTCAATAGTCACCTACTCTCTCGTATACTCGTTCTTAACGGAAAGGTCGCACTTCAAGGCCGCAGAAGCAGTGAAGAAAGCTGTCAAGGGCGTCATCGAAATCAAAGGCGGTGACAAGAATGGGCCCACTCTCCCCGCCATCCTAAAGCAGTGGAAGAAGCTTACGGCTGGCAAAGGGAAGAAGGCCACGGCCCCGTATGTATGGTACCGGTCTGCGATTCCGGGCTCCAAACTCACGACTCAACTCCAATAGGAGCAAGTCTACCAACTCGGAAAGCTCGAGTTCTAGTAGCGACTCTGACTGTATGGTTCTCGTACGAAACACTATCTTCTAGTTGGCTTACATGCGCACGCCCAAGGCAGCCTCGGAGGATTCTGACTCGAGTTCAGAGGAGTCCAGCTCTGAATCAGGTTTGTGTGGTGCTCTCCCTCGCCGTCACGAAACCTGCTCATCCTCGGACGCAGACTCTGACACAAGCTCCCGGAAACCCAAACCCAAAAGCAAGAAACACTCCGGAGCGAAGGTTATTTCCCCTCCAAGATCAAAGGCCACCGTCAAATCCAAGGTCAAAACTCCAGCATCAAAGCCCTCCCCGCCTTCTTCCAAGTCAGAGGGAGAGTCAAGCTCGAGTTCAGATTCCGAATCGTCGGATTCAGACGACGGTGATGTGAAAAAAAGTGTCCCAGGCCCGACTTCAAAGGCGACCAAAACCAGGAAGACTACCGCTGTTTCACCCAAGTCGGAATCCGGAGGTGGGTATTTCCTTCGAGTTTCCTTCGTTTACTCAGGATGGTATCCACAGACTCGTCGAACTCAGATTCGGATTCCTCAGACTCCGAGGAGGAAGTTCCCACCCCGAAGGCCGTGGTTATTGCAGTAGATGGAACTGCCACCTCCCTGACGCCCAAGCCACGCTCGCCGGCTGGGTCAAGTCAAACCCTCCCTTCTATCAAGGATAGTGATAACGACTCCGACTCCTCAGGGTCTCCGACGTCTGCGGAAGATTCTAGCTCTACGTCCGATTCCGATTCAGACGATAGTTCTGATTCCGACTCTTCTGAAGCCGGAGGGAAAACGGTTCAAGCAAGTGGCAAACCACAGAAGACGAAAGTCGCCAATGTGGCCAACACCCCAACAATCACCTCTCCCAAAAAATCAGACAAGCCCACCGCTGTCGCAAAGAGGCGCAGAACTGACGAGGCCGGGAGTTCCGTTGCTACCTCCATTATCCAACAACCTAAAACTTCCAACCCCCACCAGAAAGGGGACGGCAAGGGCCAACCCCGGAAAAGCAACACTCCGTTCTCGAGGGTCAAGGTCGACGAGGTCAAGTTCGCAGACGAGAGATTGAAGGATAACACTTTTTGGTCGCGAGGGGCTGCGGGCAACGACTATGGAGCCAAGGCAAGTGCAGACTTGATCGTAACGAGGGGTGCTGGTTTCAGGAAGGAGAAGGGGAAAAAGAAGAGGGGGAGTTATCGAGGTGGAGACATTACGGTGCGTCGAACTGGTTCGGGAGGGTACTGTCGCTGATACTGTGTTTATCAGATGGAGAGCCATAGCATCAAGTTTACTGATTAGGGGTGATTCGCTCGTTCGCAGCTATAGGTGCCTCGCACGCGGAGTGTTATACCATAGAATAAAAGTGTGCTGCCTCCACTATGTGCGCCTGGCGGCGATCGCGTGCTAGATCCACTCGGGTCCTCGGGTCCAAATCCCATGTAACTTTGCGACCACGACGAGGCAATCAGCGCACCGGGCGGTCTTCTGATGATTTGCGATCCACATTTAATGGACAAATTCTTAAACGCCGCAGGTGATGCATATAAACCCTTTTAAGCTCAGGGTTGTGTGGGCTACCACCGGTACTCGTCAATGCAGAATGGAATTATTGCAGTGTAAAATCTACGTTTGACCAAAGCGTAATAACAAAAGAGCAGAGCACAGAAATACAGCGATGAAATCTTCTTGGTCTCCCATATCCCCTCGTTTAGTCGATCTCCTCCATGGCGGAGGTGGCGGCACCCTCGGCAGCGGGGGCCTCATCATCAGTGGCCATCGCCTCAACAATTGGCTCGGTGTCATCGACGTCGAGACCAAGGCTGATCATGCGGTTGATACGCTTGGCAAACGAGGTTGGGTCATCCAAGGTGAAGCCGGAGGTGAGGAGGGCGGTTTCGAAGAGGAGGTAAGTCAAGTCGCGGACAGACTTGTCAGCCTTGTCCTCAGCAACCTTCTTCTTGAGCTCCCTGATGATCGCGTTCGACGGGTTCAACTCGAGGGTCTTCTTGGAAGCCATATACGAAGACATAGACGAGTCACGGAGGGCCTGGGCCTTCATGATGCGTTCCTGTAACAGGGGTGAGTGACTGTCAGAAACCAGGTTGCATGATACCCACCATATTGGAGGACCAGCCGTACTGGCCGGTGACGAGGACGCAGGGCGAGTCGGAGATACGGTTGGAGACGACGACCTTCTCAACCTTGTCACCGAGGGCATCCTTGACAGCCTTGCAGAGGTCGTCGAATTGGGCAGCCTCGGCCTCGCGAGCCTGCTTATCCTCTTCAGTCTCCTCGAGCTCGAGACCCTCCTTGGAGACGCAGACCAACTTCTTGTCCTCGAACTCCTTCAACTGGGTGATGGCGTACTCATCGATGGGGTCGATGAGGAGGAGGACTTCGAAGCCCTTCTTCTTGAGGACCTCGAGGAAAGGCGAATCTTTGACGGCAGAGAGGGATTCACCGGTGAGGTAGTAGATCGACTTCTGGACCTCAGGCATACGGGTGATGTAGTCCTTGAGGGAAGTTTGCTCGTCGGTGGACTTGGTAGAGTAGAACCTGAGGTACTCGGCGAGTTTGGATCGGTTTTGAGAGTCTTCGTGGATACCGAGCTTGATGTTCTTGCCGAAGGCTTCGTAGAACTTGGCGAAGTTGTCCTTGTCCTCGGCGATCTCGGCGAACAGGTCCATGCACTTCTTGACGAGGTTCTTGCGAATGACCTTCAAGATCTTGTTTTGTTGGAGGGTCTCACGGGAGATGTTGAGGGGGAGGTCCTCAGAGTCGACGATACCCTTGACGAAGTTGAGGTACTCGGGAATGAGGTCCTCACAGTCGTCCATGATGAAGACACGGCGGACGTAAAGCTTGATGTTGTTGCGCTTCTTCTTGGTCTCGAAGAGATCGAAGGGAGCCCTTGGTTCGATACATCAGCAAGGCTCCGACAAATAAGCGTTAAAAAGACACACCTCTTGGGAATGAAGATGATTGCCTTGAACTCGAGTTGACCCTCAACCGAGAAGTGCTTAACGGCAAGGTGCTCTTCCCAGTCGTTGGTCAAGCTCTTGTAGAAAGCGCCGTACTCGTCAGGAGTGATATCCTGTGGGTTCCTCGTCCAAAGGGGCTTGGTCTTGTTGAGCTCCTCGTTCTCGATGGTGACCTCCTTAACCTTCTTCGTCTTCTTGGGCTTGTCTTCGTCGTCAACCTCCTCGATCTTGGGCTTCTCCTCATCATCGTTCACCTCTTCCTCGTCGTCTTCAACCTCCTGGAAAGCGGTCAGACTTCCGTTGCGTTGACCGCAGCGGCGTTTGCTCTCACCTTCTCGACCTCCTTAGTGACAGCCAATTGAATGGGATACGAGATAAATTCAGAGTGCTTCTTGACGATGTCCTTGATCTTTTTCTCCTCCAGGTATTCAAGCTGATCTTCCTTGAGGTAGAGACGGATCTCGGTACCACGGCCAAGAGGGGCGCCATCAGTGTCCGGGGTGATGGTGAAAGTACCACCAGCAGAAGACTCCCAGATGTATTGCTCGTCGTCGTTGTGCTTGGACAGAACCTGGACGCGCTCAGCTACGAGGTAGGCGGAGTAGAAGCCGACACCGAATTGACCAATCATGGAAATATCGGCACCGGCACTCATAGCCTCCATAAAACCCTGCAGCAAGGGTCAGTAACTGTGTGAGGGTTAGACGGGAGATAAAAAGGTACCTTGGTTCCGGACTTGGCAATGGTACCAAGGTTATTGACCATGTCAGCCTTGGTCATACCGATACCGGTGTCTCGGATACGGAGGAGTTTGTTTTCCTTGTCGGCACTGATACGGATGTAAAGCTCCTTCTCGGTGTCGAGAACGGAGGGTTCGGTCAAGGACGCGTAACGGATTTTGTCGAGAGCATCAGAACCGTTAGAAATCAACTCTCGCAAAAAGATCTCCTTATTGGAGTAGAAGGTGTCTAGAGAGAGGGGGGTAAGCGACGACGAAACGAAACGGAGATTGTGGCGAGCTCACTGATGATCAAGTCCAAAAGCTGAGAGATCTCGGCTTGGAATCCAAAAGATTCGGACATGTTTTGCTGTAGGTTGGGTCAGTGGTCGGACACCAGAAGAGAAGAGAAGGCGGCACACGTTTTAGTGAGAGGAGCAAGGATGAGAGTGGGGAGGAGGGGATGAAAACGGATGTCGAAAACCAATCTGAGAGGTGGGCGGTATTTATCTCTTGGGGACCCTGGACACCAGTTACCCGATATGGTAATTGGGACGGCTTCTTTTCCAGGACCCCGGGTCGGCAGACGCATAGGAATCCTTCGAGAACCTTCGACCACAGTCCTAGAAGTGATGGCTACGGTCACGGCTCCTTTGTTTCCTAGTCTCCCAAGAGCCGCCAATTCTCCTTTTCACGACCGTTAAAGGCTGTGAGACTCGGGTGACAGATCTTGAATTATTCAATGGCGTCCGACTGTATCTCAATTATTTTGGCATTTTCCTGGGCGAACGAATATACGGCGGGAGGTTGGGGTCGAAGCGGGAACCTCGCAGTGCCATTGGGTCACCCAGGGGGGATTTCGGGGCGGGAACTGTACGGAACATGTCGGAACTATACCATCCCACTGCAGTTGGCCACCGTTACCCCCCGTGACCTCGAGAACCAGGGGTCCGAGGATCGAAGGTTCCAACGGCGAGAGGAGGAGCATTCGTGAGAACGGGATACCATAAACAACTCCACATAGCTTGCCGAGGGGACCCGGAGGAGTGACGTCCGCTTCAGTCGTGCTGCCGAACTCCTGCATCCTCCCAAGTCTACACTTCATGGTTCTTGGACGCCTAGTTCACTACGCCGCGGACGCGGTCCTTATCTCCACTGTTCTGGCAGGAATCAAACGTTCGACTGGGTTCGCGTGAGTGCCTGTAGTTCCCGATGCCGCGGCATTCCATCCTGACGCTTCCACAGACCAGACACCACCGTGATCACCCAGCCCACAGTGCGTTCAGTAGTCGACAGGTTCCTGAGTGTGGGAGATTCCGTCTTTGCCATGTCACAGTCGACCATCGTCAACAGCCCGTACTTCAAGAAGAGTAGTTAGGGTGTCGTGCGGCGTATAAGTATGGTCTTGTATTATTGGCATGTAATATCACTGGTGAGTAAATGCTTACGCCCCGTGTTCAGAGAGCGGAGATGCTTATTCTACCATGGAACAGGGAACGGAAGGGATAACGACTTCATACATCCATCGCATCGTCTGCGGTGGCCGCACTAGAGCGACCAAGCAGCTGGTCCAATAGATGAGCCACCTTTTTAATCGTCTCCTGTTTCTCTGCCTGGACACCCTTGAGTTCTGCGTCCCTCCGGCTTGCAATTTGCGACTCGTCGGACAGAAGAAGCAAGAGCTTCATGGAATGGGTGATAGACAGCAATGAATGAGATGCCTTGATCTGCTCCGTTTCATGAAATCCCAGCTGAACACGGTCGGTTTGCAAGACGATTCACGTACCATCGACTCTGCCCGACATTGAGTTTGGAACGCCTCCTGTGCCATCCGAAACTTGTCCTTATCTCGAATCTCTCGTGCCGTTAACCTTTCACACAGTGAAGTTTGATGCGTTCGGGCAACTCACAGAGGCCAGAGAGACGATGTCGACCATTCCGTCGACGAGAGTTTCGATTTCCGTATCTACTTTCTTATTCCACTCCTCTTCGATATCATCCAGGTATTGAGCCGAATTTTGAGCCTGGGACTGGGCCAGACGTGCCGCGGTCGACGTACGCGACTGGAGCAGCGAGGCCGTTGGGAGAGCCGAAGGTCGTGAGACGTCTGACTGGGGGATGGACATTGTGTGACTCTTGGGCTTTGTTGGCCGTTTCTGGAAGCCGTGTCGATCGTCAGAGGTGGCTGACCACCACCTGCCTTCAATACCCCACGGCCCGAGTTGCCCTCCCTCCCCTCCCTCCCCCCTCCAACCACCACCACCACCACCACCACCACCACGACAAATACTCATCCCTCTGAGTTTCTACAACTATGCCAATTTATGGCAGGAATCGGCTCTCGATAGCCGACATCGAGAGCGACCTCCATGACCTGGTCGCAAGTCACCCCCGCTCCCACGTGAACGACGAAGGAGAACCGGTCGTCCCAGCTGAAGCCCTCGTCGACATTTTGACCTCCTACCGCACCGCTCATGACAACATCGAACTTCTGTCGAAGGAGGAGGAAGGAATGTTCCTCCAGTTCATCCGAGAGAGTCCCGGACTTGAAGCCACGACCAAGGCCCTCGTCGAATTTATCGCCTTCCGAACGGCTTCAGGAGACAAGGCCCCAGAAAGTGCTCTCAGCTCCGATGAAGGTAGCGAATCCGACTCGCCGCATAGGGGGAGACGTCGTGACGTCGAATACCAGGCCACCTCTCGTTCCTCCAGTTCCGACTCCATAGGCACCTCGGTTTACCGGCCACCCTCTACTGGACCCCCTTTGCCACCCAAGACCCCTAACTTACGCGACTCGGTGTTTGACACGTCCAAACGTCAGCGATCTACCCCATTGGTTAACAACGCTCCTTCCAGCTGGGCCAAACGCCCCGCGCCTGCTTCGCGACGGAAGAGTGATGCTGGACGCGGCGGAAGTGATTCTGAAGTGAGTGACAGCGAGTGGTATTTCTCAACCTTCCCCTGACGCGACATTCACCCAGTCTGGGCCGAATACTCCTGCGTGGGGTCGACGAAGGAGCAGCCAAAGTCGGACATCTAACCCTGCGTCTCCAACAACATCACATACCCCCCTCAATTCACCTCCTTTAGGGCAGCGACCACATTCCCGCTCTCAGTCATACCCCCATAACATCGCTTCGCTCTACGCCTCTGATCGCTTCGACGATAGCGAAGACCTCACAATCTCACAACCCGTCTCTGCGGACAGTTCCTTAGACGAGATGTCGTTCTTGGCTTCTATCAGCTCCCTTCCTATGCCCGGGCACGACGACGACTCCGGCTCGGATGACGAGGTCCAGAATATTCTGATATACGACCGGTCTGCGGCCCCGTCAAATGCTTCCATGGATTCTCAGGAACGCGTCGACGTCTTGAACAAGGCAATCGATGAGCTCCGCAAAAAGCTTTCTGACACAGAGAAGGGTCTGAATCGTAAGGTTAATGACCTGGAACTGGAACTGGAGGAAGCCCAGGAGAAGTTGGAGGAGCTGAAAGCTGAGCTGATTGCGGCAAGAAAAGAAGAGAAGGAGTTAAAGTCCAAGGAGGTTTGTTTCCCCCTTCGTAACCGTGCTCGGCCTTTCCCCTGGACTAACACGTCGCTCTCCCGCAGAAACAAAACCAAAACCAGATTTCGGCGCTCGAGGCGGATATATTCAAACTCCAGAAAAGCCTCGAAAATTCCCGCGCATCGTACCAGAACCTCCAAAAGCAATACCAAGAACAATGCACCGAATCCGAACGATACCGACTCAGCCTCCGCCGCCGGGATACGGAAGTCAAAGAGTACGCTGATGCGGCCGCTCTGCACGCGGTTGAAACGGACAAATGGAACAAGGAACAGCAAGGTCTCGAAGATCGGGTCAACCAGCTCAGTGCAGATCTTGAACTAGCTCAACAAGCGTATAGTAGCCTGGATGACCAAAAGGCAGAGAACTTATTGCTGAAGGAGACGATCGATCGTCTGAGGTTCGAGATGGATGAGATGAGGACAAATGCCGCGAACGCGCTGGAGCAATCGAAGGACGGCGTAGTCGGGAATGCTACGAGCGTCGGGAGGACCCTCGGCGCTGAGATGGTCAGAGCTGGTATCGATCCCAACGTTGCTCCCCCGAGACAGCAAGAGGAAGACTCGGAAGACGAGACAATCGTTGATGAAACTATCAATCAGGAAAGCGACGACGATGAGTTCATCCAGACCGTTATCACAAAGACGAGGAAACGGGTACGCTTCCTGCATTTTCTGGGTGAATATACGCTGATAGCTCTTGGGTACAGAAGGTTCACGGGCGCATGCCGATTCCAACATTGACTGTTGAGAGGGAGTACACAGACGCTGAGGTTCAACACGAGCTTTCCTCTTCAGATGTCGAGATCCAAACCCTCCCTGAGTCCAAGCCCATCATGGCCTCTTTCTCCATTCAAACAGAGCAGACTCCCATCTCGTCCATTTTGATCCAAACCGACCCCGAACCCTCCCCTCCGCTGAGGATCCTCGTCGAGATGGAGGTCCAAACGGACGAAACCGACGTTGACGAGGCTTCTTCCAGTGGGCAAACCGAAGGCGAGGAGAGTATGGCCTCATCCTCATCCACACTGCTTCCTCCCACGCCCAAGCCCTCCGTCGAGCAGTTACGTCCACACGACCTGCCCCCTGCATATGACCGGAGCGAACTCGACTTCCGCATCGCTGAGGCTGTCAAGGACTTCCACCCTGGTTCAACCTGGCCGAACGAGGTGCTCAGGAGAATTGGGGTTTCCGATGACGCCTTGGAAGAGTGGGCAGCGCTGAAAGCCGAGCTCGGTGTTGGGTGTTCGGTCATTGACAAGATATTGGAAGATTCTCCCAAGTCAGGTCGCCCGCGGCCATCAACATCGACCTCGTCGTCCACCGCCACCTCCCCCTCGGCAAGGAAGGGAAGGTTCTACAATATCTACAACACGTACATCTACGGCGGCGACAGTGGTGGGCCTGGTGTCCTGACAAACATGATCCTCTGCGCTGGCGCCTCGGCCGTCGCTTTTGTGGTGATGGCGCACTTGGGCAGCCCCCAATACCATGTCCCTGGTGGTCCGACCTACTACGACCGTGCGGCTTGGACGAGTTTCAATAGCATGCAAGTGAGCGGAGAAGGTTTCTCCGTTGATAGCACGAACGCGTTCTGGGATTTGGTTGGGCGACTCAGTGGAAACGCGGCAAGGATCGTTCAAGGATGGCCCACATAATCCCCACCTTCCCCTCTAACGACACACGCATATGCAATCACATACCATCATCGCACGATACCCCGATATCACCCCTACCCCTACCCCTACCCCCCTTGGCTTCCTGCACCCCACCACTCTCGTTTCCTGTCTCTCGTTGGCTTCTACACGGAGACGCGGAGTTGGGATTTTTGATCGATTTTCCGGGAACGGCACCCAACACTGTCCTTTCTGCCCCTTTCATTTCTCCTCTCATCCTCCCGCTTGTCATCTCCCGCTCTACCGTCATCGCTTTCTGCAATGTTTGTGTATCGTTTACCTTCTGGCCTCCTCTTTCCCTCGCTCTGCTGTTTTGGTTCACTGTACAAATCCATCACATACAATAACGACCCACACATTCCGGACATTCTTCATCGATCATAAATCCCCACTCCCATTCCTTCTTCCTTTTACGCACACTTTGCTGCACCCCTAGTTTCCACCCCGACAACCCCACTCTTCGTGCGATATGGTTTATGGTTTGCTTTGCCTATGATTCTCCCCGTCTCCTCCCACATTCATTCCAACATATGACTTTATGCCCTCCTTGTTCCCCCATTGGCAGCTTTCTGAAGTTGTTCTATCCTGTTAAACCACGGCTTTATCATTACTGTCCTTCCATGGTTGCAGTTATTGGTTATCGTCGGAGTATCATAGTAGATATCCTACTACTAGCGTCGTGAATACACCCATTCATATCCGAAGGAGTGAAACCCCGCACCGAAGGCGACTCCGTTGATAAGCCACCAGCGGACACCGCTTTCCCCCCAATGTGGGGTGTGCAGCGTGTTCCCGACTATTTATACGCGACTCGCGGCTATGTGCGGTCACCTCTTCTTCCAAGCACGTCTTGGGGATCTCAGGTGGCCCGGCCGTTAGCTTCGAGGTGCTCGCACAGTAGTATCGCTACAACTTTCAACCCAAATGCTGTCGTTGAACGGAGTGGAACAAAAAGTTATTCGAACAAGGTGAAGCGGCGGAGACTCAATCAGAGTTAGCCACGTCTTGTACTAGCGATAAAAGGGGAGAAGGAAGCCCGAATCATTGTCACCACTTGGGTTGCTGCTGCCTGACCAACAACAAGCCCTTCGATTTCATCCGCGGAAAATGCTCTTCAACGGCAGCCACTGTCGATTGCCCCTTCACGATCTCGACCTCGAGCCGAAAATCATGCCTTCCAGCAGCGCGCGCACACAGTTCCTCGTCGATCGCCTCCCATCCAGTACCCCACACCCTGCGACCCTTAGCGCCTCCGTGGGGCTTGAATTCGAGTAACCCCTGATGCAACAGGAGGGAAAATACCGAAAAGTGGGGGGACGAAATAGACGTGAGAGCCTCGTGAAGAAAA
>Ga0307509_10010016_pt1 | contig 11702 bp, 16 predicted proteins | sample 10_EM_MG_FD_202245 | JGI IMG/M metagenome (GOLD analysis project Ga0307509, IMG submission 202245) | Populus trichocarpa ectomycorrhiza microbial communities from riparian zone in the Pacific Northwest, United States - 10_EM | ecosystem: Host-associated > Plants > Roots > Unclassified | place... | reverse complement strand
TGTTTTATAACTGAAGAGAGGTTGGGTTTAACCTCACCCTTTATTATAATACCGATTGCCATTATAAAGCGGTTATAACTCCGCTCAGGATCCAGGCGATGAATTATCTCCGCAATCGGCGTCGGCGTTTTCGGCCTGATGCAGCTGCACGCTCGGTTCGATTTCGCACCCCTCCAACTCACCGGGGGTCGTTCCTCGTTGGAGCACACGACGCGAAATGTGGATGTCCCCTGTTAGTACGCGTGAGGTAACCCGGAACCCCGATACCCTCCGTCTCCGTACTCCGAGAAGGAGATTGTCCAGGGTTCAAAAACTATCGCGTCCGGTGGATCGATGACCTGAGCCGCGGTCGGTTTTGGAAGACTGTGGGTCGGGTTGGACTCTCCCTGGAGCTCCAGGACTTGTAACCCTGGTATACACTGATGAATTGTATGATTCCATAACACAAAAACTATACACCGGGGACGGGGGTTGGGGGGGGGGCGTTGGAGGCCCACCTAGTGACTCGTCCCTCAGGGCATCCATGAGATCGTTCTACGGAACCGGCAGCAGTCCTAGCCTACGGTGTGTTTGGTACAATGAGCATCGCGACGGTCCGTTCTAGCCTACGCCAAATCAGAAAATAAATCAATCAGTTCAGTACCCTTCCCACTCTTGGAGCCACTTTCCGTATTCCTCTCCACCTTCGAAAGGAACCTAGCCATCCTCCTCGGTGATTTCCTACTCGACACATCATCGTCAGGAGAATTGTGGCCCTCCGGAATACAAACTGAACGTCCGCTTGATGCTCGACTTCTCGCGGACTTCGCGCCACTCGATGGTCGGGGGATTGGGTTGGAGGGAGGAGGATGAGGAGAACTGATCGGGCGACGCCTTGGTAGTGTGGGCGGCCAAGATTCGGTGAACTTCCAGGGGTCTTCTAGCGGTTCGTCCCTGGACACATTCCACAGGAACCGAAGATCCGCGACCTGTTTCTCATGTTCTGAATACACCCATAACATCCGTTGTATTACCCTCAGACAGACGAGGAAATCGTCCTTCGTCCCGAGTGCCGGTGAACGAGCAATCAGGGCGGCAACAGAGTAGATGGGTTTCGACAGGCCACACGCATCGTACCGCCCTAAGCTTGTCTCGCTCAGTGCTCTCACCTCATCCATGATGGGCCCTAGAAGTGTTCCACACTTGAAATGCACAGTTTTACAAGCCTGGGACAATCGAGCGAACCAATCGAGCTGAACAGCCATCACTTGGTTGAGGGAGATGTCAAGGTAGTTATCTGGAGAACTCCGTCTGGGACAACTTGAAAGTTGGCGGAACCGATTTTTCCGGATCATTCCAGAGGGCTTCGAGAGTCGACCATGCCATCTCCAGTTGAGTTTCATCGATAACCCCCCTGATCCGGAACTCTGGGTTCGAAAGGATCCGTTGGACGAGTCTATCGGCTGAGGCTAGTTTTAGCGGTATGCTGAAGTATTGGCGGAGGGCCGTGAAGTTCTGGATGGAATCTTTATCTGCCGGCGAACTGCTAGCGGGAGGAGCAAGGGGAGGGAGCAGGCTCTCCAGTGTGTACAGATCATCGGTTGTTCTGAAGGCATGTTAGTTCAAATACCGAAGGTATGGTTCCCCGGCACCACCTACAGGACCGCCCTTCCTCCAGAAGGGCAATGTATCATCCAGTCCTGAATCACACACGACCAGAATGCTCTTGCTAGCGGTCGAATGTCCCTCTTCAACCTCTCTTCGGGGGGTGTGGTATCCTTGAAATCGTGGACAAGGGACTCCACCGCACTCATGGTTAGCTTGTGCAAGGTCTAGGGCTGTTCGCAAGAATTAGATATCCGGGGTGGGCGAAACGCCATACCACTCGTTCAAAATCAGAAATGATCTCTAGGTTATCCGGTCAGTGAGATCCGGAACCTCCGTGCGAGTCCTACGTTACCCTTGGTTAACGGCAGAATGGTTAACAGAACTACAAGCCCGTCCCATGTTGGTTTCCTTATAATTCCATACGAGTCGATCAGGTATAGCAATTCCTTCACCATGCCGTTGGTCCGTGACTTCGTGGAGGGTTCCCAGACTTCGGAGTCTGATCCCCCTTGTTCATTGTGTCCAAAAATGGCGGCCCACGCCACCAAACACATCGCAACGAGCCTACCGGGAACATCCAAGGAGTCGCCGGCAGCGCCATTCAGGGGCTCCTCTAACCGTGAGAGGAAGACCTTTGGCTCAAGCAGGGGTCCTAAACACAAAGGAGCCGTGCATGTCGGTTTCGCACAACACAAGAGTATGGCCTCTGGCTTACTTTGGGCATGGAATTGGTGCCAGAAGTTAGATTGAAAGAACCCTGGTCGCAACATCGGTATTGCGTTCGGCGGTCGTATAGGCAAATTTAACGGTGTGTAGTCCACCCTTCTGGGTAGTGCGCTTGCAATCCTGTGGAAAACGTTTGGATGAGCCAGGCCAAGTCTCACATGCACATCTGGTCGCGTACGGTTGTGTCCCCGATAGTTGGTCGTCAATGTCAGGAACAGGACGCGTATTTCTAGAGCCAATACCTAAGTGAGAATCTGAAGCTGTTCAAGTTCCGCCGCGACTCACTCTTCGTCCTTGTGCGGGTTCTCGTAGACCTTCGATGGTAAATCTGGGGTCGGTTTGGAAAATTCCTTCAGAAAGTAAGGAATATCTTCCAGCCTTCTCGCGCGCTCTCGGTTATAGGGTAATGGGGGGAAGCTCTGGCCAATGGTCGAGGGGCGGGGACCGCGCGAGAGCATCCCGTCCGTGGGTACGGGGGCAAGTGGGTGACAGATGGGAATCTCCGCAGTTGGGGTGTCCAGTAGGGTGGTAGCCCGTCTTCATCGTGCACAAGGGTCTTTATAAGGATAAACTCTGGGGGGGAGGCGAGGAGAGGGGCGGGCGCTTCGCGCCAGCGACCGTGGGTGCCTGCAACAGCCTCCGTTGACGTTTATTCAAGCACAGCTCACCCCGTCGATTGCGGGGAGATCACTCTAACACAGACTGAACGGGTGCGGAGATGTAAAATGCGGGATCCCAATGGACGGGGGTTACGTCATGGCGGTACACTCGAGATTCCGAGGTCCGCCCTTTGTCCACCGGCTCAAGACCAACGTGAGTCGCCACCACGAGTGATGTTGGTCGCGTTGAAGGGATTACCCTGGACGGTGTCGCCAGAGTGCTCCCCGCCTTTCTGGACCATCGCCTTGATGGAATCCGCGTCTACGGAGGTCCCAAAGACGGTCTCCAGCTGTTGCTTGGGTGACTTGCCCAGGAGTCCTTGACCGCCCTGGTTGGAGAGGAATACCTGGAAGACTACGGAAGTGGCTGACAGGCGAAGCGCGGGCCAGGCGGGACTCACAGTCTATAAGATTCGCGAGAGGGGTGTCTTAATCGGGAGACAGTCAGTAACCAACTGAGGTATACCCTGGAGTGTCCGTCTACTAGGCTAATAGACATAACCATGGAACAAAAAACATCAGGGGAGTGGTTTACGCACAATCTCATCTCTATCAACAACTCAAAATTCCTTCCCCCTCAACGTCCGAAGCACCTTAGCCAACCTACTCGGGGTCTTCCTACTCGGTCCGTCATCGTCTGGAGAATTGTGCCCCTCTGGGATGCAAAATGACATTGATGAAACTCCGCTTGATCCTCGAACGCTCGACACTCGACCGCTTGACACACGGCCAGTCGACACTCGATCGCTTGACACTCGACCGCTCGACATTGGACCACTTGACACTCGACTGCTTGACGCTCGACTGCTTGACACTCGATCGCTCGACACTCGACCGCTTGACCCTTGGCTTCTCGCAGACTTCGTGGGACTTGGTGATCGAAGAATGGGGCCAAAGGAGGTCTCGGAGGGTTCGCCTCGCGATTCGCTCCTCGATGCGTTCCACAGGAATCGAAGGTCCGCGACCCGCTTCTCGTGATCCGAATAGGCCCACCTCGTCTGCCGTAACACCTCCAGACAGACGTGGAAATCAACCTTGTCTCCAGGGGTCGGCGAACGAGCGATCAGGGCTGCGACAGAGTAGATTGGTTTCGATAGGCCACATGCATCGTACTGTCCTAAATCGGTCGTGCTCAGTGCTCTCACTTCCTCCATAATGGGTTTTAGAAGTTTTTGGCACTTATAATGCGCAGTGGCACAAGCCCGGAGCAGTCGGGTAGGCCTCTCGAGCTGAACAGCCATCGCTTGGTTGAGAGAGAGATCAATGTGGTTACCTAGAGACGTGGGTCATGGGCAGTCAAAAAGAAATCGTTCGAGCCGCGGCTTACAGCATTCAAAGATGAACAATTTCCATATCCTCGAGTAGGTGGAGAATTCCATTTGGGACAACTTGAAAGTTGCCGGAACCGGGCCTGTTAACTCATTCCAGATCCCATCAAGGGTTGACCATGCTGTTCCAAGTCGAGTCTCGTCAATGCTTCCCCTGATTCGTAACTTTGGGCTCCAAAGGATCCCTTGAACAATTCGATAGGCTGAGGCCAGTTTCAGTGGTATGTTGAAGTATTGGTGAAGGGTTGCGAAGTCCCGGATGTAATCTTTATCTGCCGGAGAACAGTCGCCGAGAGCATCAAGCGGAGGAAGCAGGCTCTCCAGCGTGTGCAGATCGTTGCTTGTTCTGAGAGCGCGTTAGTTCCGATACAGATGGCATGGATCGCCGGCATCACTTACAGGACCGCCCCGCCCCCAGAAGGGCAATGTACTGCCCAGTCCTGAATCACGCACGACCAGAACGCTCTCGCTAGTGGTCGGACCTCCTTGTTCAGCCTCTCTTGGGGGGATGTGGTATTCCCAAAACCGTAGACGAGTGCCTCCGCCGCACTCATGGTTAGTTTGTGCAAGGTCTAGAGCCGTTCGTAAAACCGAATTACAAGGGCCTGACGAAATGGCCTACCGCCCGCTCAAAATCAGAAATGATCTCTAAGTTTGTGGGTCAGTAAGATCCGGAACCCCCGTGCCGTTGTTACGTTACCTTTAGTTAACGGCAGGACGGTCAACAGAGTTACAAGCCCATCACATGTAGGTTTCCTGACGATCCCATACGAATCGACCAAGTATAGCAATTCCTTCACCACGTCGTTGGTCCGTGACCTGGCGGAGAGTCTCCAGTCTTTGTGGTTGGAAGGTTGGTCCGACTCTCCTTCCTCATTGTGTCCAAAACTGGCGGCCCACGCCACCAAACACATCGTAACGAGCCTACCGGAAACATCCAAAGAGTCGGCGGTACCGCTCAGGGATTCCTCTAACCGTGAGAGGAAAACCTCTGGTTCGAGCAGGGGTCCTAAACACAAAGGAGCCGCCCGCGTCGGTTGTGCGTCGCGGAATGGCGTGGTACCTGGCTTACTTTGGGCGTGAAACTGGTGCCAGAATAGAGATTGAAAGAACTCTGGCCGCAACATCGGGATTGCGCTCGGCGGTCGTATAGGCAAATTTAATGGCGTGTAGTCGGCTCTTCTGGGTGCCGGACTTGTGATACTGTGAAAAATGTTGGGACGAGCCAGGCCGGGGTTTCGCATGCACATCTAGTCACGTACGGTTGCGCCTCCGATAATTGGTCTCCAGTGTCAGGAACAGAACGCGTGTCCCTAACACAAACACTTTAATGGGTGAGGATCAGAAGCTGCTCAAGGTCCGCTATGCACTTACCCCCCGTGGAGCTTCTCCAATAACAGACCCGCCCGGTTCCATTCGGAGATCGCCAGGGGGTCAAAAGGGTGGGCCGGACTATTCACAGGTTCGAGTCGCATTTCGGGTAGGTTGGGGCGGGAACCACGCGAGAGCATAATCTCCTTGAATACGAGGACAAGTCGGCGTTGAGTGAGAACCGCCGCTGTGTGGCGTGTGCAGTGGGAACCCTAGGATGGCAGCCTCCATGCGCATCCATCGTGTATGAGGGCATGTGTCTACTTACTCAAAACGGAAGGGTGGCCGGCGCTGATGATCGATGCCGTTGAAGCGGTATGTACGCACCAAAATTCACGAGTTGAAGAACTCCCGGGGAGAGGGTCAGCACTCGGTGCTGTTGGGCAAACTCAAAGAAAAGAAAAGAAAAGAAAGAAAAAACATGGGCCTGCCACCCAGTTTGCTCCGTCGACTGTGCGGAGTTCGCTCGAGCTCAGTCCGAGCGGGTCCAACGATGCAAAATGTGGGATTGCAATGTGTGTGGTTTACGGCATGGTGGTACAGTTGTAATTCTGAGGCCCAACGTTCATCCCTTGTCCACTGGCTCAAGACTAACGTGAGTTGCCGCTACGATGTTCGACGGCGCCACCACGAGTGATGTTTGTCGCGTTGAAGGGATTACCCTGGATGGTGTCGCCAGAGTGCTCCCTGCCTTTCTGGATCATAAGTTTGATGACATCCACGTCGACGGAGGTCCCGAAGACGGTCTCCAGCTGCTGCTTGGATGGCTTGCCAAGGAGACCCTGACCGCCCTGGTTGGAGAAGAATACTTGGAAGGCTACGGGGCGAGGTCAAGCGGCTGACAGGCGAAGCATTCGGCCAGGTAGAACTCACAATCTACGACATTCGCGAGAGGGATCGTCCTAATCGGGTGACCGTCAGTAACCAACGAGGGAGACGACGATCGCATGGATTTACGTGTCTGTGGAATGGTTAGCCGAATGGATCATCCGGGGGTTAAGACAAAGCTCACCTCCAGCTTTGTATTTCTTGTACTACGTGACCAACGAATGAGAGATTGAACCGTGTAATGTGGAGTGTGTGGCATACCTCTTCTGGGTTTACAATGATAAGATACTCGTCAGACGACTGAGTGTCGGGCTTGTAGACGATCTTGGTGATAGCTTTGCCCATGATAATGACAACGATTGGTGAGGGATGAGATGGTAAGTGAGGAGGGAGAGATGGGGAATCAGGCGGGCGTCTTTAAAGGTCACCCGGATCGATGATGTCAGTCCACGTGAACGGCCCCCTCTTCTCCTCCGAGCTCGATCCCAACGCCTCGAGCATTGACTCATGGGACGATGGCCGGAGGAAATCGCACCACTTCCACCCAGGACACGTTCATTCTTACGCTCGACAGTGATCCTCTCGTCGCTCGTCCAAGTAGTTTCCGAGCTCATCCAGAATTCCCTCGACGCCAGCTCGCGGTCAATTCAAATCGGCATCGACTGTGACGAATGGTCCTGTTGGGTCCAGGACGACGGCACGGGGTTTACAATCGACGACCTGGAGTCTCTGGCTAATAACTGCAAAGCCGACTCTATGAGGTACTCGACTAGCAAGGTCCCGGGCGGCGATCACGCTTCATTCGGTTTCCGAGGCGAAGGTGAGCCGCACATTGATCGCTCTGGGTCTGGCGTTGAGCCTCGGCCGCCCAATTCCAGCCTTAGCATCGGTCGCCGACTTGAGCATTCTCGAGATATCATCCAGGACGGCAAGGGCTAGGCAGCCGTGGTCCGTAATAATAAAGGTAGACACGAGTCATAATTCGTTGAGACAAGCTCACACACCGAGTCCAGGGAACAGAGTCTTTGTATTTCGGACCTTCGGTACGCTGGCAAAGACAGTCAGCTGGGACCACTGTCTGTGTCAGAGACGCATTCCACAATGTAGAGCGACCGGCTCATCTCCGTGGACTCGGCTCACTTCCGGCGTTGAACTCTAGTTACCCGTGCGACGCTTGGCACACACGCCGTCTGCTCGCACATTGGAACTGATTAGGCGGGAGATCGAAACTTATGCCCTCATGTTTCCCGATGTCACCTTCCAACTCAAGCATTCAAGAACCCAGGCAAAAATCATGGCCATCCCGAGGGTGCGGCTTCATCCCTAGGGTGGTAAGAACCCTGCCTGACCTCTACCTCAAGACAGCCTCTACGCTCGAGGCTTTTCGCCGCATATTTGGAAGAACACTAGTTCAGCAAACCCATCTCATCGACAGCAACTACGACTCACTGAGGATAGAGGGATTCCTCAGCCTGATTGGCGCCCCAACTAAGGTTTAACGGTCGCCTCTCTGGCGTGATCTTCGACTAAGACCTTCCTCCAGACATACCAATTCTTATGTATGGTCCAACTGTCAAGGCAGGCGGACGGATGATCTGAGACTTTGTAGATGTTAACAAACACCCGATGGCGCCCTGCGACTTACACCGTCTAATTGATCGTAAGTTCTCAGCAAGTACCTTTGCAAGAGATGTACGTCAGAATCCCGCGCTCCGCTCATAAATTGTAGGGTGGTGACTGAATACAACTAGGCCTATGACACACCAGAGGGACCATCTTCACGTAAAGGTAAATTCCCGGATATCTTACCGGCTCTTTATGTGCCCCACCTCATTATGTATCGCTAGGTTCGCAACCCGGCCCAAAGAAGGGAGACAAAAAGCCCGTGTATGTTATCAATATCACGATACCGCCCATATTCGTGGACAATCACGTCGAGCCGTCAAAGTCCGCGGTTAATATCCAGGTTGGTTCCCCTCCCTCTCAGCGTCTCTGCAGAAGGCTGACAATTGGCTCCAGAATCACACGATTCTACACTCCTTCCTCTCGAACGTCATCGAAGAGTTTTTGGTCCGAAATTCGTTTGCCAAACCAGCTCCTCAGGTTCAGAACCGAGATGAATCAACTCAAAACCCGAGAAAACGACGGAGGCTCGCAGATCACACGGTTTCCGTTTATTCACCAGGGCCATCCCAACAATCATTCCGCGCCCAGGAACTTGACTACTTTCCCCCAGAACAGGAGCCACTGCAGTCAGGTTGTTCTGAATGTTATGGTTATTGTGACGAATGTAGTTCCTGTTGTGATGAGTGTTTGAACTCTCACGAAGGGAATAGACTCGATCCCGGGTTTCCTGACGTATGTCATGGCGATGAGCAACAGGATTTAGAAGAGTACTCACTGAGTGACGAAGCGTTTCATGCTCGGGTGAGTTCGGACCTGAACCTTTCAACCGCACGCTCATCAGGACCAGGCAGGTGGAGAGGTGGTCTGGACGGACCCAACCACCGGCGAATCTTTCATCGTTGACACGGGTACCGGAAACTCCAAACGCGCATCAGGTCCCGAGGAAGGCGGCGTGACTACACCACGAAGAACTCTAGCCGCCAGAGGTCACGGTGATGCCAAGAGAGATGAAGTACCATCCTGGATCGGGGAAGCACTTACGGTATGCTTCAATCGTGGCCGTCGTGATAGCTGACCAGAGCGTTCTCTAGGCAAACGAGGTCTACGCGCAGAAGGAGAGACCTATACCCGTCGTGCCCTGTTCGGACGCATTCATATCTGATATGTGGCATTACGAGCTTCAGAAACAGCTTCAGTACAAAAAGAGCGCCGGTCAGGCGGCCGACACAAGCAATCGCCTTTCCCGGGACGATCTGAAGGAGGCCGTTGTCATCAATCAAGTCGACTCCAAGTTCATCGCGTGTCTACTTCCTTCGGATCCTGTGACTGACGACGCTGGTTACGTGCCAGGAGTGTCCTCTCAAACACCCCCTCGCACGTTGGTGTTGGTCGATCAACATGCTGCGGATGAGAGAGTTCGAGTTGAATGGTTACAGAGGGATATCTGTTTGGGATATCTTCGGGATGATAGGGCCGGGGTGGAGCGAACGATTCTCGACCCTCCGGTTCCGATTCTCCTGACGAGGCATGAGAAACTCGTTCTGCAGCGGAATGATGATATCAGGGGCTTACTCGCGAGTTGGGGTGTGGAGTTCGCGCCTGTCGACGATGCTGGGAAGGGGGACGACCGATCCGATGACGACGGAAACTATTCACAGGTGGTGATGACGTGCGTCCCGGAGATCGTTAGCCACAGAGTATGTGTCAGGTCGGCCCCGCTTCATCTTAGCGCTGACGGGCGTCCTAGCTATCTTCGGGAGAGGACCTGCAGCACTTCGTCAAGGGGGTACTTGGGGATTTCTCGGACGACACGTTCAGGGGGCTGCCTGCTCCATCTCTCCCGTTACATCACGAAGACGAGTTCTCGTGGAAACGAGCTTTACGGCATTGCCCCGCCCAACTCTTGGATTTACTCAATTCCAAGGCTTGCAGAGGTCAGAGGCGATAGCTGTTTCATTCGTCGAGAACCCGGTGCTTAGTTCTGATTCACCAGGAGCGATCATGTTCAACGATCCGTTGACTATTGAGCAATGTGGGGGGTTGATGGAACGACTGTCTCATACTGCCGTGCCATTCCGTTGCGCTCACGGGAGGCCGTCAATCGTACCACTGGTTGACCTTGGACCACCAGCGGATCTTCGTGGGGCCGCTCGTCAGGTAAATTGGGGGGCGTACGGAGACTATATCCAGGCGCAGGCGCAGACCACTCGATACCGATAGATTTCCCCTCGGAATACCATGTATAATACTTGGATGGATCCTGGTTATTCACTCTCCCCACCTGGACATATTCATCCACGATCGCGATCATGGCCGCATGTTTCCCCTCTGCCACTTCCCGGAGTTACCGCTCACTAAAACCCTACTTGTAAGGGGGGGATACCACCCTTCTGCTCCAATTCATTTTTGTATCTCACACCTCCCACACACAAACGCTGAGAGCACGGCCGTCTTTATCACGCCATCGAAGGAGGCCTTCGTCAAAACTTTGGTCGCATACAATGATCGTTGGATTGGCAAATATGGAGGGAACGGGGAGGTGGCCGCGAAGTTGTCTCGAGTAAAAGTCTTGTTTGTGATTGGGATCTTAATTTATACATAGGTCATCTAAACCGAGGGATACGTCTAGCTACCCCTCGACTCCCCGCCAGCTGGCGGTGCTACTGTCGATGTTACATTGCCCGTCCTCGGAGAGTCCAGAGGTCGACGCAAGGCTCGTGCTGAGCGCTCCTCCGACTTTCGTCATACTCCACGAGGTGTCCTCTCTGTTTGCTGATCCAGACTTGGTGTACGTGGTTCCGAGCGCGTTTACGAGTGTTGTGCTGATGGTCTGAAAGGTCGACTTGCCCCGACTATCTGAGAGTCATCGCGCAGGCGGCAGATACAGCGACCAGCCTTTCCAATACACCGGAGAGGTAAGCACGTTAGAACCCCCCAGTCAAGCTTTGGATCTGAAAGACGATAGGAACGTGAATCTTGTATGGTTCGATTCAAAGTTACAGGACCTGATGCTTCCAGCGTTGCCGAAACCGGACTACGTTAATGAATCGGACGAGAAGTATTACGGGCCGATACCGGTTGGAAAGATGGCAGAGAAGTACTTTGAATGGGTTGGGGAAGTCTCCGTAGGTGAGCTTGTGCGTGATTTTTTGGGTTTTGTGCTCAGCGAGTGCTCTGTGGTAGACGAAGAGTCGAATCTCGATGTCAAGGTGCGCGGGCCGGGGGATGCGGAGATGCGTTGGAAGTGGGGAGACCAGGAATAGGGACCAGGGTTGTTCAGATGAATTGGGGGGTTGGACCGGAGGAACGGATACCGGATGGAGTGGTTCCGGGTAGCTCACCGTGCGACCGCTTGGGTCCTGAGGATTGGAGAGGGCAAATCTTCAGCCGTGGAAGAGATCTGGTTGCTGGTGGTAGTGCACAGGCGAGAGGAAGTTTAGCGAATCAGCATAGAAACGGTCTCCAAACCACGCTCCTCTCGCACCGTCATGCATGTCGTCTGGACACAGCTCGTACCACCCATTTCCTCCATTCCCGATAAGCCCAGGGCAGATCTAGATTCAGACGGAACGTGGGT
>Ga0307509_10010015_pt1 | contig 11702 bp, 10 predicted proteins | sample 10_EM_MG_FD_202245 | JGI IMG/M metagenome (GOLD analysis project Ga0307509, IMG submission 202245) | Populus trichocarpa ectomycorrhiza microbial communities from riparian zone in the Pacific Northwest, United States - 10_EM | ecosystem: Host-associated > Plants > Roots > Unclassified | place... | reverse complement strand
ACGAACCATCTCTCCTCCACCTCCGGCGATTGAAATCTCAACACCACGGGAAATCATCGTCACTTTCCCACACCCACCTCTCTTCCCCCATCATGGCTACTGCCTAGGGGTTGACGTTAAGCCATCTTCCCTCCTCTCCTGGGGCACGCACGCCCCCCCTCCTTGGGGTTCTTGTTCTCGTTCGTCGTTGACACCCGCTCATTAAGTTCGGTTCTCCCCCTTACCCCGCACTTGCTTTGCACCTCGCTTAGCATTTTGCGCGGTCGGAAAGCTTCTCGCTTCGTTCACGGTCGGTGATATGGCGTCCGGACTCTCGGTCGAAGTAAGGCTTCGGTTCTGCTGGGCTTGTACCTCTGATGGGGAAAGCTTTGGTTAGTAACATCACGGTCCCGCTCGGTTTCGCTGTCGCCCCAAACGCCCTTGCTATTGCCCGTTAGTCTGTTGTGGCTAGCCCGTTCGCAATCCTTCCTCTACCCCCCTCCTGGTTCTGTCCGCTGGCACCGTACTGCCCTATAAGCTGGCACCTGACTGCTAAAACTCCTCCCCCGGCTGGCACCCTACTGCTCCCCTTTGGCTGGCACCCTACTGCTACTCACCGGCTGGCACCCTACTGCTCATCGTCGTTGGCTGGCATCCCCTCTGCCCGGTCGCTCCGCTCACCCACCTGCCTCACTCCCTCCTGCGATTTACTCTACGGTCGCAAACCTCGCTTAGGTTACGGTTGATCATGGTATTGCACTGCCTCCTTGGTCTCTCCTAAACGCCGACGCGCCGCCACCTTCCGGTCACTCCCGACCGTTGAGCCGCTGCCCCAACCGGATTTTCACCGTACGGGTTCTTGGATTTGGCATATTGGCAATAGTAGTTCTATCTAGGCGTTTCTTTGCTTCTTTTCTTAGTGTTACCTGGGGGCCTGCTGAAGGGTTTGGGTCTCTCTCCTGTACGTTTCTATGAGTTGTTTCCCCACGTGTCTGAGGTGCGAGTCTTAGGTACCAGGCCGGGGAAGTTTCTTCTATGCTCTCGGGGGGTTTGATTTTTCCTATGACGAGGTGAAGCGGGCGGGATGATGTTTGCTTATAGCTTTTTTATCTCCATAGCTAGCGCTGCAGGATTCTTTTGTACCTTTAAACATAATAACAATCTGATTATAAAAAAAAAAGAAAAAAGAAAAAAAAACGCCCAAGAGATAGGATCTTCACGCAACCATCTAAGTACTATTCTATACTCAAGATATTGCAATATGATTACTGTTTGGTCTCTTTACGAAAAGCGGTCCGCCACTACGACAGCTTACACTCTAACGATCCCGGAGACTATTCGAATAGTCTCGACAGGCTGCTCGAACATAGGACTATTGTGATAGTTCTATCAAGCACGACAATATACCCATATTACTATCTCACGAGATAGTACCCTTCTACGGATCAATCGAGACAAGCAAGCCAGTTTTGTATTAACTGAGTAGATAGTACTCCCATACACCTTAGGGTAGAATAAGGAGACTTGCTTACTTAGGAAATAACTATCGTTGCCTGTTACATACCTAATTACCATAGGATTGTTACATTTGGTTACATCCCCACGCAACACCCAACAATAGAACGGCTCAACAACCTGTCGATCAAGAGATCGACATCGCCGAAACCGAAATCGACCTAGAGGGGCTTGGAGAGGCATTAGCCGAGTCTATTCAATACTCGAGAGCTGCAAGCTCCACCACAGACAGTGCTGAGGAATGTTCCGACTCAGACCAAACGAACGCAGTACCTACAAGGAGAAACATGATGGCGTCCACATCTACACCTAATCCAGAAACGAAGGGCAAAGAAGCGGCCCCACCTCTGCCGTTCAACCTCACCCCAGATCAAATACAACAAATCATTGGAGCCTTAACCAGAGGATATGGAAACACGAAGAAGCCTAAAATCAAGGAACCCAGCACATTTAATGGCGAAAGAGACCAACTCAGAGGATGGCTTGCCCAGCTGTCGGTCTACTTCAAGGGAGTAGGATGGGAATTCGAGTACAACAACGAGAAAATTGTCTACGCGCTTAGCCTTCTAAGAGGCAACGTGTTGAAATGGGCTACGCCATACATCGAGAGACGACAAGATGTAACCTGGAGCAGTTGGGACGACTTTAAGAATGAATTGCGCGGACCGTTTGGCGAAAAGGATAAGCAAGGAGCAGCTAGCGCAAAACTCATGAACATGGTTCAAGGATCGAAAGGAGCTACAGAATACTGGAACGAATATAGACTTATCGCCAGTCAGACCGGAATGGACAATGCAACCCTGACTTATCACCTAATGAGGGGATTTAAAGCAGAAATCCAAGACGCATGGGGAATGGACGGATCAGACTCACAAGACCCACAGTTCGTGGCCAACTGGGCCATCAAAAAAGAGACGAAAATGGCAGCCATCAAACACATGCGTCACGGGACAATCAGCAAAGAAAAGACTGCCTCCCCCGGGACCTCCTGAAATCAAAATGGGACCTTTCCACCTCAGAATAACAACCAGGGTGATCCAATGGAGTTGGATGCTACCCGTAGAAGGCCTGGGTTCAACACCTCGGCCAAAGAATACCAACGAAGAATGAGAAGCAATTTAGGCCTCAAATGCGCTAAGCCGGGACATCGAGCGGCGGCATGCCGGAGCCAGGCCAACAGCAAGGAAGGAGCGACATGGGAACCAAGGAACGACAACAAAACACAATGGAGACAACCAGCCAAAGCCAGGGAAATGGAGGTCGCAATGGAAGAAGAATGGGGAAACGACCAAAGTCCCCAGTAAGCAATGGTCTGAGGGACACGACCAGATCAAAGCCCATTGAGATGAGGAACCTTTACGCGGCACTGAACAACACGCAAACACTGAACAATGAAAATGATCATAGTATGATCGCGATACGACTACACGGCACAAGAAGACAAATCACGATTAACGCGATGATCGACTCGGGAGCAACTGAGGACTTTATCGACAAAGGGTGCTGCAGCAAATACAACATCAGAACCACCCAAGCAAAAAAGAGAAGAGAAGTTTACCTGGCGGATGGTCGACCCAGTGCTATGGGACCAATTACCCATACAGCGAAAGTACCTATGGACATCGGTAGCCATAGGGAATTGGCGATTTTCCAAGTGGCTAAACTACCCAACTATGAGGTCATCCTCAGAATGCCATGGTTAAAGCAACACAGTCCCCGAATTGACTGGGCTCAAGGAACGATCACCTTTGAAAGTGAAACGTGTACGCCATGGTGTTTAAACGAATCACCTATGGTATACGCGATACCAGAAGACGAAGGACGAGAAGAGAACTTGAAAGTTGAGTTCGGCGTCGCTCAAAGAAAGAAAGATCAGCGAATCAAGGTTAAGAAACTTGACCCGCAAGCAAAGATACCGACTCAAGGATCGGCACAAGCAGCAGGACACGACCTGTAGGCAAACGAAAGCAAGATGATACCGGCACGAGGACAAGAAGTTGTCCGAACCGGAATATCAATCAAACCACCACGAGGAACCTATAGCAGGATAGCGCCAAGAAGCGGCATGGCAGTTAAACATCAGATTGCTGTCAATGCAGGCGTGATCGACTCCGACTATAGTGGGGAAATCAAAGTGGTAGTAGCCAACATGGGCAACCACGACTATCAAGTCAAAAACGGAGATCGGATAGCACAACTCATTATGGAAAAAATAGTCGAAAGCCAGTGTTACGTGGTCCAAACACTCAAAAAAACTAACAGAGGACAACAAGGATTTGGAAGCACAGGAACTTCCAAGGCACAGATCTGCGAGATCAGTGCCAGAGCCTTCAGAAAGTTTTACCGAAGACCAGACACGCGCACAGGAATTCTCAAGTACAGCAAAAAAGAAGGACGCATAAGCCTAGAATCAGTCAACATTAGCACCGAGCAAGCCATCCAAAGCGGAAAATACCAAAAGCAACAAAAACTCGAAGAAATGGTGCCTCAAGAATATCATGAATACTTGGATGTATTCGAAGAAGGAGAAAAAACTAAGCTACTACCTCAACGACCGGGGGTGGACCTGGAAATCAAACTCGAAGAAGGAGAGGGACTCGCGATCAAAAAGATATACGCACTCTCCCAGGACGAACTAAAGGAACTCTGGAGCTATATCAAACAAAACGAAGAGAGAGGATGGATAAGAGAAACCTACTCCGACACGGGATCTCCCATCATGTTCGTCAAGAAAAAAGATGCAAAACTCCGACTATGTGTCGACTATAGGGCACTCAACCATGTTACCCAAAAAGACCGATACCCCCTACCACTCATAGGGGAAGCCTTGGACAGGGTACAAACCGCAAAATACTACACCAAACTGGACATCAAGGACGCATACCATAACGTCAGAATAAAAATGAAAAACAAATGAAAAACAACATTCAGCACAAAATACGGCACTTAGGAATACTTGGTAATGCCTTTTGGGGTAACCAATGCGCCTGCAGCATTTCAAAGATGGACCAACATAACCTTGCAATCATATATCGACATATGCTGCATAGTGTATCTGGACGATGTCCTCATATACTCAGACAACCTGGAACAACACCAAAAAGATGTGGCTGCCATCATCCACGCTATATGGCAGGAAGGAATGAAACTCAAACCATCGAAATGCGAATTTCACCAACGAGAAACCGAATACCTAGGATTCATCCTCAATAACGAAGGAGTCAAAGTCGACCCTATCAAAACAGCAGCCATATGGGATTGGAAAGCACCTACCAACAAAAAGGGAATTCCGGAATTCATGGGGTTTTGCACCTTCTACCGACGCTTTATAAATGGATTCAGCAGAACAGCCAAACCACTATACGATCGAACCAAGAAAGATGTTGTCTGGGAATGGAGAAACAAAGAACAGACCGCCTTCAACGAGCTAAGACAGAAGTTATGCTCAACCCCAGTGTTGACATACTTCAAACCGGGAAGACCACTGCTTGTCGAAACCGACGCTCCACAATATGTCTGCTCTGGCATATTGTCCCAACAGGACGGAGCCGGAAAATGGAAACCAATAGCATACCGATCAAAGACGATGAAACCGGCCAAATGCAACTACGACGTACACGACCAAGAACTATTAGCAATAGTTCAAGCACTCAAAGAATGGAGGTGATACCTTAAAGGAAGTGGACAACACTTCAGAGTCTTGACAGACCACCAGAACTTAATAAGATTTACGACCACTAAGGAAGTAACTGGACGGCAAATCCGATGGAGTGAAGTTTTGAGCGGCTTTGACTTCAAAATTGAATATCAACCGGGAAAAGATGGAGGCAAGACAGAGGCCTTAACTCGACGAAAAGCAGACATGCCACTAGAGTTCGTTACGGGGCGGACAGGGCCCTGAAAAACGCGGGCCCCCGGCCCTTTTCCCCGCCCCGCCCCACTCAACGGCCTGGGGCAGGGTGTCTTTTTCGGCATTCCCTGCCCCTGTCCCCGCTCAGGCCCCCGCCCCACCCATACCCCAGACGGGTCCCCGTTAAAAATAGGTGGTAACAAACGGGGCCCTGTCCAGGGAATGAGTGCGGGTGGGCCCCGGACAGGGGCAGGGCCGGGATTACCCGAAACAGACCCCCCCCCGGCCCTGTGTAAGGGCGGGGTCCGGCGAGTGAAAACCCGCCCCGCCCCGCCCCGTGACGAACACTACATGCCACAAGAAGTAGATGAACGACTTACACAGAAAGAAAGAATTCTCCTACCAAAAGAGAAATACTTCGACACCAGCATCCAGGAAATGGAGACAATAAGACTTGAAGAAACAAGCTACGAAGAACTTCGCCACAAAACGGCCCAAAACGAAGAAATCCAAACCATAAGGAAAGCTTTGGAATGAGGAGACAAAGAAATGAAGGCAGTGGCCGTTGGACTATACAAATGGAAGGACAAATAACTATGACACCAAGGAAAGATTTGGGTTCCCAATAAAGAAGGAATGCGAACCAATCTTATACGTCAACACCACAATATTCCACAAGCGGGACACGGAGGAACGGCAAAAACGACGGAGCTCCTACAACGCAAATACTATTGGCCTCATATACGCAATACGATAAAACAATACGTCAAGAATTGCGACATTTGGCAAAGAACGAAGGTGGTATGACATGCACCTTATGGCCTGATGAAGCCAAATGAAGCCCTGGATCAACCATGGAAATCAGTATCCATGGACTTCATCACGGACTTACCAAAATCAGAAGGAGATGACACACTCCTGATCGTCATCGATCGACTCACCAAAATGGCTGATTTCCTACCATGCATGAAGGAAATAGATGAACGGCAATTCTTGGAACTTTTCATGATGGAAATATTTGGATTGCATGGGCTGCGCAAAGACATCATAACGGATCGAGGATCCACATCTACTTCCGATTTATGGAAAGAAACGACACAACAACTAGGAATAGACCAAAGATTGAGCACGGCATTTCACCCTCAAACGGACAGACCAACGGAACGGACGAATTCTACTTTGGAACAATACCTCCGAGCATACGTCAATTATCAACATGACAACTGGAAGGAGCTCCTACCAATGGCAGAATTTGCATACCACAATGGATATCAAGAAAGCATCAAGCGCACACCTTTCTTTGCAAACTGCGGAGTCAACCCCGAATATCAGACCATCGGGCACCTAATGCAAGGAAAAATCAAACCACCGGAAGAGATGAGTCAATTACACGATACCCTGCAAGCGGAAATGACGGAAGCGCAACTAAGACACAAAGAATACTACGATGCAGGAAGAAAGCCTGATCCGAATTTACAATCAGGAGATATGGTCTGGCTATTGCCAAGAAATATACGAACGACAAGGCCATGCAAGAAATTGGACTACAAGAAAATCAGACCCTTCAAAATCTTGGCAAGAATAGGGGAAACTGGTTATAAGCTCGATCTTCCACCATCGATGAGGATCCACAATACATTGGACATTTCTCTTCTTGAACTATATCAGGACAATAAGTTTTCTTCTCAACGAGCACAACCACCACCTCCAATTATCATCGAAGGAGAACCCGAGTACGAACTCGAACAAATTATCGATTCTCGACTACACTGCGGGAAACTACAAACCGGGCCAAGTGCACCGGTTATCCTCCTGAACACGACAAAGTCTGGTACTTCTCCGAAGATTTTGAAAATGCAGGCATCGCAAAACAACAATTCCACCAAAAGTACCCCGGAAGCCCACTCTCCATCAAGATAGAGGAACAAGAAAACCGGGAGACGTGGGTCTCCATAACACCACGACCACAACTCGCACCACCACCACCACCTCCACGAATGACGACAGCAAGACCCCCGACACCGAAGACCGCCCAAGAAGGGTGGGAAACTACCGTGGGACTACCCACGAGCCCCCCATACCCAGCCCCACAAGAGTGGGAAGAAGCAGAAAACAAGGAACGAGCTCAGAGGGAGCACGATGTGCTGTCATGGTCGGCATGCTACGACAACGGGTGCCAAGTGCACTACAGGGACAAGGAAGCCACGGGGTGGGATCCTCAAGACCGATCTTGGTCCATACGACCAGTACCGGTATCGCACCGGAACAAAGAACAACAGAGGAAACGCCATGGGCAGAGGGTGACATGGTACGAATGCTACGACGACTAATGCTTCGTACATGTGCAAGAGAAGATCAAAGCGGGATATTATCCCCAGGAGAACGGAGACAAGAAAGCCCTCTCAAAATGGCATCGGAGACTCCCCGAGCCAGAACAACGAAGACAATTCGGTGCCGTGAGGACACGGCAGGAGGAGGGGAGCGAAATAACTCAACCAGATGTCGGAGCCCTACAAAAGCAAATCCAGGAGCTGTTGAACGAAAGGCAACAGGCAATGGAAAAGGACGAAAAAACCCGACACGAGCTAGCCAACTACCTGGACACGATAGGACGAATGCGCGAACAAGTCCAAGGACTTCGCAGAACGGCCGCAGGAACTGGATTCAGCCTAGCAAGGTTGAGGAACGAAATGGACAACAAAAGACGAGCCAACAAGGAGCTCGCACACAGGAACAACAGCCTTCGAAAAGAGCTAAGCAGAGCTGGGCAGAGGTTGTTAGATTTGGGCAAGTAGCATCGTGGGACAGATGCTAGGGGGAGACGGGAGCTAATGTCACAAATTGTGAATAAGCAAGGCAGATTTCACATGACTCATAATTATGAGTCATAAGGTATGTTGGAATTCACACTATGACGTCACTTGACTCATAGTTCTCACATGACTACGCAGACGCGAGTCATTGTTATATGTTGATTAGTTGATTGTTTCATGACTCACGATAGTGACGTCATATGATGTAATGACTTTCGCACATGACTCACATTATGAGTCATGGGTTTCACGCATGTGCCTCGTTTGAGAAAATGACTTGGTTTATCAGTTTTGATTGGTTAACAGAATGTTGTGCGATGACTCATACGAGTCATCGATGGATTTCGCGCTATGACTCACTATGAGTCATAGAGGTTTATGTAGCGCGAGGTGATGAGTCACCAGGGTTAGGGTTGTGGGAAGATGCCTATATAAGGCGCTTGGTTCCGACCAAGAGATAGGCCACGAACCATCTCTCCTCCAACCCCAGCGTTTGAAATCTCAACACCAAGGCAAATCATCGTCACTTTCCCCCACCCACCTCTCTTCTCCCACGATGGCTACTGCCTAGGAGTTGACGTTAAGCCATCTACCCTCCTCCCCTGTGGCCTCGGCCTCCCCTCCTTGGGGTTCTCATTCCTGTTCGTCGTTGACTCCAGCTCATGATGTTCGGTTCTCCCCCATACCCCGCACTTGCTTTGGACCTCGCTTAGCATTTTGCACGGTCGGAAACCTTCTCGGTTCGCTCACAGTCAGCGTTACTTTGTCGGACTCACGGTCAAAGTAAGGCTTCGGTTCTGCTGGGCTTGTACGTCTGGTGGGGAAAGCTTCGATTAGCCCCATCACGGTCCCGCTCGGTCTCGCTGTCGCCCCAAAAGCTCTTGCTATGGCCCGTTAGTCGGTTGTGGCTAGCCCACTCACGATCCGTCCTCTACCCCCCTCACGGTTCCGTCCGCTGGCACCGTACTGCCCCTTAAGCTGGCACCTTACTGCTAAAAACCCCTCCCTCGGCTGGCACCCTACTGCTCCCCCCCCGTGGCTGGCACCCTACTGCTACTCACCGGCTGGCACCCTACTGCTCACCTTCCTGGCTGGCATCCCCTGTGGTTGGTGGCTCCGCTCGCCCTTCTCTCCCCCTCCGATCGTTCGGCTCTTCCTCGGTTACGCCTAGTCGTGGTATAGCCCTGCCTCCGTGGCCTTGTCCAACACTTGGGAACGATGTAATGACCTGCCCGACCGTACATCATGGTTTTTGGTGGGCCCTCAACCAATAAGTTTTCCCGTGTCGGCGATCATCTATCCCCTCCATCAGGCCGCGAAAGGGCCTTAGCGCAGATGTTGTTTCTTTTGTTTTGGGGAGCCTGCGGAAGGGTTTGGGTCTCTCTACCTGTCCGTTTCTATGTATTGTTTCCTTACCTGTCTGGGGTATATTATCTTAGGTGCTAGGCGGGGGGGCTTTTCCTATGGACTCGGGGTGTTTGATTATTCCCATGAAGAGGTGAAGCGGGCAGTGGGATTGCATTTATAGGTTTTTTTCTCTTCATAGCTAGCGCTGCATAAGCCTTTTTGTACCTAGAAACAAATAAAGCATGATTACAAAAAAAAAAAAAGAAAAAAACGACCAAGAGATACGCACGCTTCTCGCAAACTTCTTCCCCCCCCCTACATTTCACATACAAACTCAACTCTTCCCCGCCTTGCGTCCGGACCAAACCCCTCTCCCACTTTTCCTCGCCTACTCGTTGTCATGGCGAATCCCCACAACCTCCCCCCAGGGAACACAGCCCTGGGTAGGCTCTCTGCCCTCAACTCCCCTCTCCCGTCACGTTCAGCAACCCCCTCGACCGATCACCCCATCCAGTTCATGATGAGGCAACTCGCGCAGGCGAGGAGCGCCCGCAGGCTCAGCAACCAAGACTTCCCGGACCTTAGCCCAGATGCACAGGCCGGCACCCTCCCTATCGAGTCCATCACGATCGTTCTCCTCTCCCAGCTCGTACAGGGCCTGGAGACCGTCTCACATGAGCTGAGCGGGGTAACCCACGCGGTCGCAACCATCTCCGAGGAAAACGAGAACCTGAGGGAGGAGCTCCATGACATCTCCTCTCAGCTCGCGAACCTCCCCCACGCCCAAGAACAGCAAACAGCTCCGGGGATTGCCGATCTTCAAGCATCCCTACGCGACCTGTCACATCGTGTGTCAGCCCCGATCCCTGCCCCCCCAGCACCGGCCCCCCCCCCACAGAGATTACCCAAGCCCCCTGCACCTGCCGGCCCCCCCCCCTCAAGAAAAGGAAAGGAAAGGGCCCGAGCACAAACAACACCTCCCTCAGCCGCGGCTGATGACCCGAAATACCTCATACCATTCTACGATACGAGGCTTGGCAAGGCGTTCGGTGAGCCCGAAAAGTACGCCAAGCTCTACCCACACTCTTACGAAGCCGGGGAATACCTGAGGGGGGCATATGATGTGGCCTCCTTCACCCCAGGCCACCGCCATCCGGACATCCACCCCTCCCCCTCCTACGTGCAAGCTGCCTCCGGCTCAGGCTCGGGCGGCAAGGGCAAAAGCAAAGCTGGGAAGCCTTCCTCCCTCCAACTTGTTGCGAGTAGGATGGCCCCTGCGGTTAAAAAGGGGCCGCCCTCCCTTCCAGGTGCCCAACGACGCTTCTTTGCTCCTCGCCAGTCCCCTTCCCCCCACCCGGACGCTCTTACCATTGCCGCTACCTTTCCAGACATCGCCGCTCGCGTCCTTCGCGAATCAAACTTCCTCCTCCCCCTCGGCTTCTCTGCTACTGTCAACCCTCGTGGCTCCGGCTCACTGACCGTCACCGACAAAGCCACCCCCGCCGCCTCGTACGCCCCCTACTTTGACTCCCTCACTAGGGCCCTCAATCAATCCTTCCCAGTAGGTGAAAACCCCTGGTGCACCCTCGTCCTCGCCCCCACTGCCGTCCAACGAGCCATACACGGCCTCCCCCTACGTTTCCTCCCTCAGGATGAAGAGGAACTCTTCCCATATATCTGGCAAGCAATCCTCAACGACAAAGCGACCCAGATTCTCTCAGCCAGGTACCTTAACCCTAGCCAAGATTCTAGGGAGACCAAGCAGGCCACTTCGGTGGTTATCACCGTCGACCCCCACAACGTTTCGGCCCTTACCTCGCGGGTCGTCATCCTCTCACAGAAACGCAAGGTCGAACTTGCCTTCTCCTCCTCCAGAACCTCATCAGCAAAAATTATTATATGCGTCGTGAGCGTCCCGTGCATCAGAGGCTCAGGACACTCAGAACGTTAACCGTTACTCTGGATGCGACGTCGGCCGGACGTCACGTCCGGACGCCATTCCCTATCTACCCCTGCGTCCTCGACGTTCCGACGACGTCCACCACCAAGCCCATGCGTCCAGATGCCCTCAAACCCTAAGCTCTCCCGCATCCCGACGATCTCCTTCCTGTGCCTCCCTCGTCATGGCGGAATCCAACTCCACTCTAGCATCCGGATAGTCTTCCGGATGCTACACAGCGATATTTGAACCCCCTCTG
>Ga0307509_10010014_pt1 | contig 11703 bp, 12 predicted proteins | sample 10_EM_MG_FD_202245 | JGI IMG/M metagenome (GOLD analysis project Ga0307509, IMG submission 202245) | Populus trichocarpa ectomycorrhiza microbial communities from riparian zone in the Pacific Northwest, United States - 10_EM | ecosystem: Host-associated > Plants > Roots > Unclassified | place... | reverse complement strand
GCTCCCACTCACCGGCGACCTGCATCGCCTCGACATCGGCGAAGTCGACGGAGTACAGAATGCACCGGGCCGAATGTAGCCCGCCCAATCGGTGGCGCACGAGTTCGTTGGCCAGCCGGTAGTACATCGCGCTCGACTCCCAGCTCATGCCGCCGAGCATCCCGATCGTCAACACCCGGCGTTCCCGTCGAGGCAGATCGGCGACGAGCGACAAACGGTCTCAAGGCGCATTGCGCCATGATCAGTGGCCAAGCGGGTCGGGTCAACAACGACTGGCGGACCGATTTCGGGGACGCCCGCCCTTGGGCCGGCGTGCCCGGCTCACGGGCAGGCGGTGGGGGCGGTCAGCGGGGCGGTGCCGAGCGCCCGGAGGACCAGGGCGGTGACCGCCGGGTCGGTGGGCAGGTCGCCGTGCGCGACCCGGGCCGACGGGCAGATGCTCTGCAGCGGCACGTTGACCGCGCCGGCCAGCCGGGCCGAGTCGGGGGGCTGCACGGTCTCGTCGTTCTCGGTCCAGATCGACAGCCAGGGCAGGCCGGCCGGGATCGGGCCGTCGATGCCGTCGAGCAGGTCGCTGCCGGGGGCGAGCTCGCGGCAGGCCTGCGGGCAGGCGTCGGGGGCCAGGGCGGCGCCGGCGCCGGCGATCTTCGCGCCGTGCAGCGGGGAGCCGAGCGTGACGATCCGGCGGGCGACCTCGGCGCCGTGGTGCCGGGCCACCCACAGGCGGGTCACCACGCCGCCGGCCGAGTAGCCGATCACGTCGACCGAGGGCGCGCCCCTGCTCAGCGCCGCCCGTACGGCGGAATCGAGGGTGTCGGCTTGCTGGCGGAGATCGCCGGTGCCGTCGCCGGGCAGGGTCAGCACGTCGGTGGTGCGGCCCTCGGCCGCGAGGCGGTCGGCGAGGCGGCTCAGCGCGGCGCGGCTGCCGCCGTAGCCGGGGACCAGCACGACGGTGCCCGGGCGGGCCTGGTCGGGGCGGACGCCGGGGTCGCCGGAGCCGCCGAAGAGCCGCAGCCCCAGCACGATCAGCAGCGCGACGACGGCGACGACGGCCACGCCGAGCAGCAGGAGCCGTCGTCGTGGGGACACCATCCCATGATGCCCTCGGCCGGCGGGCGCATTCCGCAACCGGGCGGCTACTCGAGCCGTAACCGGATCGCACCCGGGCGGGGTGAGGATCGAACTCCCCCCGGATCAAGGAGTTGCCGTGCGCATACGCCGGATCGTGATGACCGCCCTGTTGGTCAGCGCCGTAGTTCTCCCCAGCACCTCGGGCGCGGCGATGGCCGCGTCCAAGTCACCCATGGTGACGCCCGTGCCCGTCGCCGCCTCGTCCAAGTCGCCCATGGCGACGGAGCCCACGGTCTTGTCGGCCGCTGCCAAGGGCCATCACTCGACGGTCAAGACGAAGAAGTCGAGCAAGACGCCGCGGTAGGTCGCGGGATCGGACCCTGGGAAGGGGTGAGCGGTGCGGGCCGCCCGGAGGCCCGCACCGCTCGGTCTCTGCGCCCGCTCTCAGGAGCAGGTCGCGCCGTTGAGCTTCACCGCGGCCGGGGCGCTCGCCGTCCCGTTGGCCGTGAAGCCGATCGTCACCGACGCGCCCGCCGCCAGCGACGACGCGTACGACGGCGCCGCCGCGGTCACCGTCGTCCCGCTCTGGGTCACCGTCGCGTTCCAGCCGCTGCCCAGGGTCACGCCGGACGGCCAGGTCCAGGTCGCCGCCCACGGGTTGAGCGTCCCGGTCCCGGTGTTCTTCACCGTGAGCGAACCCTGGAAGCCGCCCTGCCACGCGTTGTCCTGGTGGTACGTCGCGGTGCACGCCCCGGTCGCGGGCGTGGACGGCGAGGTCGAGACGGACGCCGACGGTGTCGGCGAGGTGGTGGCCGTCGAGCCGGCCGGCGGGATCAGGTACGGCCCGATGATCGCCTGCTTGGCCTGGTTGATCGTGGTCCAGTCGTCGTTCGCGATGCCGCCGGTGTCGCCCGAGTTCGGGTTCCACGCCCAGTACGTGAACGACATCCCGGTGACACCCATCCCGGTGTACGCCAGCAGGTTCTGCAGCCACACCCGGTCGACGTCGCTGGCCAGGGTGGTGCCGAACTCGCCCATCATGATCGGCGCGAGGTTCTGTTTGTACAGGTAACCCCAGTAGTGGTCCCAGATCGCCGGCATGTTGGCCGGGTACGCCGGGTCGTCGAACCAGGTCTGGTGGTAGACCGACGTGGCGTACTCGTGCGGCGAGTAGACCAGCCGGTTCGCGACGTTCAGGCGGACCGGATAGGCGCCCGCCTGGGAGAGGTTGCCGCCCCACCAGCCGCAGTCCTCGTCGTTGCTGGTGTCGTTGTCCCAGACGTTGTTGAGGCCGCCGCTCGGGCAGGACACGCCCTCCACGAAGATCAGCCAGTTCGGCTGGACCGCGAGGATCGCGTTGCCGGCCCGCTCGGCCGCCAGCCGCCAGTCGCGGGCCTGGTCGCCGCAGCCCCAGCAGGCGCCGGTCGAGGCCGGCTTGGTGCCCTCGGCGTGCGGCTCGTTGTGCAGGTCGGCGCCGATCACCGTGGTGTTGCCGGCGTAGCGCTGGGCGAGGGTCTTCCAGTCGGCGATCCAGGTGCTCTCCGGGACGGCCGGGGTGTACCAGAGGGCGGTCTGCCCGGCGGTGGTGGGGCGATGCCGGTCGAGGATGACCCGCATGCCCTTGGTCCCGGCGTACCCGATGACCTTGTCCAGGATCTGCAGCGGCGAAAGACCGATCAAATCCGGATTCGTGTACGTGTTGATGCTGTTGGCGACCGCGTCGGGCTTGAGCGCGTCGTCGGAGAACGGGATCCGCAGCGTGTTGTAGCCGAGCGAGGCCATCGTGTCGAGCTGGCCGCGCCACGGGTTGCTCGACCACAGGCCGTGGAAGGTCTTGTTGTCGGTCTCCATGCCGAACCAGTTGAGGCCGGTCAGCCGCACCGTCGCCCCGGTGCTGTCGAGGATCTTGTTGCCGCTGGTGTGCAGGTAGCCGGTGCCGGTTCCGCCGGTGGCGGCGGACGCGGCGGGCAGGGCCGCGACGAGGCCGGCCACCAGGGCGCCGGCCGCGGCGGTCGCTAGCGCGACTCGTCGGAACATGGGGTGCTCCTACGGTGGGGGAACGGGGAGTGTGTCGATCGAATGACATCATCGTGTCATGGGAGCGCTCCCATCTCAATGCTTGCTACGGTGCCCGCGTGGATCAGCGTGGCGGCGGGCCCGGGCTTCACCGGGTCGGACAGGGCGAAGGTGACGGCCGGATCATGTCGTGCGCCGCGCAAGGCAGGTACTTTGTGTCGGGCGTGACTGCGGTCGCGCTGTCGGGCGCGGCGGATGTCGCGCCGTCGGGCGCGACGGGAGTCGCGTTGAGGAGGTGCCACGGATGACGGCGGAGCGGAGCCGGGCCAGCGGCCGGCCGACCCTGGAAGAGGTCGCGCTGCGAGCCGGCGTCGGCCGCGGCACGGTGTCCCGGGTGGTGAACGGGTCCCAGCAGGTCAGCGCCCGGGCCAAGCAGGCGGTCGAGGACGCCATCGACGAACTGGGCTACGTCCCGAACCGGGCGGCCCGCACCCTGGTCACCCAGCGCACCGATTCGGTCGCGCTGGTGGTCTTCGAGTCCGGCGAGCGGTTCTTCGCCGAGCCGTTCTTCGGCCGCATCGTCCAGGCGGTCTCCTCGGTCCTGGTGGCGCGCAACCTGCAGATGGTCCTGATGATCGCCCAGGCCCCCGAGGAGCGCCGCCGGCTGGAGGGCTACCTGACCCGCCAGCACGTCGACGGCGCGCTGCTGCTGTCGCTGCACGGCGACGACCCCCTGCCGCACCTGCTCGAGGAGCGCGGCGTGGCGACGGTCCGGGTGGGCCGCCCGATGTACGCCGAACGAGGGACCTTCGTCGACGCCGACAACCGGGCCGGCGCCCGGGACGCGGTGGCGTACCTGCGGGCGCAGGGCCGCCGCTGCATCGCCGCGATCACCGGCCCGCTCGACATGGCCGCCGGCATCGCCCGCCTGGACGGCTACCGGGACGTCGTCGGCGACGGCCCGGTGGCGTTCGGCGACTTCAGCCAGGAGAGCGGCGCCGCGGCGATGTACCGGCTGCTGGAGCAGTACCCCGAGGTGGACGGCGTGTTCGCGGCCTCCGACACGATGGCCGCCGGCGCCCTGCGGGTGCTGCGCCAGTACGGCCGGCGGGTACCGCAGGACGTGGCCCTGATCGGCTTCGACGACTCGGTCATCGCCCACCACACCGAGCCCCCGCTGACCAGCGTCGACCAGCCGATCGCCGAGATGGGCCGGGAGATGGTCCGCCTGCTGCTGGCCAAGCTGGACGGCGACGACGAGGGCGACGCCGAGGTCGTGCTGCCCACCCGCCTGGTGATCCGCGAGTCCGCGTAACGCCCCGTCTCCCCGCCGGGCGGCGGGTCACATGCCGGCGGCGCGGTCGAGATCGGTCAGCCGGGTCTTGAGGATCGCGGCGCGGGCGGCGCTCAGGCTGCCCTCGCCGGTGCGTTCGGCGATCTTCCGGCGCAGCGCCTCCACCTGAGCGTCGACATCCTTGCCCTCGGCGTTCTCCAGCGGGCGGATCAGGTTGAGCAGATCGGTCGCCACGTCGTCGCGGATCTGACCGCCGGCGGCGCCGTCCTCGACCGCGATGCGCAGCCGGCTCAGCGCGTCGTCGAAGCTCAGCTTCGGGGTGGGCGACGGCTTGGGCGAGGCCGGCGGCGCGCTCGGCGGCGGCGTGGTCGCGGCGACCTTGGGCGCGACCGAGGAGAACAGCGTCGCCTGGTTCGCCGGCGCCGGCGGAGTGGCGGCGGCCTGCTCCTTCGACCGGTTGCCCACCACGTAGACGGTGCCGGCGGTGACCAGCAGGGCCAGCAGCGCGAGGACCAGGGCCAGCCGGCGTCTCGGCGGCTGCTGCCCGGTCATCGGCAGGGTGTCGACACTCACCCGGCCGGCGGCGTAACCGTCCGGCGGGGACGGCCAGATCACCTCGGCGACCCGGGGCCGCTCGATCGTCGCGGCCGGCGGCGGCGCCGGTGGCTCGGCCGACTCCGGATCGGCATCGGGCTGGTCGGCCAGCCACAGCGCGGTCAGGTCGAAGCGGACCGTGTCGGCCGGCGGGCGGTCGATCGGGTCCTCGGCGAGGCAGCGCTCGACCACCTCGCGGAAGTCGGCCGGCAGCGTCCGGGGCAGCGTGTCCGGGCCCTTCTGCCGGGCCTCGTCCAGCTCCTCCCAGGTCTCCACCGGGTACGGCGGCTGGCCGGTGACCATCTCGAACAGCAGCACGCCCAGGCCGTACACGTCGGTGGCCGGCTCGGCGGGCAGTCCGTCCATCCGCTCGGGGGCCACATAGGCCGGCGTGCCGAAGGTGGCGCCGCTGTCGTCGTCGTCCGGCTCGCCGGCCGCCGCGCTGATCCCGAAGTCGAGGATCTTCACGCCGGTCGGGGTGAGCATGACGTTGCCCGGCTTGATGTCCCGGTGCACCACGCCGCCCTTGTGCGCCGAGGCGAGCGCGTCGGCCACCGCGGCGCCCACCCGGGCCGCTTCCTGCCAGCTGAACGTCTCGCGGACCAGCCGGGCGGCGACCGTCTCGCCGGCCAGCAGCTCCATCACGACGAACGGCGCCACGGTGCCGTCGGCCCGGACCGCCTCGCGGTAGTCGTGCACGGCCGCGATGCCCGGGTGCGACAGCTTCGCGGCCATCCGCGCCTCGCGCCAGGCGACCTGTGGACCGGTCGGCAGTTTGATCGCGACCGGGCGGCCCAGCAGCTCGTCGGCGGCCTGCCAGATCTGCGCCATGCCGCCGGTCTCGAGCAGGCAGACGAGCCGGTAGCGGGTTGCCAGCAGGGTTCCCGCGCTCGGCCACTCATCGGTCATTGACGAACATTCGCCCGGCTCGGCCCCGAGTGTCAACCTCGCGGGTGATGTCGCGCGGAGCGTGGTCCTCCGGCTACCAATTGTCGGAGGCGTCGATGCGTACCGAGCCCAGCTCGCCGGCGTAGTAGTCGCAGCCGACCGTGCGCTGGTCGCACACCGTCTTGCCGCCGATCGACAGCGGCCACGAGTTCGCGATGGTCCCGGTCGCGCCCCACCGGCCGGCCACCTTGGTCCCGTCGATCGCCAGGGTCACGCCGTCGGACCAGCGGGTGCAGGAGATGGTGTGCCAGCGGCCGTCGTTGACCGCCCGCGGCGCGGTGACCAGCACCTCGCCGGCCGAGCCGCGGAACCAGCACTGCACGTGGCCGTTCGGGATCTGCAGCTTCCAGCTGCCGCCGGGGACGGTCGCCTGTCCCTTCTGGATGATGTTCCCGAAGTGGTAGAGGGTGCGCAGCCGCAGGGTGACCTGGAAGGTCCGGGTGCCCGGGTCGAGCGCGTCGCTGTCCGGCACCACGACCAGGTGGCCGGGATGCGGCGGCGGGGTGTCCGGGTCGAGCCGGGCGAAGCTGTACCCGTCGCCGGTGCCCACCTCGGAGCCGATCCGCCCGTCGAGCCCGTGGCCGCTGCCGTCGTGCATGACCCGGGCGCCGGCCGGCTCGTCCATCGCCCAGGAGGCCACCTCGTACCCCGAAGTCGCCCGGGCGGGCCCGGCGCCCGCGGCCACGGCGGTCGACGCGGCCAGCGCGACGACCCAAAAACGTCGGATTCCCAAGGCGCGCCCCCGTATGCCAGTCCCTGCGCTGGATAAGACAGACAGATACTAAACGGGAAAATGTGGTGTTAACCCACGAAGTCGGCACAGGGTCGCCCCGGAGGTTGGAACACGTTGGAACCGGGCGCGGCTGATGACATGATTGCTGCGACCGGACCGGGGGAGGAGGGACCGATGGCGCGCTTCGCGGCCACGACCTCCGACGACGTGGGCGGCCTGCGCGTGTCCCTCAAGGGCGACTGCGATCTGGCCGTACGCGAGGAGCTGGTCGCCACCCTCCTCGCCGCCGTCGGCCGGTCCGCGGTGGTCACGGTGGACCTCGCCGAGGTCGACTTCCTGGACTCCAGCGGCGTGCACGGGCTGATCGCCGCGCACCGCGCCGCCCTCGAGCGCGGCGGCCACCTGTACCTGGAGAACCCGACCGGCTCGGTCGCCGCCGTACTGGACCTCACCGGCATCCGCGCCCTGCTGCGCCGCGACGGCCGGGAGTGACCGTGCCGACTCCCGCCACCCGCCCCGCCGAGACCGTCTACCGCGCGCCCGGCGACCTGGCCGTCGTCCGCGAGTTCGTCCGCGCCGAGTCGGAAGGGCTGGGCCTGTCCCGGGTCCGCGCCGACCTGCTCGCGGTCGCGGTCAGCGAGCTGGCCACCAACACCCTGCAGCACACCGAGGGCGGCGGGCTGGTGCGCATCTGGGCCGAGCCCGGCAAGGTGTGCTGCGAGGTGGTCGACGGTGGCGAGCCGCCGGGCTTCGGGCGGGCCATGCCGGCCGCCGACCAGCCGCGGGGTCGCGGCCTGGCGATCGTCGAGCGGATCTGCGACGAGGTGGGCATCCACCCCGACGGCGACGGCACCGCCGTACGGCTGGGAATGCTGCTTTAGCGGAGGCGGACCGCTTCAGAGGACGCGGACCGCGACCGTGCAGGTGTCGTCGTCCGGGCTCGGGCGGTTGAGGCCGGCGGCCAGGCCGGGCAGGGCCTGCTCACCCGGCCCGGCGGAGGCGGCGGCCAGGCCGGCCAGCACCTCGGCGAGCAGGCTCGGAGTGCCCGGGACGCGGCGCTCGACCAGGCCGTCGGTGTAGAGCAACAGCAGGTCGCCGGCCGCCAGGCAGGGCGTCAGCACCTGGTAGGAGGAATCGTCGTCGGCGCCCAGCAGCAGCCCGGCCGGCAGTTCCAGCGGCATCGCGGTGCCGTTGCGGGCCAGCAGCGGCGCCGAGTGCCCGGCCCGGGCCCAGGTCAGCGCCCGCGACCGCGGGTCGTAGACGGCGATCACCGCGGTGCCGGTGACCCGCAGCCGGCCGGAGAGCCGGTTGAGGTGGCCGAGCAGGGTGGCCGGGTCGTCGATGCCGATCGCCAGCCACGCGATCAGCGCGAACCGCAGGTGGGCCATGCTGCTCGCCGCGGACAGCCCGTGCCCGGCGACGTCGCCGACCGCCAGCACCGCGCGGCCGTCGGCCAGTTCCTGCGCGTGGTACCAGTCGCCGCCGACCCGCACCGCGCTCTCGGCCGGCAGGTAGCCGACCATCACCTCGAGGCCGGGCAGGAACAGCGGCTCGGCCGGCACCGGCTGGATCATGTGCTGCAGCTGGGCGGCCAGCCGGTGCTCGGCGAGGGCGCTGAGTTCCCGGGTGCGCAGCTGGTCGCTGAGCCGTTCGATCGCGCCCCGCGTCTGCTCCCGGGCGGTCACGTCCTGGACCACGGCGTGCACCTTCAGCGGTGCGCCGACGGCGTCGCTGACCACGTCGGAGAGGATCCGGGTGTGCTTGACCGTGGACCCGGCCCGGAACCGGACGGTCACGTCGGAGACGCCGCCGCTCTCCATGGTCAGCCAGGCCGACTCGGCCAGCACCCGGTCGTCCGGGTCGATCGCGGCGGCCTGCTCGAGCCGGGTCATCGGGCCCAGCCCGGGGTCGCGCTCGAACAGCCGGTACATCCCCGGCGACCAGGTGCTCTCGCCGGTGACCAGGTCGTACTCGGCCCAGCCCAGGTTGCCCAGCTGCTCGGTGCGCTCGATCCGGCGGCGGTCCTCGTCGAGGCGCTGCCACCAGACCAGCAGGCCGCCGCGCACCGGGTGGACGCTCACGTCGAACAGCGAGCGGGGCACCACGCCGGCGCGTTTCTCCTCGTACCGGAACTCGCGCAGTTCGCCCGGCTCGCCGGTGCGCAGCACCTGGAGATAGAGCCGCCAGAGCTGGCCGCCGACCATGCTCGGATAGATGTCGCCGAGGCGGGAGTCGACCCGCTCGGTGCCGCGCCGGTAGACGTCGTGGCCACTGCCGCTGGCCGCGGCGATGGTGAAGTCGACGACCTCGCCGCCGGCCTCGCGCACCGGCAGCAGCCAGGAGCAGCCCGCCGGGATGACGGACAGCACCTCGCGTATGGCGGAGGTCACGGCGTCGTCTGCCACGTGTTCAGGGTACGGGCGGGCGGTCGTCCGTCCGGGTACGACAGACGGGTGACACGAACAAGCCGTTCGTCCGGGCCTTTTCGGCCGTCGCGACCTGCGGGACGGCGGGCAAAACGACCATGTCCATATCATGCGCCTCCGGCCCTCGCGAAACGCCTGCTCAAGTTGGTAGAGTCCCCGCCGGATCACGGCAGTGCCCGTTCGAATGGGGCTCACGGAGGTCATCTCTTGTCCGACAAAGGCATGAAGGATCGAGTCAAAGTGCTTCTCAACGGGACGTCAGCGGACGGCCAGACCTCCGAGCAGGCGGTGGTTCCGCCGCCGCAGGCCCACCCCAACCAGGCGCTTCAGGTGCTGACGCTCGCGCAGCGCACCGCCGAGGAGCACGTCGCCCGCGCCCACCATCAGGCCGACAAGATCCGCACGGACGCCCTCGCGGCGGCCGAGCAGATCGCGCGGGACGCCCAGGTGCACGCGCACAACGTGCGTCGCGAGGCCGAGAAGATCCTCACCGACGCCCGCGCCGCGGCCGAGCAGATCGCCCGCGACTCGCACGCCCGGACCGAGGAGGCCCGCCGCACCGCCGAGAAGATCGTGAACGACTCGCGCGCCAACGCCGAGATGATCGGCGTCGACGCGCAGGCCAACGCCGATCATCTCAACCTGCAGGCCCGCCAGCGCTACGACGATGTGGTGGGCAGCCTGGCCACCAAGCGCGAGGGGCTGCAGAACCAGATCGAGGCGCTCGAGCAGTTCGACCGCGAGTACCGCTCCCGCCTGACCACGTTCATGCAGGGCCAGCTGCGCGCCCTCTGGGTGGACCAGCCGCAGGTCCTCGGTGAGCTGCCCGAGCCGGCCGCGCTGCCCGCGCCGGTGGCCGCCCCGGCGGACGCCCCGGCGACGGCCCAGGCGGCCGGCCGGCACGGCGCCGACGAGCAGGAGGAGGCGGTCCCGGCCCAGCGCCAGCCCGCCGAGGACGAGGTCGCCGAGGACGAGGAGGAGCTCAGCGAGCGCTGAGCCTCACCGCACCACCGGGCCGGCCTCCGCTATCGCGCGCGACACCGCGGTGCGGGGGCTGGTCAGCACCGGGATCGGCAGGTCGGCGAGCAGGGGCGCGGCCGACGCGGTGCTGGGCTGGGCGAGCACCAGGACGTCCAGCCCGGGTGCCGCCGCTCGCGCCTGGCGCGCGACCATGTGCGCGTACGCCGGGAGATCGCCCGCCTCGAACAGGGCGAACGCCTCCGGGCAGCGCACGTCGACCAGCTCCACCGCCCGCCCGGCCCGCGCGGCGGCGTCGCCGAGCAGCGCCCGGGTCGGCCCCGGCGTCGAGTCGACGGTCGTGACCACCCCGATCCGGCGGCCCGCCGCCACCGCCGCCTCGGCCATCGGCCGGTCGGCCCGCAGCACCGGCACGCCCATGTCGGCGGTGCGCAGCTCGGCGTGCCCGCCCAGCGACGAACAGGTGCAGACGATCACGTCGGCGCCCCGGTCGGCCAGCTCGTGCAGCCGGGCGTCGATCCGCCCGGCCAGCTCGGCGGTGATCCCGGCGCGCCGGGCGGCGGCCAGCAGGGCGGGGTCGACCACATGCAGGTCCTGCCAGCCGGGCGCCAGTTCCTCGCGCAGCCGGCGGAACGTCGCCACGTGCACCTCGGCGGTGTGCAGGAATCCGATCGTGGTCACGACCCAGGATGGCACCCGGCAGGACAGGCTTCTATCCGCGCTCCAGGCAGTGCTGTACGGCCGCCAGCAGCTGGGTCTTCGAGAACGGCTTCTCGACGAGCGTGACGTCCGGGTCGAGGGTGCCCTGCGAGTCGAGCGCCGGCCGGGCGTACCCGGACATGAACAGCACGCAGGCGCCGGGGGACAGGACCAGGAACCGGTCGGCCAGGTCCTTGCCCAGCATGTGCGGCATCACCACGTCGGTGAGCAGCACGTCGATCGGCCCGGCGTGCTGCTGGGCCAGGGCCAGCGCGGCCGGGCCGTCGGCGGCGATCAGCACCTCGTGCCCGGCGCCGGCCAGGATCCGGCGCAGCACGTCGCGCAGGGCCGGCTCGTCCTCGACCGCCAGGATCGTGCCGCGGCGGTAGTCCGCGGGCGGCGGCTCGGCGGGCTCCTCGGCCTCGGCCGGCTGGGCGTCGGTGGCGGGCATCAGGATGGTGAAGGTGGTGCCGGCGCCGGGCTCGGAGTCGATGCTCAGGTCGCCGCCGGCCGCCGTGATGATCCCGTACACGGTGGCCAGGCCCAGGCCGGTGCCCTTGCCGGCCGGTTTCGTCGTGTAGAACGGCTCGAACGCGCGCTCGATCACCTCGGGCGGCATGCCGGAGCCGGTGTCGCTGACCCGCAGCCGCACGTACCGGCCGGTGCGCAGGTGCGGGCGGGCGGCCGCGTAGTCCCGGTCCACGGCCTGGCCGGCGGTCTCGATGGTGAGCGTGCCGCCGCGGGGCATCGCGTCCCGGGCGTTGACCGCGAGGTTCACCAGCACCTGATCCAGCTGGCCGGGGTCGGCGGTGATCGACGGAAGACCGGGCTGCAGGCGTACGTCCAAGGTGATGTGCTCGCCGATCGACCGGCGCAGCATCTGCTCGATGTCGGCGACCACGTCGTTGAGGCTGAGCGGCCGCGGGCGCACCACCTCCCGCCGG
>Ga0307509_10010012_pt1 | contig 11704 bp, 9 predicted proteins | sample 10_EM_MG_FD_202245 | JGI IMG/M metagenome (GOLD analysis project Ga0307509, IMG submission 202245) | Populus trichocarpa ectomycorrhiza microbial communities from riparian zone in the Pacific Northwest, United States - 10_EM | ecosystem: Host-associated > Plants > Roots > Unclassified | place... | reverse complement strand
TTCACATCACACCCTCATAGTTTCACGCACATTGTTTAGGATTACTTGGCAGGATCTCAGGGTCAAACATGTTCGCACTTATGTTTCTTACATAGTTTTCCCTATATTTCTTTCATACATATGGGCGTACACTTTTGTATAAATAAGCTTGCTACCGCCCACCTGTTTTGGAATAATTAAGAACCAGAACTCCTACCAAATCTGCTCTCTACTCCTCACCAAGCGTGCCTCGCAAACCCCCTCGCACTTGCGCAGTATTATCCACATAGAATAGATTGTGCCCCTGGCGTTCACATTTTGAACATATATGATCATGCTCAAAAAGACGAGGTGGCCCATGCTGGAGCATGAATTGTGCCTGAGCACACCCAAACTTTATGCTGGAGCATGATCATGCAAAGTACTAGTCTCTTTCCACTAACTGAAGTTAGAGCATGGAATATCACTCGACTTCCGTAGTCTGATCAGGTCTAGTCTTGTCAGTTCTCTTACCATTGACTGTGCAGTCGGTCCGATTTATAACCTCGGACTAGACTTGATTATGACTAGACTGTGCAGTCTAGACTAGTCCATTCTCACACCACTCGGAACCTTGGCCAGGACAAATGGGGAAGGCAAATCTTGGCTGAGAAGCATGAGTCGCTTGCAGTGCACAGTCTTCCGCATATGGGCCTTCCTTCTCTCTTCTTAGTTAGACAACAACAGACCGATATCAACACCCAGGAAAACCAGTAATAGACATATTTCCACACTAGTTACGTGTCATATTTTGGGTTCTGGCCCGTGTTGCTCCCTGATTCCTATCTCACGATCGCTTCCAGTCTTTAACTTCATCATACCCAGTAGGCTCTTTACCGTTTTTTAATTCTTTCCATTCAATTACAATCATTCGGAACCTTGTTCATTCTGCTACCAGCCAGTGTCCCCGTCACAAAGGTGGGCAGGGTAGCTAAGCGATGTTCGAACTGCCTCACGGTTGCCACGGTGGTGAGATTGGGGTGTCTCTTGCCCGGATGGTAGAGTTACCAGGGAAATTGCGCCACCTGAGACACCTGCAGTCCCCGCCGGTCCGCCTCGGGCTGTCGTCCGGACGGACACCAAGAGACCCGTCCGTCCCGTCCGGGCCCGAAGACGGACAGACTGCACGCTTGGTATCACTGTTTGTGGTATGCTGATAAAGATATAGATGATTGGGGAGAATTACTGACACCGCTCCTTCGATGGGTAACGAAACAGCACCTCGGATTTTTCATAGGAGCATTGAGTGGAAACGTTGGCCACTTATAAAACAGCAGGTATTCCTGCAGGCTCTGAAATTTTGGGACTAACTACTCAAGTCTAAGTTGATACTATCTAGGGGACGATTTATGATAGGTCCGATGTATACTAGGTTGACGAGATCAAGTGCCCGTTGTTTTCGTCGTAATGGGTCAAGGGCTTTGGGGGTCATTGTCGGTCACTCGCTCTTGAAGAATAAATTCAGAAAAACAAAGTTACTGAGTTTGTCGACACCTGCCTTCCCCTGCTCAGAATAGGTTCTGAAGCACTGGCTTGACAACCGGGGCTCCCCACCAAAAATACCTAAACTACTAGTACAGTACAAGAACCAAGGAACCTCAACCTATTCTCGAAATTATCATTATACCAATAGTGGCAGGAGTTGCAAGAAACAAAAGGAGGCGAGAATCGGGCAATCACAATTGTAGCTTGACAAGTGTGGAGCTAATGTGAATGTTGATAGATAGTGTTGCGTTGGGGTTCAATAGTTTTAATCTAACTATACTCGCAGCGTGAATAAGTCCTCAGACAGCGGGGGCAGCCCCGACCCCCCGCAAAATTGAATCATCGTGAGAGCCATCGCAGTGATTACGATCGCAACTACATCTATGGTGACATTTAGTACGAGTACTCCATGCAAAATAAGTTATGGTGCACTCATCGGGAGTGACAACTGGCAATCCCACCGAATGGCCAAACAACCAACCTTAACTAATTATACAACAGATATCATGCCAATGGTGACACAATCGATTGCGAAGAAGAGGAGGAGGGAGGAGAAGATACTCAACCGGTGTTAGAAACATGGACCTATTGTGAATAGTGATATTTGCTCTTGTGCGGTGAAGAGAGGATGTTTGGCACGGGGTGTGCATTGCCAGGCCCTACTGGGAAGTTCACCATAACTTATTGTTCACGGGGCATAAGGGACAGGCAATAAAAGGTGCTACAGTGCGAGGGTGGGTTGGGTTGATTTTGGACATAATTCTGGAACCCTGCAACCGAACTGCCCCAGCATAAAAAATATGTTGTGACGTGAAGAACCTCTTAAACTACATTGTTTACCATACAATCCTCAACCTCAAAGGTTAAGGATGTGCAGCTATTACACTAGACAAAAACATATCGATGATAGCATGCTGGAGAAGAGTAATATCTATTCCACACATGCAGTGTTCCCAACCGTCCCGTCCGGACTGCAGGGCCGTGTCGTCCATCCTCGATATTAACTGCAGGACTGTAAGTTGACGGCCGGGCCCTGCAGTCTTTCTGGAAATGGTAATTTCCGGTAGGGCCCGGCCGTCTTTGGAATTGACGGGCGTCAGCTTCTAATAGGTTTAGTTTGACAGGTTAATTGAATTGTATGTGTCGGTTAATGAGATTTGATAACGTCCTGATGGCTGATCTTATCCCGCATAGGAAAGCACTAACCCTTTTGAAGACTTCTAGGCAGTAGATTCGGAGATAGCAAACGACAGGAGTTTTTACGGTATTCATAATGTGTGATTTCTCTATCCGCTTAGCTGTGGCTTCATACATTTGATAAGAGAAGAAATTATGCTTGGGGATTTGGAGGACAGAGCGGTAATATTAGGCGGGGAACCAGGGCAGGTTCCGGGTGCCCAGAACTGGGATCGGATATGAGTGCACAGCTTGGTTGATTCATGAGAAAATTTGAAGGCGGGTTGGGACAACCCATCGCCAATTGGGCAAAGCGAATTGAGCTTGAGCCGGGGGGTAGGAAGGGGCGCCAGGAAGGTCGGCGGATAAAGGTATGGCCGGTTGCCGGGGCATTGCGGGGTCATAGCTCCACAACGCACAGTCCATACACCCCTATGACAATAGTTCCTTCCTTCGACACCAGACCACAAGATCACTATCCATCCTACATCTCGCGTTCTTCATCTCTCGTGTTCTTTATCATCAATATAACAATGGATATCCACTAGAAACACGTACCCACCACAGACAGGACGCCATGGCACCCAGAAGAGGGTCAACACCGAGAGGTTCTTCAACACCAGCTGCCCGACACCGGCGACTAGCAGGAGTCTGGAAGAACCGGCGTAACAGGCAAGCCCGTAATCGCTATAGCCGATAGATGGAATCTACCGAAGTCAGACCCGGAACCGAAGAGTCAAGCCAGGAGTCAAGGTGTAGCGAAGAACCTTAACCAAGTATCCCCAGGTTTACCCACTCGGTTCCAAGCACCGGCCACGAATCTCATGGACCGTTATTACCACCCAATGGTATTCCAACACCGCTGCCAGTACCTATATCACCAAGCAAGAGAGACACATAGAACTCATCCCCGGCCCCGGCGGATGTGCCAGTCAACATGAGTACGATGCGTGAGCTACTCGGTTCCCATGAGTAGGAGATCGTAGATCCAGTCATCCTCCAACTCAGTACTGAGAATCGGAACTACACCATTCTTAACCCCCCTATTCCACATCCACCACTGTACCCGACCCCAGCCACTCAGCCTGCTCTACTTAGCACATAACCCAACCCTATCCAAGCGAGAATCACGGACTTAGAGGGCACGCTGGCCAGAACAAGGGAAGAACACTAACGAGAGCAGGCACGTCTCAAAGAATCCAGGGCACAGGGTATGTTTGACACCCCTCACTCCCCAACCACACATTCAAGTGAGAGCGCATCAGGCATAGCAGAATCATTGGAGGTAGGATTCCCAGGTGTGGAACGCAATACCCTGATACAAATTATGGAAAGCCGTTGCAAGTCAACGAATATCTACCACCTTCGAGTAAGCGAAAAGGACTGAGGAGAATGACATTGCATGATTAGCATCGCGGGTAACGAATTCCAACAGGCAGAGCCTGACCGGAAGGACCGTGAGTACTGCATGGGCAGTTGCGTCAAAGCCTGGGCCACTTAATGCGGAATCCTTGTCAAACTAGCTCCTCTCGAATTACAGGGGGATCTTGCCACAGCTCTGTCAATATAGACCATGAACCTGTACGGTCTACTGGAAATGAACGCTTAGGAAGGGCTGTATGCTTAACAGTTTCAATTCCACAGGAAGAGAGTGGCCAGTGGCAGCAGCATATACCATTGGAGGGAATGGCCACAGCTCAATAGCGAACTAATAGCTTCGAAATGCTTGACACACCCTCTACTATAACCATGCTGGCCACCCCGCCACAAGCCCGGCACAGCACTATTGCTGAACCTATATAACCTTCCCATCAGGGAATACACTCTAGGTGAAGTGTACCATCCGCCTGGTACAAGTTAGGCTCAACGGTATAAAGCCCACTACCACACAGGAGTAAATACTGGGATTCAACCATCCGCCACTCTGTCCTGCCGCAACAGGAACAATCAAGAATCCTGTTCAATATTATGCCGGTACCAGCATGTATGTATCACATGTGGTAACAACCACTGTGCGGCACAATGTGGCTCCAGAATGCGGGACCCTCCCCCTTACCCTAGCTGGCCCCCAACTGACATTAACCTGTCTTGATTCTCCTCTACCCTTTTTTTCATTCTTTTTCATTCTTTTCTTGGATTTCTTAGATGCTACAAATATCCCATATCCTGATATATACTATCATTACAACAGCAATATTATGCTTCCTGCTACACGAGCAGCAACAACTGCTATCGTGCCAAGATAAGATCCACCTGGAGGCCCAGCCGCCACACCACCTTACCCAATCATTAGCAAACATTTGGTCCACCCCAATACAACAATGTCTTACCTACCTTGTTTAGCCTACAACCTGTCAATGCCCGCGGGCCCAGTAAAAGCCAGAGGGTCCTGTGAGCTGACGACCAAGTTGTAGTGTTCGTGACGGGGCGGGGGGGGGGCGGGTTGTCACTCACCAGGCCCCGCCCTTACACGGGGCCGGGGGGGGTATTTTTCGGGTAAACCCTGCCCTGCCCTCTCGCCCGGTGCCCACCCGCACTCATTCCCTGGATGGGGCCCCGTTTGTTACCACACATTCTTATAGGGGACCCTTCCAGGGAATGGGTGGGGCGTGGGCCTGAGCGTGCACCGAGGCTGGCAAGCCCTAAAAAGACACCCCCCCCCCAGGCTGTTGAGCGGGGCAGGGCGGGAAATGGGCCGCGGGCCTGTGTTTTCCGGGGCCCTGCCTGCCCTGTAACGAACTCTACGAAGTTGCCCTACCAACAAGTGATTACCGAAATCCGAGGCATCGGCCAATTCAGGTCAAGGATAGGCTATGAAGGCCATGGTACGACAATCACAATTCACGCAAACCGATAGTCAGCAAACACAGACCCACACCTACTGACAGCAGAAATTGATCTGAGATTGACAAAAACCGTCTTGAAGTTTACTAGGCCCATGAAAGCCTACCCAGCTACTATACCAAATAGCCGCTAAGTCTAAATGACAAGTCTGACCTAAGCCCAAGATGAATCCACCACTTATCCTATCCCGCTTCAGATACTGGTTTAGTCAACAGTGGAATTCCAAAATGTTACGGGAATATAAAGTGTATCACATAGCAGACTCTGTGTCAGTTGGTCAAAGTTTTGCACTGGAGTGCACGCTTATTAATACAGACTTCAAATCGGCATTCGGCCATATGCCTATTGCGCCCCGTGATATTCCTCTACTGGGATTCTATTGAACGAACAGGTATTATGGGGAGTGATTCCTTCCTTTGGAGTAGAAACAGCACACTATCTATTCAACCTGTTTGCGGAGGTTTTCCATTGAATCCTAAAAGAAAGGTTCAAAAGCGAGAACATTCAAGCCACAGTCATCCACTAGGGCGACAATTTTCTAATAGTTTTACACCCACATGAGAATCAGGGAAGATCCGCGGAAATATTTGGTACCCTTTACGGCCAGGAAGGATTGTTTAAAAAAGACCACCAAGAATGAGGATGGTCAGAGTGTGAGCTTCGCTGGCCTTGAACTGGATACCAACCTCATGGTAATCCGTCTTCCATGAAAGAAACTCCTAAAAGTCCTGGCAATCATCAAACAAGGACTGAAAAGCTAATAATGCTCTCTGTAGGACGTCCAATCGGTGAGTGGATACTTGACCTTTGTCTCAACCATAGTACCTTTGGGAAGAACCTTTCTCACAATACTCTACAACGTGGACTTGTATTTCCCCGCCAGAGACAGGCACCACAAATGATTCATCTTGGGAGAGGAACACAACGACCTATCTTGGTCGTCAAGGGTCCTACTACATGCACCCTAATGGTCAATCTCCTGAACCCGGCGGGAGGTAATCCAAGTCTGGTCTGAGGCAGCCTGTACAACAGCATTTTGTGGATACCTCCCAAGGCATGGACAATTGAACCAGAGCCTGACTCAGCATTCTCAATAGCCATCCCCGATTTCCTTGTTAAAGGCAGTGAATGTATTCACATTCAAGAGATCCCAGCGGTAGAGCAAGTACTCCGCCACTAGGGAACAGCATAGCAGAGCAACACACTGCGCATTGATGTAGACCACATGACGGTTATGCATGCACTTAAAAATCCAACAATCCGAAGGGGGTCAATAAATGTCCTACGAAGATGCCTCCAGTTTGCCAGCCAATGGGATGTGGACCTCGAAGCAAGATGGATATCGACCAGGAGAACGCTTTGGCTGATGTAGTTTCACGGGAAGATAATGAGAGACTAGCTAGGATTGCGCCTCAGTTGGTATACCTTCAATGCAGCCTCCCCAGACCAGTTTTTCTCACATTCAGCAAATGGAGCCATCAGAGGTAGCGGCCTACTCCGTATGGAGAGAACTGGACCCGGCAACAATGCAAAATTATAATACACTACGAGTACAATTGACCTCGTTCTATCCCTTATGGAACAACCGACACGATGTTGGTGGATGCTTCAATGCCACAGCCACGGGGCTTATCCAGTGGTTGGGTTCCCTAGCCGGTTCAGTAACAGTCAAGACGATGAATTTATACCTTGCTGGTATCAAGTCATCCATGCTAGACCTCGGGATCGAATGCACGGGACTCTGTGACCCCCATTGAGAGCGAACGATTCAGAGCACCATGCACAACCAGAATCCGCCAGACTGCTAGATACGGGCACCCATTACCTGTCCTTGCATCCTACTCCCCCTATCTCATCATTCACAATCACAATATGATAATCTTCTACTCCCGAGAGCATTCATGTTCGCCTTTGCAGGATTCCCAAGAGTTGGGGTGTTTACATATACTGAAACAGATCGAGATTTAGGCCCGCCATTTTCAAAGTGGTTGCTAATAAAGGAGAGTATCTGAATACCAGCTAACATGACATATATTGAACGCAATCTACCATTGTCAAAATCTAGCCCCTTCCAAAAGGTAGTAAAACTCACAATTGAAGCCGGCCATTATGTAGCATGTCCTGCTCGAGCTATGCAACAGTTAATAACCCACGATACCCACTGACTCCGGCATGCACCACTGTTCTGTATTGGGGGACAGGACCAACAAGCACACTCTTGGGAATATGTTGTCCAAAGGCAACAAGGGCTGGCTTCAGAGCCAGGCTAGGGCAGGGCTCCTGCAATGGGGACAGTTTCCGCTGTACCGAACATCAGCAAAAGTTCGCATTTTCCCCATATACCTCATGGGGCATGTAAGGGATAGAGGGTCAAAATATTAAACTCCTGTTGATGTACAGAGTGACAATAATACAAGAAACCAGGTATTTAGCAGGAAGGGTGGGCAAGTTGAGAAGAGCCGAGATTCATGGGTAGTACAAGGTAAGCAAGATACACAGAGTCTCATTTGGTACTCCAGGAAGCCCCAAGAGTACATTGAGGGAATGTCAGATTGACCAAGTTGACAGGATCCATAACGGACAAATACCGCAACCATTCACAATCCGCTCCTGACGTCTCAAATAGCCTTCAGGTCACAAGGTTTGACCTATAGAAAAACCTATTGAGATATGTTTTAGGTTACAATCCTATATCCAATTAGTTAATCAGGCTAGTCTTATACCATATTGCTAGGCTGGTAAAATTTTAAATTGATATTTTTGTATATTACTAGTAAACTACCGGTAAACTAGGCTACAACTAATACTAGTAAATGAAAGACAGCAGCCAGAAGGCCTAGAAATAGTGCAAATGGGACGTTCAATGGCTCCAATGAATGCTATGAATAAGGGGAATCTAGCCCAGGTATCCGCTTGGTGATCGCATGCCTGAAGCTGTAACAAACCTATTGTTGAGCTGTTATGCAACCAGACACAATGGTCTTCTCGGCAGGGACGAATTTTGTTTTCTTGCACTAAGCCGTAGGAGGATGTTCTCCTTTTTAGATAGTACAAAACTGACTTGCTTGCCTTTGATCAATCCCTCGAAGAGTACTATCTTCTCAGATAGTAAGATGGTGGGATTGTCGTTCTTGATAGAACTATCACAATAGTTCTATATTAGGAGACCCGTTGCGGAGACTATCACAATAGTCATCATGTTCTTAGAGCGTAGGCTCTCATAGAGTGGGAGTATGTGTAAAGAAAGTAAAGTATAATTGTATTGCAACTTAAGTATAGAAAAGTACTTAAATGGTTGCCTGAAGATCCTATCTCCTGGTCGCTTTTTTCTTTCTTTTTTGTTTGATATCATGCGTTGTTTGTTTTAGGTACAAAAAGCCTTATACAGCGTGAGCTATGAAGAGCAAAAAACCTATAAGTCACAACAACCGCCCACTTCACTGCTTGATGGGAAAAATCAAACACCCTGAAACTATAGGAAAAACACCCTCGCCTAGGACCCAAGATACTAATACCCCAGACACGTAAGGTAACATATCATAGAAACATACAGGTAGAGAGACCCAAACCCTTCTGCAGGCTCCCCAGAACAAAAGAAAGTTTTCGCTAAGGCCTCGAAACGTGGGCCTGAGGGAGAGGACACTGATCGCGCGTTAAAGGAAACCAACAGGAATGTGGGCCGACACTGTAACCCTGAAGAAACGGTCGCGCCAGTAATTGCATCGCGTGACCAAGGTGTTGGCGGCAGCCCCAGAGAGAGTGCCATACCACGACTAGGCAGAAGCTAGGAGGAGCGCGACGATCGGAGTGGATAGAGAGGTGAGCGGAGCCACCGGGCAGTAGGGTGCCAGCCGTTGAGTAGCAGTAGGGTGCCTGCTCAGGCTGGGGGGGAGGTTTTGAGTTAGGTGCCAGCTAAGGGGGCAGTACGGTGCCAGCCGACAGAAGCGGGAGGGGGGAGGAGGAATGATTGCGAGCGGGGTAGACACAACCGACAAACGGGCCATAGCAAGGGCTTTTGGGACGACGACGAGACCGAAACAAGACCGTGATGTTACCAACCGAGGCTTTCCCCACCAGTGGAACAAGCCCGGCAAGCTAAGGCCTACTTCGACCGGGAGTCCGACACTGTAACGCCGACTGTGACCAAAGCGAGAAGCTTGCCGACCATGCAAAATGCTAAGCAAAATGCAAAGCAACTGTGGGGTAAGGGGGAGAACCGAACTCCATGAGCCTGTCAACGATGAACGAGAACAAGAAGCACAGGGAGGGGAGAGCAAAGGGCCTCAGGGGAGGAGGGAAGATGTCTTAACGTCAACTCCTAGGCAGTAGCCATCGTGGGCGAAGAGATATGGGTGAGGGAAAGTGATGATGATTTCCTGTGGTGTTGAGATTTCAATCGCCGGAGGTGGAGGAGAGATGGTTCGTGTCCTATCTCCTGGTTGGAACCAAGACCCTTATATAGGCATCTTCCCACAAACATAACCCTGGTGACTCATCACCTCATGTTAAATAATGTTCTATCACTCATAGTAAGTCATAGCGTAAAATCCATCAGATAACTGGTATCAGTCACTGCTAGAGTTGGTTACGGGGCAGACGGCCCCAAAAAGGTAGGCCCCGGGCCATTTTCCCCGCCCCGCCCTACTTAACACCCCGGGGATGGGTGTCTTTTTCGGCATTCCCTGCCCCTGTCTCACCTCAGGCCCCCCCGCCTCACCCATAGCTGAGACGGGGGCCCTTTACAAATAGGTGGTTACAAACAGGACCCCGTCCAGGGAATAAATAGGCGTGGATCCCGGATGGGGGCGGGGTGGGGATTACCCGAAACATACCCCCCCGGCCCCCTGTAAGAGTGGCGTCTGGAGAGTCAAAACCCACCCTGCCCTACCCCGTAATGAACACCAGTCACTGCGCAACATACCGTCAATCAATTATAACCCATAAACTCAGTCATGCACTCAATTGAGTCTCATGCTTGTAACCCATGACTCATAATGTGAGTCATGTGCAAAAGTCATTACATCATATGACGTCACAATCGTAAGTCATGAAATCATTAACCAATCATAATATAATGATGACTTGCCAGTGCGTACTCATGTGAGAACTAAGAGCCAAATGACGTCAAACAGTAAAGCAACATACATTATAACTAATAATTATTGGTCATGTGAAATCTGGCATCCTTGGTCACCATTTAAGATAGTGGCCTAAGAAAGCATATGGGATAGGCGGAGGTTCAAAAATCTGGCCAGGTTTAAGACTGTGAAGACGGAACTTTGGGAAAAGTTCGAATGACAGGTTTAATAGCTTGAATGAATGCTATCGATGAGGGAAATCTAACACAGGTATCGGCTTGATTATCGCAGGCCTGTATCCTAATTGAACATATGGGATAGTCAGTGGTTCAAAAATCTGCCGAACTGTAAAAGTGTAAACAATAGACCTTGAAAATGGTGCAAATAGGATGTTTAACAGCCCATATGAATGCTCCCGATCAGGGGAATCCACCCCAGGTATCACTTTGGCGATACAATGCCTATAGGCAGAGTAAACAAAGGCGTGAGAAAGAGTGTCAAAAATCCGCCCTAGTGTTAAAGTATCGGGAGTGATCTGGGAAATGCTCCAAATATGGCGTTTACTTGCTGAAATGAATGCTCTCAACTAGGGGAATCCACCAGTCGTATCCCTGTCTTGATTGGAGGTATATAGCCTGAGATATCCAATAGGAGAGGTTTACTAGCCCTTAAGAAACAAACAAAGAGGGAAAGAAAGTGTGGAAGGGGCCTTTCAGCGCCCCAAAGGTACTGGGGAATGGGAGGTGTGTGTGAAAATCTCGGCACTACTAACAAATTATGCAAGCTTCACAGAGTTCTATTGGGTCATTTCTGCATCTTTTTCTTACTTATGTGGCAGCTATCTTGTAAAAGGTCTAAGCGGAACAGCAAGATGTAATTTATGAAAGGGCTAAAAATCTTGGCACTATTGTACTCCCACACACAGTGACTTGATGAGGAACAAAGTCGCCCTGTGGGGCCCAGGGGGCCACTGTTGGAACATGTGTACATGTTCCGGTAACGGTACACAGGAGCGGGCAGTGCAGGATCTCCTATGTTTAGTTGATTTATATTTGGTTTATTTGATTTGATTTCAGCTCCGCCACTGTCTCTGAGTCAGATAG
>Ga0307509_10010011_pt1 | contig 11704 bp, 4 predicted proteins | sample 10_EM_MG_FD_202245 | JGI IMG/M metagenome (GOLD analysis project Ga0307509, IMG submission 202245) | Populus trichocarpa ectomycorrhiza microbial communities from riparian zone in the Pacific Northwest, United States - 10_EM | ecosystem: Host-associated > Plants > Roots > Unclassified | place... | reverse complement strand
AACAGAGGACTTTTCATAAAAAAAGTAAAAAAAGTAACAAAACAAGGTGTTTCTCAGTAGATACTAATGAAAAATCCAAGAATATGATAAAAAATAAAAGAGAACTTTTTATAAAAAAGTAAAAAAAGTAAAAACAGAATGCTGTTGTATGTAGGTACGATTGAAAAATCTAAGGATACTATTGGAAACAGAAGAGGACTTTTCATAACAAAAGTTAAAAAGTAAAAAGAAGAAGCCTTTTGTAAGTATCTACAATTGAAAAATCTGAGAATAAGATTGGGAAGAGCAGAGAACCGTGAATAAAAACATAAACAATAAAATGGAAAAGGGTTTTGGATATTGGTACTATTGAAAAATCCGAGGAGACAATTGGCAATAGCAAAGCACAATTCATGAAAAAAGTTAAAAAATAAAATAAAAAGACTTTGATGAGTAGATACAATTGAAAAATTGAAGGATACTGGTGGGAATAGGAGAGAACCTTTTATAAAAAGCTGAAAAAAGCAAAAAAATGATGCTTTTCTGTATATATACTATTAGAAAATCTGAGGATACAATTGGGAACAGCAGAGAAGATTTCATAAAAAAAGTAAACAAGCGTAAAAAATCTTACTATTCTGAGTAGATACAAGTAATGAAGGGAAGGATAGTTTCATGAATAGCAGAGAACTTTTGATAAAAAAAGTAAAAAAAGTAAAAAAAGTAATAGTTTTCTGTGTAGATACTATTGGAAAATCAGAGTATACTATTGGGAATTGGACAGGCATTTTCAGAAAAAGAAAAAAAAGAAAAAAAGTCGATACTTGGCTAAGTAGGCTATTAAGAAATCCAAGGATAGTATTAGGAATAGGAGAGAACGTTTCAAAAAAAAGTTAAAAAATGAAAAAGATTAAGCAGTTTGTATCTAGATACTATTGAAAAATCCGAGAATAATATTGAGAACTGGAGAGAACTTGTCATGAAAAAATAAAAAAATAAAAAACTAATGCCTTTCTGTGTAGACTCTATTGAAAAATTCAAGGATACAATTGGGAACAGTGTAGAACTTTTTATAAAAAAAGAAAAAAAAAGAAAAGAATCAGGCCTTTCTGAGAAGATACAATTGAAAAGTCCGAAGAGACTATTAGAGAGAGGAGACTAGATTTCAAAAAAATATAAAAATATAAATGTTAGCTTAAATAATATGATGGAATAATCTAAATATAGTATTAGGGATAGGAGACTACTTTTTAATAAAGATAAAATATAAAAGTTTCCCATGGAGTGGTTCTTGAAAAATCTTAGTGTTTGGAATCAAGTATATTTAGTTTAGGGACCTGAGCTAAGCTAGGCCAGTATGAGTCTATGTCTACCTGTCAGGTTAGATGTGAAAAGGTGGTTGGAAATGTGCGTGATATTTCATGATTCCGTAAGTGTAATTTAGCTAATTCTGTATGCTAATATGATAAAATTCAGTTCTGTTTATGTTTTCCTATTATGGTATTTATATACTGTCTTCTGGGATTTTATCTCCAACAAAAGCAAATATTTTAAAAAGAAGTCTCCAGGTTATAACTAGAGGAGATGAGTGATATTTCATGATTACTAGGAATAACTCTATAAGCTATGCACAGTTTGATAGGTAACTTAGGATTAGGAGTTAAATATATTGAGAAGCTAGGGCCCACAGTCTGGCTATGCTAAACTAAACTAGAGTCAAAATGAGAACAGCAATAAAGAGTTTGGGCATGTAACTCAACAAGCAAGAAGCCAACTACAGCAAAGTAGGGACATTTGAGATGAAGGCAACTTGTGACAGTTCACTTTACAGGATGCATACTTGGGCTAAATGAGGCAGAGAGGCTAGTACTATGACCTCAGCTGAGTGACAGCGGGAAGGGTCCAGGGAGGTAATACAATAAGTTTGAAGGGAACTATCTAGGCAGTGTCATCTAAAATGAAGGTAGCCATTAACCAGACCACTTGGCCACATGTAGTCAGACAAGAGAAGCAAGAGAGTGTTAGGCATACCGGAAGGCGCAGCCTTCCATTAGTGAATAAAGACCTATAGTTACCCTACCTTAGGATTCTGAGTGCAAAAGGACAAGCCAAAACCCTCCTCCGTACCAGATTTGGGACGGCGCTACATCAGCAGAGGCTGCGGTAGTTGTGTCCCCTTACCAAATGACATAGTACTTCAAACCCTCTTCGGGACCCTATATACATCATGGCCATCTGTCCAAGCAGATCCCATTCCCAGGAGCTATTAGGTAAGACCTTTGGCGAGCATGTGGAGGTGGCTTGAGCCAGATCGGTCAATGTCGCATAAGGTTATGGAGCCCTAAAGATGGGAGTCACGAGGATAGTCACTAAGTGACGGCACGTTTTAATGGACAATGGTTAAGCAACATCATTCTATACTTCTCACTCCGGTGATAAAAGCTGCAGAAGTCAAGGGTGTTATTGGAAGAGGTAGTTTGAGAAATCAAGCATACCCGCACTCACATACGTCACTGAGTATTCTTCAGATACTGACATGACTATATGATAACGATATGACTATGGAGAGATAATGGGCATTGGAGTGATTATCAGGACAAGTATATCTTATGGCTGGCAGCTGTGATGGGCAGGAAAAACCTGCAATGCCAAGAGGTTTGATATCAAAGCTGGCCTTTGTGTTGGTTCGATCATGGAGAACATTCTGCGCATGTAATGATATGCAAGACTCCATGCCGACGAAGATAGATCGTGACCAATTGACTGATGTTTGGGGGCACCACCAGGAATAACTTATGGTGTTGCGGTTGGGAATTCAAAGTGGGAAAACAGAATTGTCAGGGTCAAATAGTGTTCGCACTTTTAGAACAAGCTGGACTTAGTTAGCAGGTACTTGGTTAGTATGAGAAGTAGATATAACCCACGACTACCCAGTGGCGGCATATACAGCCCCTAGTCAGAAGTGTTCGTGAAAGCTTAGTAAGCAACCTCGCCAAATGCCACATCACCAGGTACATTTCGACCGTAGTTTCTACTGTACTCAACAGCCACGATCGTCCAACCTTTTAATAATCTTTTCACTTTACTTTGCCAATAGTTAACTAGTCTGGATATTTAAAATCTGCTTCTGCATCAAAAAAACAAAGTGAACCCGGAAGACCTCTCAAACAGAAATTACCAGTTTGGAAAAAGGTATCATTATCGTCCTTTTCTACTATGGTTTGCGGATGCTTTTGGTGCAAGAGAAAAGGTCCTTTAGTTCCTATTACTCAAAATATTAACAAAACCAGGTATATCAGACTCGTGAAAAGGTATCTTTTTCCTCTTATTGATCAAATGTTGCCTTTTGGTATGCAAGATGTTCTCTTTCAGCAAGACAATGCTCCTGTTCACAAGGGTTATAATGTTATAGATTCGTTGGAGAGAAATTGTATTGAAGTAGTGGAACACCCCCCTTACCCCCCTGATTTAAATCCTATTTAGTATGCATGGGTAGAGCTTAAAAAGTGATTGCACCAGCAGTATCCAAGGATTGCAGATACCCCAGGAGGAAAAGAAGCAGTTCAGAACAAACTTGTACAAGTATTGCCTTTGGTTTGGGAGACAATTTCTGAGGAACTTTTTGAGAAGTTGTGGAAATCAATGCCTGATAGAGTAGCTGCAGTTTTGGAGACAAAGGCGGGGGGGGGGGGTATACAAGGTATTAGCAACTATTCATAGGTTTAATTTTTATTTTCACCATTTAATTTATATACACAGTTGGTTGATTGTGGACATTCCATTGTCCATTGCCAGTTGCCCGTTGCCTGTTGCCCGTTGTTAGTTTGTGCCCGCAACCGCAATTAAACAATTCTCGGATCACGAACACTTCTGACTAGGCGCTGTAAATATCAAGGTGCTTCCCGAGCTATTTGAACATCATGAAGCAAGGGCGAAGAGATCTTATCAATATAATAAGTTTACGCTAGTAAATCTTTTATCATTCTACCTACTTCAGAAATCATTGATGCTTCCTAGACAATCTCCCTCTATAATAAAGATTATTGGCTTGAGTTATCTTGCAAGTCTTTGAGATAGGAGGGGCCTAACATTGGTGCGGTCGCAACCTTAGAGTTCACCTCTCTATATGGTGCCCCAGTTACAGTGTACAGTTAAGCGCACTCGCTTAACTCTCTTGTGAGAATTGTTGCGTTAGCCAACTGCTTGGACATTGTTTGATTACGAGCGGCTTGTCTAGTACACAAAGCATCGTATAGCAAGAACAATGTCTTCACCTATACCTGTATCCCAAAGTCATCCTTTTCCTCAACCTATCACTTATATTGAGCGTGGAATGTCTTGCACGGCTGGAAGAGCAGACGTGAGGTGACTGAGTTGGCGTCCAATCCACGAGCTCTTCACAGATTCCATATAGATTAATCCTACCTTAGAGGAAGAGATACCCTGTATGGTCAGAGAGATGGAGATAGAAGACCCATGTGCATTCCTCCCGAGCTTTACTCATGTACCATGAATTTAACCGAGAATAGCACAAGCAGACGGCGTGTAACAACCCTATGACAGGTAGCGACAAGCACTAGCATCTTAGGCCCAATCGTATACCATGTGGTAACCAGAGGTGGTATGGTCTTGTTTACAAATAGCTGGTTAACCTAGGACAAGGCCTAGGAAACTGTGAAGTAGCCTAGGGCACTCTATAAGGCAGGGCAATCTTTAGGGAGTAAGTTCGCATAAAGTCAAGGAATGTATGGAATATTACACAGGCCGCTGAGACAACAGTTGGTGTTGACAGGAGGACTTCCACCGCGGTTAAACGCATAAGCGGGCAAAGTTACCCTACTTTGGAAATTTGACCATTATGCCCATGGACCCTAGTTGCCCTACTGTGGAGTGCAAATTACGCTACCTTCACCAGCAAAGTCATCATAGAACTTAAAGGTCCAATGTCTCAAAGTCTACAGGCTCATGGATGTTCATAGGCGTACACGTATCCGTGCAGTGAGGTCCGACACCTGAGTACTGGTGGCCCGAACATACTATTAAACTTGGGTGGGTTTAGCTTACTCCCTCCACTTGCCCCAGCGTTGGGACGGCGCATCATAGACAGACGGCTGCCTACCTGCTTATTTGCTGGTAAACTGATGTCATTGGAGCAGCTGCCATCACACTATATAAGTCGTGGCCGTTGGTACAATGGAATGTCATTCAGAGGATATATAAGGGTATTGGGGATAAGGGCCACATATGCGGTTACACATACATGGTTCCTCAGGGACCTAGAAGTCTATTTTGACCAACTGGGAATGTATAAAAGAGTGTTCCTAGAGGTACTTAGGTAGTACCAGGAGGCCAGGGTGCTTTGGGGAGAATCACCACAGTAACTAGCCGGAACCTTCTCCTCTTGATTTGTAGCATTATTGTGGGTTGTCAGTCAACTCTAGAGGTACGAGTGTTATCTTAGTAGAAAATGTTCCGAGAGGCTGGCTGTGTGTAGCTCCCATTGAGCTAACCATGAGTTACATCTCACCAGGGGAGCTTGCATGTCTGATTATGATATTCAGTAGTTACGTATATTAAATGATGGACAGCATAGCTTGTATACACAAAACTACAACTGGGCCAGTGAGTCCACCACCTTGGTATTGACTCCAGTTGTTGTCATAATAGTTAGCCATTATTATAACTTTGATAGGGAGAGTTTTTCCACAAGTGGCGGTATTGGAGATGCATTGCAGAAACTCATATCATATTGACAGAGTTAAGCGTACCTGAGCTGGTCTGATACTGCTGGCAGGATAATTCGTAATGGAGAGCAGACCTCACTCAGCCCTAAGCAGGACAGCATGCTCGCACAAGGTTGGTGTAGTGGTGAATGTCAAAGGCGTAAATCTGTTCTACTTAAGTTTAAGCGGTTGGCATTCTACTTCGACATTCAACTTTTTCTCGAGAGAACTAATTCAGTTAGGCTTCGAGCTTAACTTTATTAAGTTTTCCAGCTTTAATTATTGGTGAATTAGATACTCTATCTTTATCTTCTACTTTGGGTTTTGGTGCGGTCGCAACCTTAGAGTTCACCTCTCTCTAGGGTGCCCAAGTTACATGGCGGATGATTACCTTTGCTGATTTCCAAAGGGATCTCATAGAACCCTTGATACTTGAGGAAATTACAAGGCAGGTCCAAGATGCTCAAGGCCTCATTCTCAATTTCGCGGAAGAGCATCCGCGTTAATTTAAAATAGTTACAGTGGAAGATGCAAATCATTGAATGTAGTACCAGCAAAAGAAAACTTGCCTGTTAGCTTTATCCGATTAGATGATCCGAAAACAGGGAGAGCCCTTGGAGCAGGCCGCTGCCCAGGGGTACTGCCTTGAGGCTGAGAATAACATTGTTATGAACACTGCCCCTGCCTGTTCGTTGACTATAGAACCCCCTCCTCATTACGCTGCTCAAGTTGCAGCCTGCTTGATTAATAAGAAATATCAACCTTGGTTGATTTAGGTGGGTAGGCAATTTATCCCACACAAAGAGCATCTTGAGGAATTACCAAGGCAGGTGGCAGACCCACATGAATGTTGAACCCCTCATGAAGTGTCCTTTAGTGAAGTTGTCCATTGTCAAGGAACAACCTCTTTTGTCAAAAAGCTCCGGCCATTGTTGTGTCCTCACGTGCTGATCAAAATGAGCTCCCTTTCGTCGGGGAGATCGTTGAGAGAGAAATCACTACAGCCACTACCTCCGGACACTGTCCCGCAACACCCTCTCCCCTACCATGATTGGCAACCCTAGCTGCCCTTCTAGCAATCAAACAACGTACCTTGGCCATGTGGATACAACGTAAAAGGCCCTTCGGGGTAGCTGGGCATACCCCTCTACCCACTACTCCACAAATCCCAGGTGCTCGTGCTCAGGCAGTGGCACCACCAACTCCAACACAGCCTTCGGGTAATACTAGCCCTGTCGGCTTTTCCCCCAAGGCCACACGGCCAGCGCTTGCACGGGTTTGTTCTCCTGGCTGTAGGGCTTTAGCCGAGGGAAGCAATATTCGATCCGCACACAGGATTCCATGTCTCAAGAGTAACTTTAAGGGATGGAAATCTCAGTACAATTCTTCGAAAGAAGCTTCTAAGTGCAAGTCAAAATGCAACTGAGCTGGGTGCCGTGAGAGTGTAAGGCACACTAGGCATAGTGGTTGCTAGGACTTTTTGAGGGACTATTCAGTTAACACTAGTGCCGTTAACCAACAACCTCCTCTCCCCCACCATCTAACGCATTACGGGAAAGGATGGACCAAGAGGTAGCAGATGAGGATGCTTTTAGTGGGTATGATTCTCCAAGGGGAGGCCACAGGTGTAATACTGGTGGCAGTGGAGGAAATCATCCTGCCCGGGTGGCAACGCCAGAGGCTCTGGTGATCTGGGTAATTGTGACTCCACATCCAATGGTGATTCTGACTCCTCCCTTCCTGATCTTAGAAAAATTCCTAGGAAGACACAAGTGTGACTGGAATAAGGTGAGGAAGGATAAGTATCATATGGGGTATTGTGAGTTTGCTGACTATCTTCTGAAAGAATTCAAGGGTAAGACGTCATTGCCTCGACCGAAGAAACCAGAGAAATTGGGTGTTGAGCTTTTCAAGGCTAACTGTAGTGATACTCAACGCTTGATAGAGGATTGCGAAATCATGCTGGATGATTTTAGGGAATCCCTCTGCAAGGATTGGGATAGAGTCAGTTTGGTAATTTCCCTTCTTCAAGGCACAGCCAAACAAGAATAGCAGAGCATACACCTATGCGTTAGCGAAGAGGGTGTCGGTCGAGAGCGTAATCCCGTCAATCCGAAAAATGCCCTTCGCACTTGGGAAGGCTTTCGGCAATGGCTGGTGACAGGTTTTGGTACACACACTGATTGGGATTGTGCTCTTTGTGAGTGGAATCATTAGACTATAAAGTCTTGTAAGATCGATCACTTTTGTGACAAAATGATGAGACTGGCTGCAGAGTTGGGATAAAGCGGCAATTTTGTCAAGGGTAAAGACTGGGTGGGTCAAACTACAGACTTTGGCAATACATGGGCTTTGAAAACACCACTGCCTGTATAACGACCCTACGATAGGTAGCTACAATAAGTACCACCTTAGCCCAAATGGTATACCGAGCGGTAACCAGAGGTGGCATGGTCTGGTATATTAGTATACAAGAATGCTGGTTCGCCTAAAGGCAAGACCTAGGGAACAGTAGAGTGGCCTTAGGCATGCTATTAGGCAGGGAAACCTTTTGGGAGAACATTCGCATAAGATCAAGTGAATTATGGGAATGTTACTCGGATCTCTGAGATGACCTCTGTGGTTGACTGGAGGACTTCCTGAGCTGTTAAAGGCATAAGAGGGCAAAGTTACCCTACCTTGGGAATTTGGTTATTATGCCCATGGGTCCCAGTTGCCCTACTGAGGAACCCAAGTTACCGTACCTTCACCGGCAATGTCATCCTAGAACTTAGAGGTCGATTGCCTCACATTCTATGGACTCTTAGATGTTGTTGGGCGCACACGCAGATGCGAGGGGAGGCCCCACGCCGCTGTAAGGGTGGCCCAAACATACTACTGAACTTGGGCGGGTTTAGCTAACATCGCCCTCTGGCCACAGCGTTGGGACGGCGCGTCATAGGCAGACGGATGCATAGTTGCTCGTTTGCTAGTAAAAGAGGTTATTGGAGCAGCTGCCGGAATACCATATACGTCGTCGCCGTCCGTCCGACTGAATGTCGTTCGCAGGATATATAAGGGGAGTATGGGTAACGGCCACAATGGTGCTCGCCCATATATGATCTTTCGGGCATCTAGGAGTCTATTCTAACCTACCGGTAGTTGGGTAGTCTTCCTAGTGGTACTCAGGTAGTCTCAAAAGGCTAGGGTGCTTTCGAGACCAATACCTCAGTAACCAGCCCGGACCTTCTCCCCTTGATTTGTAGCATTACTATGGGTTGTTATTGGACTCTACAGGTATGAGTCTTATCACGGTAGAGTATGTCCTGAGAGGCTGGCTATGTGTAGCGTCCACTTAGCCAACCTTAGGCTACATCTCACCGGGGGACCTTGCATGTCAATTTATAACTTTACATAGTCGCGTAGATTAAATGATGGACTGCATAGCTTGTAACTTAATTTACGGGGTTCCGGCTCAGTACCCAGATGCGGCTCACCATGGCAACCACTGGAACATGAAATGTATATTTTATTATCTACACAACCAGGAGCAACACCATATTGAAAATTTGTTAAAAAGTACTTTTAAATGTGTGGAATCCAAATCTGGAGTTTATATTTAATAATAATCAATAATGCTTCTTGTATACTCACTTGATTCCAAACTGGTTACAATAGTATCTTGCTTACAATATTAGTAAAGAAAATTGACACCAACCACAAATATTATAGTTTAAGCAAATAACATGATCTCATAGGTCTTGTATTTGATGTATGAACTGCTTTGGTATTTGTTTGTAGCTATTTTAGAAGGAAGTGTGGCTTTAAAAACTAGTAGAGCTAAATATAGATCTTATAAACAAACAGTATACAATGATATCTGCTCATGGGGTTTACGTAATGTTCCAATACTTTCTCATTTACTTCAATTATGTGAGTCAAGATACTTTCCAAACTTTCAAAGCAGCTGGTCCAGTCTGGCCAACTTTATTCCCTGGTAATTGGAAAGAGAAATATTATTCTTTAAGATCAACCATGTAGGGTACACATACAGGATAAGGTTAAAAGCTGTATTACATAGTAAATTCATATAGTTAAAGCTATAGAATACGTTTTAGTCAGTTTGGGAATTACAATTTAGAGATTTCACACCTCAACAGTAAAAATACCTGATTTTGCTTGTAATATACAGAGTTATTAGAGTTGTGGTGCGAAATCTTGGAATCCCAAAGCCCAAACTGACTGAAACTTATTTCATAGCTTTAACTATATGAATAGACTATATAACAAAGCTTTTACCCTTATCCTGTATGTGTACCCTACATGGTTGGGGCTAGGAAGTAGTATTTCTCTTTCTAATAAGTCGTAAGTAAAGTTTGCAAGACTTTACCAACTGTCTTGAAAGTTTAGAAAGTATCTTGAATCACATAAATAAAGTATATCAGAAAGTATTGGAATAGTAAGTAAACCCCATAAGCAGATATCATTATATCCAGTTTATAAGGTATATATTCAGCTCAACTAGTTTTTAGAGCCACACTACCTTCTAAAATCGCTATAAGCAAATACCAAAGCAGTTCATATATCAAATACAAGACCTATGAGATCATATTATTTGCTTAAACTATAATATTTGTGGTTGGTGTCAATTTTCTTTACTACTATTGTAAACAAGATACTGTTTCAACCAGTTTGGAATCAAGTGAGTATACAAGAAGCATTATTTATTATTATTAAATATAAACTCCAGATTCTGATTCTCCATATTTAAAAGTACTATTTAACAAATTTTCAATATGGTATCACTACTAGTTGTGTAGATAACATCAGCAAAAGAACTGCCCTGCGCCCTGTTGCATCCTGTTCGCCCGGTCCCCCGGACGTTCCAGGCGCTTATAACGTAAACTCTAGTTCTGGGGGCTTCCGCCCGGGCCCGTTTCGTCCGGGCGCTACCTTCTTCCGTCCGGACGCACCGGGTGCACCCTGGCCCAGTTTGCCTAGCAACCATACCCCCTGCGCAAAACCCCTCCCCCCTGCAGCGCGGGAAGTACCCGTTTGCCTGCCACCTCCCCTAGAAGCCTTTTGACCGCGAATTCTCTCCTCCTAGACGCATCCTGTTCCTTCACATAATACTCCCCTCCCTCTGAACCTCTCCCAAACGCTCCTTTACCCCCCCTTTTCCTCGTATATCCAGCGGACGTTTTCCTATGACCCTCCCCATCCTTCCCGTCCACTGGACACCTGTTGCGTATTCTCCAGCATCCGCCGGACGTTCTCCTACTCCTCATTTTTTCGCCCTCTACTCTCCACACTCTTCTCGTCTGCCGAACGTTATACCGTCCACCGGATGTTATACCGACCACCTGACATCTTTCCCTCCCCTTTGAGCCATTGCGTGCCAGACCTCTTTGTATTCATCCACCCGACTTATTACTATGACTTTCTTGCCTAAAACTGCCCTCCCGCCATGTGGCCACTACACTACTGGTATCACAATTTAGTCTCTTCTGAACTCTTGATATCTATCATTTATTTCGCTTTCATATGCATAGATGATTACAGACTATTGATAAAACGGTTCCCTCTATGCTCAAGGTCTGGGGGGTTCTTCGGTGTGGCGTGACGCGTCCGCAGGTTCTCTCGACAGTGCCATACTTGTATTAAATATTCCCCGCCTCTTGTCTGCGACACCGCAAGCCGATTCCAATCCACCCGGGCCCGGTCCCATCCCAAACTCCCGCCTCAATGCCTCCTCATCATCGGAATATCCGGCAGTCCTCTCGACCTGCTTTCCCCGCTCTCTCGTGATTCTAGCCTCCAATATTCCTCTGATGCGCTGGATCATATGATCCTGCCAGACCTTTTCTGTACCATTCCACGTCTCTATCTGACGTTCCAGCAGGCCTGTTTTCTCGTTAGCCGACCCATTACCCGCATTGAGTACTTGCGGTTTTCGAAAGTATCCGGATGCCTGGGCGCCAAGGGATCCGCATACTTTTGAAAACCACAAGTAGGCGCTGTTC
>Ga0307509_10010010_pt1 | contig 11705 bp, 12 predicted proteins | sample 10_EM_MG_FD_202245 | JGI IMG/M metagenome (GOLD analysis project Ga0307509, IMG submission 202245) | Populus trichocarpa ectomycorrhiza microbial communities from riparian zone in the Pacific Northwest, United States - 10_EM | ecosystem: Host-associated > Plants > Roots > Unclassified | place... | reverse complement strand
TCGACTACATCCCGCCGCTCACCCCCCTGTTTGATAGACTTGTTTACCTTATAAGCTCCTTATTTCTTCACTGGCAATGACTCGACATGGACCTCGAGTGCGAATTTCCCTGCTGTACAGAACGTCACTTCCTCTCTTAATTGATGCCATCCAGGGACTTTTGATGTCACTCGGCAATTCTTGCCCCTCACCGAGCCTTCTGGTGAGGTAATTTGTCCCAGGATTCCGTTCGCCGGAAGAACGCTTTTCTTATAGGACCGATTTTCCGCCTTCTTTCCGCCTCGCCTCTACTCTATTCAAGCACCACCAGCCATCCATCTGCAACCATGCAGATGAGATACGACCTCAACCTGATTTTCTTCGGTCTATGTCAAGTAATTCTTTTCTTTGCTCTCGTCCATGGCGGGCGGCCCAATGCACGATATAATTGGATTTTCTTCATCCCGATATTCATCTTCTCCACATACACTGTGTTCTTCTGCGCATCGGATACCGCGAGCCCCGACTATGCGTTCGTTCAAGCTCTCAACGTCCCTGTGGCAGTGGATTATATTCTCCTACGCAATCACCAACCCGAACTCAGAAAAATAGGACAAAAGAAGATTTTCTCCGAGATGTCATTCACAGAACGCGTCGTATGGGCTATATCCCTACTCATTAGCCCCCGTGGGATCGGGTGGGCACACGAATCAACGGCTCACCTACCCCCGCGGCCCACGACTTCACGGGGGAAATTCATTATTTCCCAGTTGCTTTGGCTTATACATTACAGCATCCTTTATGACATCGTCCTTACTCACAGTCAAGGAAACCCATGTTTTCAGTCAGGAGGTCCTTCGTTTGGAGCTTTTGGGTGGTTGTGGCGGACGACAGTGTGCGTGCACATCGTAACCTTCTACTGTACCATGAGTGCGGTGTACGCGGTTTTGAGTATCATCTCTGTCGCTGCAAGGCTGCATGAACCTGGGGATTGGCCCCACATTTTTGGATCGCTATACGACGCTTACACGGTGCGAAACTGTTGGGGGTATGTTCTGACATCGTTTCTTCGCTTTCACGCGATTACTCACAAAGCCAGATAGTCGCGTCTGGCATCAGCTGCTTCGTAGGGCCATCACAAGCAATGCAAATTCTCTTACAAGTGCTTTCCACCTCCCAAAAGGAATATTCCGGACCTACTTCAAACTTTTCGCGTCATTGTTCATCTCGGCACTCCTCCACGCTGCGGCAGACTACGCTGTCCACCGGAATTTCTCTGACGGGAAAACCTTTCACTTTGTGATCCTTCAAGCAGTTGCCATCACGTTCGAAGATGCGGTTATTGGTATCGCATCACGCTTGGGATTTAAAGAATCCAAAGCCTTCAAGCTGATCGGTTTTATTTGGGTGTTCGCATGGTTCACCTTTTCCATGCCGATTGGCCTGGAACCCCTTGTGCGGGCTGGATTTGTAGATGAAAGGAAACAAGTCGGTCTTCTTCGAGTACTCATTGGGTTTACTCGCAAGACTTTCGGAATGGCGACGTCATCTGGTTTAACTTTTTAAACTCCTAGCTGATGGTCTTCTACGATGAAGAAGTTCGAGAGCCAAACCGGAGCAGGCTTTCTCTGGCCTACCTATCGCCTAATACTAGTATCATTAATTACAACTATGGGTATGTAGTGTTTCCAAAGTCATACGTGGTCAGAAAAGAAATCTGGCCTCTTATAAGAATTAAAGTCTAACGATGCGAGGAAAACAGGATTTACAAAAAGCTTCCTCATCCTCTGCCAACTACTGCTCCTCCTCTCTCTCATCCACGGGGGACGTCCTCTCAACCGCCCTCCACCTCCCACCGCACACACTATTCACCACTGTTCAACCACCTACTTCAAACTCTTCACTTTCTCCAGGCTCATCCACGCAACAGCGGGACTACGCCCTCTACCACGACTTTCCCCCACTACACGAGCGCTTATGCAACGGGCGTCAAAAACACAAGAAGTTACCAAGGACAGAAAATCGGTCATATTTGGCAAAAACCTTCCCTCACCCGTAAAAATGCACATGAACCAAACTCATTTTATTTTCGCCCAAAGTTACAATACTACTCACTTAATAACCAAACACTGGTATGGTATGTAACGATAAGAACAACACACACCGGCAGCAAGTAGAGTAGTTTGTATACATCAAAACGAAAAAAAGCGAGGTGGAAGTGGAACACTTGTCATAAAATTGTCTGCGGTGAAGCAGTTTACTTTGTCATCGTTTAAGCTGAAGAGGAATCGAACACATTTGAAATGATCATGAACATCGAGAAAAGATGGGACAAGTGCAGAGCGGAGAGCGAGGAGAAAAAAGAAAGAGCATGAGAAAAAAAAAAAAAAAAAAAAGAAAGTCAAACAATTCATTGGAAAACAAAACGAAAGGATAAAAATAACGGCAAAACGCCCACCAAAAAAAAAAAAGAATCAACCAAATCCACACATCACAGCTCATCCTCCGGATCCCACCTCGAAATCTTATCCAAAGGCCGCCAATAATACTGCTTATACTTCTTCGTTTCACTTCTCTTCGCAGGGCGGGGCATCATCGCCTTGATAAGCGCCGCCCGCTCCTGGTCTTCATCCAGTTCGGGCACATAGAACCACTGCGCTTCAAGGGGGCGGTTTGCGTTGTCCTATGGAAAACATGACAAAATAAATCGTCAACACATGCCACAACGCACGAACGAAAAAATGAACGGGAAAGCGAAGGGGGCAATAACAAAAAAAAATAAAAGGAAGAAAAAACACACCTTGCCACTACTCTCAACCTTCCCAAACACCCCACTCCCCCGCCCCAGCTCACCCGCGTGCAACACCCGATCAAATATCTCCACCCACTCCCGCTCGCTCCTCTGCGTCTTCAGCGACGGTTGATCCTGCATAACCAGTTTGAACAGCGACGACACAGGCAACGACGACGCGCGCGACATCGCCATCGTCTCAATCAGTAACCCACATATCTGGGCGTGCAGCGCGGCGGTTTCAGGATCTAGAGGTGGGTCAGAAGTCTTGGAAGAATTGGCGTCCTCTTCGTCCTCAGAGGAATAGATGGTAGACGAGGAACGCTTTGTTTTTGGTAGACGACGGTTGTTATCCGTTCGTTTCGCCGTAGAGGCATGAACATCCCCATCACCCTTCTTCGAATTCCTTTTCTTCTTGGGACCCGCATGCGTCGAGTTCGAATCAACATTTTCCACCTCCGTCTTCTTGCTTTTTTGGCCTCTGGAAGGCATCACATCGCCCTCTTGCTCGTCCTCATCCACCTTTCGCTTCTTCTTCACCGGTTCTAAGCTTCCTTGTTTCTTCTCCTTTGCCCTCTCTGTATCCTTCTTTCGCTTCTCCTTCACTGGTTTCACCTTGGCATCAGGAACAGTAGTGGTGGAACTACTAGCCACCGCGGTAGCAAAGCGGTCTACACCATTCTTATCCCGCAATGTTCCTGATTTCTTCCGCACGATGACAGGCTGAACGCGGGTTGTGAGCTTCGAAGAGACACCGTTGTCGACGGTGATAACTCGCTCGGCGACAATGGAGGGTGGAGGCGGGGTGCTCGGGGCGGAAGAGGCGATCAGGACGGAAGAAGCATCATCGTCTTGGGGATTTGAAGGTGGGAAAGATGGAGGGCCCGAAGTTTCCCGTTCATCGAGAAGAGGTGCGGTAACCGCGGAGGGATGAGAATCCTCGTCCACAGACTGGACTGTTGTGCAAGGTGACATCGCGATAAGTTGTGTTTCAGTCTTTAACGGCTTCAGAACAAGTGGTATTAGAATAATCACTTGAAGCAAACATTGAAAACTCACATCATCCAGCGCAGGAGCACCGAGTAGCTCCGGAACATCCATAATCGCATCTTCGTCATCAGGAACCTCAGATAACGGTGATGAATCCCTCTCAAACAAAAGAGGCGACACCGATCGCGAGATGATCGATACAGAGAAGCTCATAGGGGACAATGGCGGGGACGAAGGCGGCAGGGGCGACGAGGGCGTATCGATATCAACATCCAAGCTGCTTTCGCGATCACTGCTGAGGGAAGGCAATGTATGCGGAGATTCCACTTCGTCTACCATCGAAGCTGTTGCTGGAATGGAAATAGGGGCGTCACGCGATGTATTCTCGAGGAGCGCATGATCCGGTACGTCTTGTTGTGGCGCAGGTTCTGATATCATTCTGAGGGGATTTATCAGCGTCGGAGTAGCCACACGAGAATGCGTCGGCGCGGATTTCCTGGTCTGGAGGAGTGTCTGTTTCAAAGGCATTGGGTTACTCTTCCACTGGCCACGCTCAGCAGACGTTCGAAAAAATGTGGTGCGATTGCCTTCGTACGAGAAGCTGAATCCTTCTTCTTCCTGCGGCTCGTCGTCCTCGCTATCCGACGAAATACCAGAGCTCGGACCCGGCGCACTGTCGCTGGTCAGTATGTCCTCAGACAGCTCTGAAGCGTCAAAATCGGACGTTGGTGGAAAGTCGCGATCGGAGGGTGCAGACCCGGGGTATTTTGAAGCCATATAACCCCAGGAAAAGTCATCCAAGTGCTCGCGAAAAGCGGATTCTGGTGTGATTTCCGGGCTCGAGCGTATGTAGGCGTAGCTGTGGACATATCTCGACGAATACGGCGTCCTAAGAGGCGACGACGAGCGGGGCGGTGAGCTCGAGTACTGTGTCCGTTCTGGGTAGATATCTGGCGAATGCGGGCGTTTTCTGGAGTTGTAGGCGTGTGGGCGATGGTTGGACATGGCCGTTGAGGTGATAAGAGGAGTATATCACGTGCTACCGTGTCTTGTTTGCTAAACGCGTTTTAGATCGGAGACTCATTCTCAACTCCGACGCGTCAGTGTCACGGGACTGATTATCATCCCTGACATTCACCACAATGCCCCGCACCGCAGAGACCGCTAGCTTCAAGGCCAGCTGCATTTCGTGTTGTATTTAACATCCATTTACTTATCGGTCGGAAATCAGTTCAACCACACCATGCTCAGGGTGAAAGACCCAAAGGTGTCCCTTGATTTCTACCAAAACGTAGGTCTCAAATACCTCTGCTTCACAAGGGTCATGCGTTGAATCAGTTAGATCATTGGAATGGAACTTCTTTCTGGTATAATTCACTGATCCAAAAGGTTATTTCCATCTGAATTGTGATCCAGAGAGGAAATTCAGCGACTTTACCCTCTATTTCCTCGCCTTCAACCACGAGGGAAGAGATCTAACCAAAGAAGAAAAGGAAGCCTCCCGTTTCGCTCGCGAAGGTTCATATTTCTCCAAGTCAACTCTCCCGAAACACACCATCTCATAAAACACCCACAGGCATCCTCGAGCTCACCCACAACCACGGCACCGAATCAGATCCCAATTTCCAGGGATACTCTAATGGGAACTCCGACCCTGGCCGTGGGTTCGGACATATCGCGATCACCGTCGACGACGTTGAGAAGGCGTGCGAGCGCTTCGACCAACTGGGTGTACAGTTCAAGAAGAGGCCTAAGGATGGAAAGCTGAAGCATATCGCTTTTATCTTGGATCCTGACGGGTGAGCCTTCCTTGAATTCAAGGAATAAATTGGGAGCTGATTATTTTTTCGGAACAGTTATTGGATTGAGATCGTACCCAATGCTCTCCAGCTCTGACATATAAAAGGGGATGACTTGACTAGACCACGCTGTCGTCGGAACGTGGGGTCATATTTCCCTGAATTAGTTTAAACTTTAGAAGCCTTGTATAAATACTGAAACGAACCTTCCCCAAATCTTTCACCGCTCTACTCCCCAACCCACAACGATATGCACTCAGTCCCAAAATCCTGCGCAAATTGTTCTCAACAAGACGACCTAAAACGATGTGCGAAATGTCGGAGCGTTTGGTACTGCGTAAGCCTCCTTCCAGTTCCCTCCTGTACACACTTGACGGAATCAAGAAAAAAAAAACGCAATCCTGACCATAATCTCAGTCCCGAGAATGCCAACTCGCCCACTGGAAGTCTCACAAGAAGACCTGTCACCCACCTGAGGGATCCGATGGACCAGAACCCAACGATTCCAAAAACGCCCAGCCGCAACACCAAGACGGGAAGGACAGTACTAGCAGTGCCACAAGCGACACCATACCGAGAAGTTTAAACACCACTTCCCCCAAAATCACAGAATCAAATGTTATCTTGGGTGTAAAACTCCATCCACAGGGGTACTCCTACAACACATCCTCGCGTGGCTCCCGTGCGCGCTTCGTGGACGAGAAGCTTTCTCCGAATCATCCCATCTTCGCCCGCGGCGAGCTTTGTCCTTTCACAGCACTCTATGGTATCCCAATTATTATATTCAGCGAAGCTTTGGATCACGGCCTTTCCGGAGACGCGAATCAACCTGCTGTCTACCTCCGGATCGAAGTGAATGATGGGTTCGCACCTCTACAGTAAACTGTACTCCGTCACCCATGCAAAAATTTTCATCGGTGACCTTTATATCCTATTCAGCTGGCAGGCAAGCGATCCCGGAACAGTGAGTACACACTCCTTAAAGGATAAAAGATTTTCTTTTTTCGCCATATTGTAACTCAACAACATCCTTTTCGCAAGTGCTACGTAGTGCGCAAAGATCGCAAACCACTCTCTAAAGAAGTCGTCGAAACGATGTATGAATTCCACGCATCCATTCTAGGAACGGATTATTTCGTGGACAAGATGAGCGGGAAAGCACCATACCAGATTACTCCAAAGGTCTTTCAGGATTTCTCGGACAAGTATTGGAGGGAGCAAGCTTTGAAGGACGGGGCAGATGGTCAGGGGTAGTGTGAAGACTCGGTTTGGTGTAGAAGATCCTATTCAAGTTGTCGGTGTAGCATCCTTGAATAAAAATATGTATGAGAAGCTCTCATCCGGACTCGGAATCTAATTATTTGCAGGCGCGCGCCTAATCGCTCCTTGGCACGACATTCGTTCTGCGCACATCGCCAAGGAATATCCCTAGTGCCAAGCTCGATCATATTCAAGGCATGTGGGCCGTGGCAGCCACTCGCAAATCTTCCCACGACCTTGCTGAAAGTCTCAACGACCTCATGGCCCCCTTCGTCTCACTTCATTCCAAGACTTAAACAAAAAAAAAAACAGAAGGAGCCAATGCCCATCCGGGAAACCTGCTCTAGCTGCTCACGCGATTACAACCTCCAACCGTGTTCCAAATGTCAAAGCGTCTGGTATTGTGTACGGTTCACCCTGATTTATGTAACTCGAACACTGACCCCATCATCCTCTACAGTCCTTAAAATGTGAATTAGCAGCATCGAAATCGCACAAGCCAAAGTGCCAAATACTCGAAGGATCCGATCCACCAGACCCCAAACTGCCAGCAACACCGATATCCACAGCCAAAGATCCGGACAGTAAAACCCTAGTTGCGCTCACGAGTGGCACGATATCGTCGCCAGCCCTCCCGAACGCTGGCCTTATCCGAGGAGTCAAAATCCACTCCGATTCGCACACTTCCAATTTCTCATCACGGAGGTTCAACTTGGATCCGCCTCGTTTTGTGGACTTTGCGTCGACGAGTGGAATCTTCGTAAATGGGGAGCTTTGTCCTGTCACCGAGCTCTATGGGATCCCGATTCTCATCCTCTTCGAGTCAACCCTTGATGGATCCTGTAACGATAATTTACCAGCTCTCGATCTGTGTATCGGGGCTTATGGTGGCAGAGGTTATCCTGAAAAGTGAGTGCTCCTCACTCTAGTTGTTTTGTTATTCCTTTTATTTTGGTTAATCGCTAGCTGGTCTCCTTCATCACGGCATAACTATACCGGAACTGTGCGTACATCTCAATATCCATCGGGTAGAATACCAATCCGACATTCAGAAACTTCGCAGGCATTTGTGGTGAGAAGGGATAGACAACCGCTTACCAAAGAGACTGTCGAGACCATGTATCATTTTCATGTTTCTCTCAAGCTCAGTAATGTCTTCAAACACAAGGGTGGTTCCCTTCGTCCACCATATGAGCTCACCCAAGTCACCCCAACAAGCTTCCGAGAGTTCTCAGTCAAGTATTGGACGGAGGAAGCTACGAGGCTTGAACAGAGGCGATATAGGCATCCTTCAGTTGTCCATCGAGTCTTTAGTGGGTTGGTCAAATGGAAATAAATGTCTACGAAATACTCCATATCCGAGATTTTTTTTTTTTTTTCAAGTCGGTAACTCAGATCATGCCGGAGGTCCACCGAAACGTCAGCCCTTCCTTCTCCAGCAGCAAGAACACTTTGCGATCAAAGAAATGCGAATGCTCGTTACCTCTTGTTCCTAACGTGATGTGCTTCAACGTTCCTTTGCCCCTTCGAAATCGACTCGACACCATCAAACCCAACTTTCCATCATCCGTTGAACAAAACAGTAAACCCAGTGTTTCGAGTTTGGGGAGAAACTCGTGAGCGGAACTTTGGTCATCCCCAGCTCTCAGTGTGGTTAATGCCTCCACGATTGTGTTTCCCATGTCCTTCTGTACGAGCTCTAGATCGGTAAGCGCGGAGAAGTTTTGGGATGCCAGCTGCTCGACGAGATACCCCTCTTTTGTCATACCGGTCCTCTCATGAATGAGAGAGAAATATTTCAGCGAACACTTTGATCGTTCTAGCATTCCATGTAAAGCAGCCCAGACCGCGGGCGCAGTCTCGCCATCGCACAGGCTATCCACCGTCGATAAATTGCGTAACTGTGGAAGGGTCAGCCAATCCAGCACGAAATTGGCTTCTTGGAGGTGACGCAGGATAAGGTATCGTAATTTGGGTAGCGTTACCATAACTGATTGCTCGGGGTCGGCTTCGCAGATCGAAAATCCAAGAGTGAGGGATATAAGCGAGGGACTGTTCGATATCAGTGGTAATATACTGAGATCGCCACCAAACGCGAACAATGTGAGACTTGTCAGGTTTTGTGACCATGTTGGGTTAATCCGAGGAATGATGCTCAATGCTTGAGGCTCGGTAAGTCTGCAAACGCGGAGGTCGGATCCAGGAGCGAAGAAGGTGACAGCGAAATCATCAAGGAAGGCCTTATCCTCTGTGCTGAATAACGCGGATATTGTTTTCAATCTGTTAAAGCTGCCCGGTTGGATGAATTCCCCAAATGTCCCAGGCATGTCCCCTCGCACTTTGTCGCGCGCTTTGAACTCGAAGCCCGTGCATCGCTCAGCGTTCTCCGCGAGGAGCTCGACGATGCCTTTGAAGGTCCTGTAACCGATCCCGGAAGAGTAGTCGAATATGATGTCAAGCGCACAGCTTTGACTGCGTTCGAGCCATAAATTTAGCAAGTGAAGTTGGTGGACTCTGGGGGATGAAATGAAGACTGATGCCCACATCGTCGGGGTGTCGAGAATGAGATTGCGCCATCGTGAACATACATGGGAAAGAAGCAAGGGATCGGGAACATCTTGACAGAGACTGTGTGTAATAGATGTGATGATGCGATCGCTCCTGACTACAGGACGGCAAAAACTAGGATGGTCGTGGCATAAACCGTGACTGGCGAGTTCAAGAATTTGCCTGAGGACGTCCGGTGGAGGTATAGCGTTTATTGGTGCAAGCCGAGGAGAGAACGTGGCATCCATTGGGGCTTGCGTTTCTTGAGTTTGGAAGACTATGTACAAGTTCAGAAGAGGTGAGGCTCTCCCTGAAGTGCGAGTCCTGGAATCAAGGTACCTGCTATTGTGGATGCCATTCGACACACTCCCCGGATGGGGAATTCAGGCATCATACCTCGGCTGCCGGGGTTCTAATCTCCCTATCCGCCAACCTAAGAGCGCGCTACCGCGCGAAAAGACATATAAACACTAACCCTAACGCTAGCCTTAACGACAACCCCTGACACTAACCCCTAACGCTAACCTGCGTCCTAACCTTAGTGCTATAGCCCAACCCAAACCCTAACGGCACATATTCGGCAGATACTTCGGAGTGTTAAAATTAGCCCAATGGCAACCTCCGGCATGCAATTTGATGGGACATCAGCGACACATCGTCATGTGCCTGAGTGTGCTGGGTGTCGATGTTGGTCTCTGAAATAGACTCGAGAAGGTCGATACTAGTATTGTTATCGAGACCATTGAGACCGAGCCCAACGGACATTGCGTGAGAGAAGCAAGAAAGGAGGTAGACGTAGCTACCAGCGGGGGGCGCACCCAGTAGGCTCGTGACCACTGTCCGTATGAGGTGACGATGGAGTACGCCGGCAGAGCGCCGTGAGGCGATAACAAGGGGTCGTGAGTCGATGACAGAGGGAGTCATGAGGTGATAATGAATACCTTGTGGTTAGATCTATCGGATAAGAAAGAAGGTTAGTGGCGAGCCAGACCAATTTGTGCGAATATCATTATCATCTGTCTCTTCATCATGATTGAAGGTATCATTTGTGCCACTTCCTCATTTTCAATGACCACATTCCACCGGACTCAATAACATAAGTATATAGAGTGCCCAGCATTCGAATGAATCGGGGTAGATCTAGACGCCCCATCCGGTGTTTCCATACAGTATGAGCACTTCTGGGACTCCTGCCCTTCATCAGGTTCCGGTAATTCGGAAATGTCACAAGTCGGAAATTTTCGGGGTTGGCTTTTGTATACATTAGCGCCAAAATATAGATGCTCCAGTACAGCCTTCGCCAATATATACCGCTGCCTTACTTTCCTCGGACCACTACCAATAACTTCACCAATATCAATGCCAGAGAGATGTGACATTAAATTAAGAAGTACAGTGTGTGGCAATGTCGACTATACATAAGATCAAAATCATTCACTCATGGATTTACCTGTATGGCCCAGGGGACACTATTGAATGGCCGATCCAAAGCTGTTGCTTCCAGTTGAATTTTCTCCCAACGTACTCTTTTGGACTAGTCTCCATCCACGTTACTGACCAGACGGCTACCTGCGCAAAGGATCGAAAATAAATTTTGTACACCTCAAGCGCAACCGTGAGTATGTAAATGTATATGGTGGGTGGTGAATTTTTTGCAGGGTCCGAAGCAGCGCTAAACGTACGAAAATGGGATCGGACCTCACGACTACCACGCTGGCCGCTTACGGACCCAAAATGGTTCAAGCCTCCAGCCAAAATTCTGATGATTGGGGATATGTCCCTGACCCCATGCAATGATTGAGGATTCATGCTTGATTCACGCACACATCAACGGCATACGTCACCCATCCAAGAGATCGGAGTCACTCTTGGTCTTGCAACCCGTTTAGTCTCGTCCCCATCCATGGGTGATATAAAAGGAAGTTCCCCGTGGGAAGTATTCCCATCACGAAAAACTGATGGTTAAAATATCACCTCTACGTCTGGTGCATTTGAACTGTGGGACCTACCATCGAAAGAATCCTCTCGTTTGGACACAATTTGTTAGCCCTGGGTCCAATCTTTTTTGAAAATGTTTCTTTCGATGCTGTATGGTGCACCAGACTTAGTCACCGCTACTTTTGTACTAAGAAATTACCGGGCCCAAAAATCCACCTTTTTCTTATCTGTCTGGTAAAAATGCTCCTTTTAGCAAGCCAATAAAAACTACCAGACCGTTTTTTATTTCCTTCAAAACTGACAGAGATAAAATATTTCGACATGACCAAATTTCGCCGCCTTATGTAATACTACCTATATATGGAAGGTATGCCCATATTTGGATGTGATAAGATAAGATA
>Ga0307509_10010009_pt1 | contig 11705 bp, 8 predicted proteins | sample 10_EM_MG_FD_202245 | JGI IMG/M metagenome (GOLD analysis project Ga0307509, IMG submission 202245) | Populus trichocarpa ectomycorrhiza microbial communities from riparian zone in the Pacific Northwest, United States - 10_EM | ecosystem: Host-associated > Plants > Roots > Unclassified | place... | reverse complement strand
TTTTTTTTTTTTAATCAACCATAGCCACTCCGACCCTTGTAAAATTTCAATGTAACCACCATTTACCACCCAATAATTTTGACATTCAAGATACCACATGTTGGACCTGCTATAATGAGATTACAAAGGGTAAAGCCGGTAAGTTCTAGTCGTTAAGTGAATCAAGAGGTAGATTATTATCTAGTTTCAAAGGATTTCTTGTCTACGCAATAATTATCCTTGAAAGGTTAATATAAAACTTACAAGAAGTGTGAAGATAAAAGCCCTGAATAATATCAAATTAGCATACCAACCATTTTCAAGTAAACAATCAAGTGAAAATTGGATGGTTTTATAAGTATTTCCCAAACTAGAGTTATTGGGATACCGTTACTTCCCTACCTATCTTAAATTTTAAGGTGTGTGCTCTTAAGTAATACATGACAATAGAAATAGAGATGTATGCTAAAACAATAAAGACAAGAAAATAAACAAACAAGCACAACAAACAAGATAATAATAATAATAATAAGAAAAAAGCAAAGCTTAGTCCTAAGTGCTCAGAGGAGTTGTCATTCTGTTGCACTTAACATCGTGACGACCTTTAAATTTTAAGAAAAAATAACAAATATCTAGCATCTTATTCTTAGAAAAACAAAAGGTTTAGTTTAAGGAGTCGTCACCTAATATTATGGTAACTAGAAATCCTAACTAGTCAACAGAGATTTTATGGTATGAGATTGATTACACAAAAGAGAATATACTATCACCCCTTAAGTGTCTTACCCGAGATAGGTTGCGTTGCTAATTTTATCTTAAATTGCTAGGGATTTGTTGTATTCTGTTTTTGATAGTTTGCCTATAATATTCATTATTCTAGTGTAATTGAATATTTAAATACAAATATTTTTAACTCTGGTTTTGGTTAGTATTACATGAAGAACATGTATGATATTCCTGGCTTCAATGAATATTAGAGTTTCAAAATTATTTCTAATTCTAGTATCAATATTCATAACTCTGACTTTAGTGAAAATCAAAGATATTTTCAATTTTGATATTGGTGAATATGGATATTCTTGATTTTAATACTAGTAAAATAAATTTACCTTGCCATATGCAATATTCCTTTTTTTATCTCACCCCTTACTCTTCGTCTGTATTTATAATATATAAATCCCATAACATATAAAAAACAAGGTTTTAAAAAGATTTATTCTCTTTTTAAAATTAAAATTTTGATTAAAGTTTAAATTCAAATTTGAAAATAAACAACTAAAATTATCGTTTAAAAAAAAAAAACACAACAATATAGCATCTATTTTTTGTACAAGTTGAAAAATCATTTTCTTTATCAAAATTAGTCCTTTATCATTTAATGCCAAATTTATTCTATCTTTAAAATTTTAAAATAAAAACAAATGTGTTCAAAATTATCATATCATTTTTAAAAATTATATATCAAAAAAGATAAAAGCAAAAACACATTATAATCTCTATTTTTTTCACAAGTTCAAAAATAACTCTGTTGATCAAAATTAATCATCGATCATTTAATTCCAAATTTAACCTCCTTTTAAAATTAAAATAAAAACAAATGGGATCAAAATTAGATTATAACAATTGGCATCCCTTGTTTTTTTTTTTTTTTGTGCTTCCTTGCAAAATATGTGCCATGCTTTTGTCCATACTTTGAACTTAACCACTTTGGCCCTACGAAATTGTGTTATAACATAAGAAATTATCAAGGAAATAAATGCGCGCCTCATATTTGTTCATCATATCAAAGAACTTGATGTGTAAATCGAGGTAAAGCCTAAAGGTGATAATAAAACCACTCGCATCAAGAACAAAATGGTGGAAAACAGAGACTGGAATTAGCAACAAAGTCCACCCATCATTCTTAACTCAAGCGATATTTAAACTTATAATAAGTAATACAAGACGTCAAACGAGCCCACGCTGCTACCTGCCAAAACGCCTGAGGAACTGCAAGAAGAAAAAATAATGGACATCAGAACCATGGTAAGTGACCACAACACAACATCACGTTAATGAAACTAAAGCAAGCACTAATTAAATCACGGCATAAAACTAAAAAGTGGACTCGCTATGCGGGGGATTAAAATACACACGTTTCTTATGTTATCTGAGCATGGTTAGCAATGGAATAAAATGAATCCAAAAGAATAACATAAGCTGAGCTCTATCAGTATCGCACACATGACAACAGTATCCTGAAACCACGTCCATTTATAAAAGAATGAAATTAATATACTACTAGAAAGGCATGATTAAACAGTACAAGTTTGACAAGACTCGGGTGACCAACAGAAAGGCAGGAAAAAACCAGAGCCCTTTACAGTACAAGTTTGACAAGACTCGGGTGACCAACAGAAAGGCAGGAAAAAACCAGAGCCCTTTGATCATCTTATATTATGTATATGCAAGTAAAATGCTTACACTCCAATACACCTGCAACGCAACATTGTACAACCATGTAATAAGATTGTGTACAGTACCAATTCGATAGAACAGAAGCACATTTTGACAGTTTTGGTGGATAATGAAGCACTGGTGTGTTTAGGATACCATTTAACCCACCCCATTCACTTCCCAAAGGAACGCATTTGCAATGAAGAATCATTAGAGCATTACAATCCATCTCCAAAAGCCAATAGATTCATTATGAGAAAATCATATTTCAAGTTGATAACCATATCTAATCTTCAAAATCATTCCCCGCAAAACAACCAAAAGCAGACCAAGTGTTATTAGGTACGTTACCATCAAACTTTTAAGTTAGACACTGACCATAAGAGGAAAATTCAAATGAAGAAACAAAGCATTACAGTCATAAAAAACATGGATAAACAAAGCACTCAAATTCATGCAAAGCTAAATTAGAACTACTCATCTAGATTAACACATACAAAGAGAGTCGTAATGATGATATAAAGTTATCTGTACCTCAAATGTTGCTCGGATACATGAAAACTCTAACACGAGTTCCCTGCAAATGAAACACAAATTTAATACACAAAAAGCCAAATACCCAGAAACTATGACATACCAATCACAACAGCTATTTAAAAAAAAAAATACCATGGACTTTGGAGGCAGGTTGGACTTGAACTTAGCTCTGACAACACCGCTGTTTCCATGAGGCCTTGTGACCTTGCCCCAAATGCAGCGATAATGGGATCCTTGCTTCTTCACCTTGGCCTTGTAGATGTATGCCATGCGCTTACCAGCATACCATGCAACTTCTTCCTTGGTGTTGACTCCCTCAATCTGGATCAGTGATGTGTTGGGATATTGGTTGGACTTCGACCTAACCACCAAAACAATATTTTAATCTCCAGACTAATCCACACAACAAAAACAAAATCCTAATTCCATTTCTGACAAACTATATTCAATTTCTGAAACTTGAATGAAAGAATTCCAATGAATCCATCCTATTCTTTACTGTACTTAGTCAATTCAAATTGCTGCAAATATAGTTATAGTTAAAACCACAAATCTTGAACTGATAAAAACATGTTTTATTTTGCTTATCTTTCAAAAGAAGATCAAAACATTCTCTATAAACTAGAAAATGCCAGCACTTACTTGGCATCAAACCTGATGCCAATATTTCATTTAACAAAACAAAATCAAACATAATAGCGTCTAAAAAACCAATCCCATAACCTAAATGCCCTTAACCTTCTTTTCTTATTCAGATTTCTCCGTAACCAAACAGAGTGAATAAAATACAAATCAAGAAAACACACATAATAAATTCACAGAATATAAAAGCTAAGCTATAGTTATTACCTCTTGTAACCCAAGATTGTGCCTCTGACATAAAGCCTAAAGAAAAAGAAAATATAGAGAGAGTGTTAAAAAAAAATGCAATTGTTCATTAGCTTAAATAACAAATTATTTACAGAAAATTAAAATTTTGATTCTTTTCTTATTAAAACATTAGAGAAAGTATCGCAAACCTGACTCGCTCTCCTTGGCGTCCCTTCACCATTTTCCAAATCCGAGTCTATGCGCTCTCTCTCTCTCTCGCTAAAAGTGGCTTAAACTGTGAAGCTGTTGGGAAGTGGAAACGTAAAACCCTAATAGCTGCTGTTTCTATAAAGCGCAAACATGTGGTTGGGCCTTTAGAGTTTAGATCGAACATTAATTTAAGAAATAATCTTATTGGGCTTATGATGTCATTTTTCCAGTGGGCTAATATTATTTTTTTTCCGTGGCCCTTTGTAAGAAACAAAAATCATTTGTAATGGGGCATTTGGAGTCCAGTGTTATTTTTTAAATTATTTTTTATTTAAAAATATATTAAAATAATATTTTTATTATTATTTAAAATTTATTTTTAATATCAGTATATCAAAATAATTTGAAAATCTTAAAAAAATTAATTTGAAACAAAATAGAATTAAAACAAAAATTAATCTTATCGAGGCTTGATGTGCCCCAAATTCTCTTAAAAGAGAAGGATACCTCTGGGAAAGCGGCCACGGATAATGCTCTGTGTTTGTAGTGCCCCTTTTTTTTTCCTTCTTGTTTTTTTAAACCTCACGAATGAGGTGTTCAAGTGGGAACGGTGTCTTTTTCTCTATTTTTTTTTTCTTTATTTTTTTTTGGGGGATGATTTTCTAATTATACGTTCAGTAGTAATTTGTTTTGGTTTGGTTGTGATGATACATATAAACGGAGATGGTTAAAATTTAATTTTTTTAATTTTAAATTATTTTAATATGCTAATATTAAAAATAAATTTTAAAAAATTAAAAAAATATTATTTATTACATTTTAAAGTAAAAAATATTTTAAAATGCAACTACTAATAAACTTCCAAATACCCCCTAAATTTATAAATTTATTGATCAACTTGCTTAGCAGCCTTCCTATTTCATCATCGGATTTTAAGAAAAGCATAGGACACTGACAAAAAATTTACAATTCCAAAAGTGGATGAAATTAGAGATTAGAGATTGAGTGTTTGTGTATATTTCTACATCAAATGTTAGTAAAGAATAGATAATACAGCTGGTTTTGACTTCAGAAGGTCTTCTGCTACTATAGACATTGTGTTTTGCAACAATTACACCAGACACGCAGACAGTGGGCTCCCCTTCTTGGCAGGATGAACCATGTTCTGATAGCAGGATCACAACAGGGCAAGTCCTCAAACAACAAGGGGTGAAGTCAATGAATCTCAGCCACCCACAGTCCTAATCACTGCAAAATCAAAACAATCCTTCCTCCTTGGAAATCCAGCCTTTCTTAGCCATCTTTCTCCAGTGTCTCTAAGTGGCTAAGGAGACATCGGGTTGATCTGATCCTTTACAGCTACCTCCAGAAATCACTGCTAGCTTTTAGATTACATTTATTCAAGGACGCAAAAGGCGCTTGTCACATGTCAAGATCCTGTAACTTGCATGAGGACCCTCAGATGTGTCACGCACAGTTGCTTCCCAACCCATGACTTTAGCTATCTGTTGAAGTTCATCCATGACATCAAGAGTGTCACGAATGTATGCTCGACCACCAGGTCTGAGTATGCGATCCATCTCAAGCATGATTGTAGACATATTACATCTGAGTCAAAGAAACAAACAACGTAAAAAAGAGAAGGAGAAGGAAAAACCTCCTGCTTAACCTCAATTATAAGATCTTGGGCAGGTCACGAATTGAGCAAAGAATAAGGCATACCTTTTCCTTTCAACAGAAAAGAGGCCAGCTGCATGCAGTAAATCATAGGTTCTTGGGTACGTATCAAATGGTTCACACCTGATAAATGAAACATCATGAGAAACAGAAGCTCGTTCGACTAAGTTGAAGAATTATAAATTGTGAACAAACTTTTAAACAAAATCAATTCAACATTGCATGCATTTCTTATCAGTGAAGGGGGAAATCCAATAGGAAAGGAGGAACGGTCAAAGGCATGCATCATTATTTTCAGATGTTAATATTTATGAAAACAATCAAGAAATGGTTTCCAAAATGAGGATCCAATAAACTATATGCATCAGCTACTCTGACAGTTTAGAACAGTACCAATCGTGCATAACTCCTAGGAGTCCACGGTCATATAAAACAGGCAACGTGTTGGACCCGCTTACTGGAACCACGTTCAAAACCCAGCAATCAAATCCTTGCTCAATCAATGCAGCCGCAAATCTAACAAAATCAACAATCAAAGCATAAATATGACAAATTAAAATAACCTTTTGTAATGGAACAGTGTAAGATGAGATGAATAGTAGATGGGATACCCTCCAAAGCCAGCTTTCATGTCCATTACATTTCTTAGTTTAAACTTCTTCCAATGCCAAGCACGGACATAGCCAGCTATTGTTTCAGACCAAAACTTATTTTCTGCCTTTAATAGCTCTTTTCTGGCTATGAATGACTCGTATTGTATGCTCTGGAGTCTATCAGGTGGAGTGTGCAAGCGGGAAGGCCACATGGAAACATTTGCTCCATATCCATTCTCTGGAAGTCGACTAATACATGCCTTCAGATCAACATACCTAACAACATCATACAATGAAAGCTATAAGAGAGGATAAATAGATAACTCAGAAGAATAAGCAAATTAACTTTTTACACACAAACAATTGTATAAAATTCTTCATCAATTTTTTAACAGCAGCTATCCTAACCGATGGGCCCAAGGGGCTCAGCTGCTCGGCTCACAGTTCTAAATATGTAACCTCTGTCAAGAAAAATTAACAGTTCTAAACATGTTCTCTCTGGTTTTTCCTAAAGATATATTCCCTCAAACCACAGAAAGAAAACAAAAAACTTTTACAGCTGTAATTTGCATCAAGTAAATTACATTTATCAACAACAACCAAACTAGATGCAAGTCTGCCATCATGGTAAGAGACAACCAGAAGGTACAGGCAACCATCCAGGTTAGAAATCAGTTAAGGCTGAATTATTTCATTCAGAAAGAAGAAATGAAGACAGCAACCAGGAATAAATGAAACCTCTCATTCACTAGCATTTGTATGAGTTTCATTCAGACAAACTCATCTAATTCAAGAAAATGTTTCCTTCACTAGTGACGCAGGATAAATTAGGCTTGTGACCAAAAAAGGATTCACAATGAGGTAGGCAGGAAAAATTGAAATTAGGAAGAATGAGATTTTTACTGTAGCAAGAAAAAAATACATATTGAGGTGCTCCGTATTACATAGAAGAGTAATGTTAGGTATGCTAACATGTCCTTGCAAAGTATGGCACTAATAGATGTGGCATATATAACATAAGAAAGTTCTAAAATTATGAAGAGGTCGATACACAATTTAATGTAGTTTCTTCCATTTTTGGAGTAGCTATTGCAGATAGACACATTATTAGGAAAATAAGTATTGTTATTGGTAGCATTATTCTACACAGAATTGCTGCTTCTTTAATAGGCATCAAAAGTACTAGCAGTTTTAAACTACATAAGAAATAGAAAAGCCAAAAAGGAAAAGGAAAACCATAAATAATAGGAAATCCTAATTGATATTTACTTTCTTGAGTATACTAAGATTTATAACTAGCAGTAATATTCTCAAGTACGACAGTTCCTAAAAAGATTAGGTTTACAATAAACTAAAGTGTACAGAATCAGTGACAAACTAAACTTGTCTTTCATTGACTGCATGAACTAACATTTGTTTATGAGATCATTCGGACAAACTCATCGTTTCACCAAGAAAAATTTTACAGGGAAACCAGTTTCTTCGTTGAATGAATTAGGTTTGTCAGTATGACAGATATGGAAAATGAAAATAAGAAAGTGAGCAACATGCCTGATAATCTTACCTTGTTTTCTTTCAAAGAGCTGTATCACCTTTTTTTTAAATGGCACTAAATCACCTCCATTCTTCCTTTTAGTGTATTCAATCGAAAAATTCGAGAGTAATGGGACAGGAAATGAAAGCTCTAGTTTCTAAAAGGGATGTGTCATTTACACTGCTAAAAAAGCCTCCTGTACTCCTAAATCTTTAAATCACCTAAATGGCAAAATAGTCACTACAATAAAACACTATATCTAGTTCACATGATAAAGTGAAGAGATAGTTATACTATCTAAGCCACATAATGAGAATTTGAAACTTCTTCGGACAGTGAACAGCACGTCCCTAGTAAAAGAGTTGGAGAATTTAAACCCAAAAAATCAATGTGGAAGAGCTTCAACAGAAAGTCATTGCTGCATCTTTTCCAACTTAATATTTAATTAAATCCTCCACATTATTAACAAATTCATCATTTGAAAAGAGAGAATTGCAGAAGATCTTTCATGAAAGAGATCACCAGGGTTTTTTAGTTTGAACAAAGCAATGTGAAAAGTATAAAGATGATAACCACTTGCAAGTGATTTCTCAGTAGAAACTTGCTTTAAATGATCAAAAAAGAGTTGACATGAGGTTAAGCATCGCTGTTAAAACAATAAAGAAAACTCACTCTTCCAGGGCTAAGGGGAAGTAGAAGAGTAGGAGTACGATACAAGTACATATGGCACCTTTCCAAAAGAATTCTTCCCAAGTAAGGGTAACCAAGGAAATTAAAATATCCAAGACCACAGCCAATTGCATTCCAAATGAGAGTTGCGAGTTTTGTTTTTCTACTCTTCCATTAATTTTTTAATCCAGTAAATGTTTCTTCCTCTCCAATTTCTGTTTTTATACTACCATGGCAGCAAAGGTCAGATTATCTCAGGCTATCTACCTGTGTAACAACAGTTTTTCCAGCCAAGCTAAAAAAGGCTATTCTATATGCCATGAAAACCATAAAAGCAGTTCTAGGTGAAACAAGTTTACCAAACATTATCTGGGTCATCATCTGAATCACACAAGTGAGGTTTTGCTCCAGTGTCACGGCTTAGATAGCAGCTGTTGTTTAAGGGTTTTTGCCATATTGCAATATATCCCTCCTTCTTAACAAGCTCCCAGCAAAGACGAGTAGTAAGATTAAGCATCTCTGAAAATATAGAAAGACATAACGTAGTTAAATACAGTAATATAACAACCTATCAATGGCATGAGGGCACAACATATCTAATAAACTGGTTCAACCAATATGTAGTCAAACATCATCACACCATTCTTTAGTAATTATATGCGTTCATTACTAATGTAGTTTCAACCCTCCCACGACACATTTCTGTCTGAGGTTGATATGCTGTTTTTTTGGATTGGACAAAGTTCGGTATTCAAAAAAACTAGCCTGTCACATAAAGAAATCAAAAATTCAATTAATTCAGTACATTTAGATTACAGACACTGAACAGGAGGAGAAAACAAAACTCGTGTGGATTATCTGAAGGGAAACAAAAGAGGTCATCAAGAATGCAAAACCTTTGATTTTTTAACATGCAATTTCCAAGTGAGAAACTAAATAGATACCTTCCCACTGTTCCTCTAGGACTTGTTCGTGCTTATAAACCGGTTGTGCTGCCCAAGCAAAGTATCCTCCTGCCCGAAGCATCCTATTGACCTCGAGGAGCAAAATTCCATCTTCATCATAATGTTTGAAAATAAAGAGACTATCAGAATCCCAGAACGAAGATGAAAAATGCAAATTTTTCAAAGGTACAAAACCTTAAAAGCATGAGATGTGCATTAGCAACACAAACTCATTAAGGAATACAATAATCTCACACAGTATGTACACAATCGGGCTGGGGGGGGGGAATAAAACAGCAAGGGAATGGGAGAACTTCACATAGTCAGAGGAGTGTAGAGCAAGTGCATATAAAACTGCAGTTGATTTTAGAATTATGTTGGAAAGTTGTGGGTGGCATTTCAAACATGTAATACAATGCTTCTTCTCTTATTCTACAAGTTCATTGAAACAATTCTGTGACCAAAACTAGTCAAAACAGAAGCAACATACCATCCCGAGTCCAATTGATTCTGCATCTTGAACAATGTATCAATTCAAATGCTTGACTCGGATATGGAAGACGGTGAGTTGCAAATGCAGCCACCATTGCAGGTACACCACGCTCAAGAGCAAATTGAATTTGATTCTCGTGAACATCTTTGGGAGCAATAGACATAGTCATAACATCCCGTGATAGCAGATAGGCACCAAAACTTGCCACGCCACACCCAACATCTAGAACCACTCGAGTATGGCGACCAAATGCAATGTCTGGAACCATCTACACATAGAGCAATATCACAAACAACAAATGGACAGGATATGAATATTATTTCCTTCCCAAAAATACGGATAAAAAAATTGGCATACCTCAGAAATCTGGTCCAAATATTTATCCGCCCCGTGTATGAACTGTGTACCACCGCCAGGAAACGTAAACTTGTCTTTCGCTTTAGAAATCCAGTTTTGGCCCCCTTTATCTTCAACTAATCGCGAATGAGGAACATTGCTATACCATACCTGTAGGGAAGTGGCATTTAATTAAGTCTCCGGTGAGAACAAAAATATATCAGTCCTGGCTATTGCGCATCAGGGTGTTTTCAAACAAAACCCCCCAGAACAGACTGACTGTCTTGAATCAGGAAATGCAGTAAAGTATAACACGTTAGAAATAGAACACAACTCCATATATTCCACACAGCTCATCACAATATAAACAAAATTGCTTTCTACTGTAATAAATTTACAAAAAGAGTGGTGCAGCTACCCTAAATAACCACTTGTTTACTTGCGCTAAGTTCATAAAAAGAGCTAGTGCATGAACAGTCAGCAATCGCACTGTAAAAATTGGATAGGATCAAGAAATTTGATCAACAACTTCCCATGCTCTTTCATTTTGCTTCACTGTCTTGGCAAACACGAAAGAACGATCCCTCAATCTGTACACAGTTAATAACGAAAACTGGAGGACATCAAAACAAAAAGGAAAAAAATACTTTTTTTCTTTCCATTTTCTCTACGACAAAACAAACCCCAGTTCAATTCCAATACCTCATCACGGCTCCGCGGCCATGGAATTGGTGGCCGGTATCCTTTAGGAGGGGGAACCAAGCAATTCAGTTCGTCCCCCTTCTCCGGGCAATGCCTTTCGAATCTCTCCCCTTTCTCCGTCGATTTCAACCTCTTAAGAGCCTTCACATTATCCAAACACGGTATATACTCTCTCATACTCACTGGACACAACTCATATCTCTCGGCCCTAAACCTAGAATCCTTACTTCCACTCTCAATTTCACTCCCGTTCCCCCAATTCTCCACGATGTCCGGATCAAACTCCCCAGCTTCAAAATCATCACTCATTTTTCCATCAGAATCAATGATCCCAAACGTCCGATTGGGATCGGGTAGTGGAGATTCATCGGGAGGTGGAGAAATGGTTGTGGCTTGATCTGTAAGGGGTTGATCAGATTGATTTAGGGAAACTAGAGGGGTAATGTTGAACGACCTGTCGTTGTTAGGAGAGATGGAAATGGAGTTTTGTGGTGTGGAGAAGAAGAGGAGCTGCTGGTAGCCACCGTTGGACCAGTGTTTGCCAAGGTAGAAAAATGTGATTGAGATTAAAGTGAAGGCTGTGATTTTGAGGATTAGCGGGGTTTTAATGAGATCTGTATTGGTGAGTGGTTTCATGATTAATTGATGTTTTGGCGGCGGCGGCGGCGGCGGTTTTTATAGGATCTGAGAATGCGAGCGAGCAGAGCCCGCACTGGTGCGAGAGTGAGCTAGCGAGAATAGGTCGGTGATTTAGTGACGGGTTGTGAATAAGATGAGGTGAAAGG
>Ga0307509_10010008_pt1 | contig 11705 bp, 12 predicted proteins | sample 10_EM_MG_FD_202245 | JGI IMG/M metagenome (GOLD analysis project Ga0307509, IMG submission 202245) | Populus trichocarpa ectomycorrhiza microbial communities from riparian zone in the Pacific Northwest, United States - 10_EM | ecosystem: Host-associated > Plants > Roots > Unclassified | place... | reverse complement strand
CGGTGATGTGCACGCATACTGAATCTGGTGTTGGGAAAAGCCGGTTTTTTCTTGAATTTGCTTATACCTCCAGCCTATAGAGCGTAGGAGCTGGCAGTCACGTCTTTGATCTCGAGTTAACTGCATTTGAGGCATATTTGTCGATAATTTCAAGGTGCGAAAGGATACCGTTGCAAAAGGATACCGTTACGAAAAAATTCATTCGCACTCGCACTCTTCTCCCGTTGCCTTGAGCCCAACATGACACTAGTACTTATTTTACTTAGTTTACTACTACGATCCCTACTAGTAGAGCACCCCCTGCTAGTAAAATATTCAAAACTTACCCGCTGTACCTTCGTACGTGACGGATTGTTCAATAATAACTCAATTTTGAGCCGAATCGAACGCCTGAGCTCCTGCTAATTGCACAGAAGGTTAATTGTTTCTTGACATGTTAACCACTGCGCCAGCTAGGTATTTTCACATCACATCACTACAAGAACAAATACTTATCCTGCTGTCTTTGAATATTTTTGCCTGAGGCTGAGAACGATGTTTTAATGCATTGCAGGCATAGACACATCCCTAAAAGTGGGGAAACCATGGACACTCATCATTGATAGCCAGTGGCAAGGTCCCTTTATTTGAAAAAGGTAGCAATCGCAGTCTTGAATATCGGCGAGGGGGTGGGTTTGGCTGTGAGAAAAAACTGGGTTTTGGGAGAGTTGTGGGTTATGATATACAGCTGAAGACTGTCCAACATGCCAGGATCAATAAGTTTATGACAGGTGAGCGCAATGACGCCAGGTTCGAAAGGTGGGAGGGGGGGATTTATGCTGGGTTGGAGGAAAGTAGTAAGTTAGCGTAAGCGGGACCTTTTAGTTAGGTGTCCAGTTTCAGCGCAATCGACGACTGAAGAGAGCCGGTAAAGCGAAGACCTTGGAGGTTTAATTACTGCTCGCCGTCCTAAAACATGTCAAGGTGCTCAGATGTCGCACAGGATTGGTGCCGGGGGGGCCTTCGCGAGAGTTTCTACACTCCCATGGGGGTCATTCAAGGTTTCCTAGGCTTGTGCTGATAATTCAAAGAGCAGTCTGTGCAGCGTGCTCAGATAGCGAACCGACAGCAGAATAAAATTAATAGAGTTGGGGAATATTCAGGGCGAGGGGGGAGGGTGGGTGTTAAACCATTTCCGATATCACACCATATCATCCGATTTTTTCATCAATCGAGACTACTGGGTAATCCGTTCAGAATTTACGATGATTAGCTACAGACGCCCGGGTTCACGAATCCTGATCTAGCCTGGGAGGTTTGTCGCCTTACAACGTTGAAACTGGTGCTTTGGCTATCATCCCTCTTATAGTATCTGCCTAGTAATGAAATTAGAGGTATAGCTCCCCGTCAGTGGGGCAGGTTTCTGTCATCAGCTACCTATATTAGCTCAACTACTCGTATGCCGAGGATTAGAGCCCTTTTTTAAAATCGAGTATGCGAGATGAGGAACTAAAGAGAAAGTAAAGGCTCTCGGATACGAGAATTGTAGGGTTGTGGAATGAGGATCAGAATTGTCCGATGTGCTTTTTGTCTTCTACTGCTACTTGGGCCTAAGGTCCTTGTACTCATACCTATGAGAGGTATCTACTGTATATACAGTGCTAATGAATGAGTCCCACTATTCCAGGCCAGATATGCTTCCGTCATATTGAAGCAATATATCCAACAACCTTTGTTTCTTTTCCCGAGTGACAGTTGGCTAGTGCCTCTTGAACGACATTAAGTTCTGCCTACATTGCTAAACACACAAATAGACTCTAATTTTAAATGCACAATTACCATGAAATTTCTAGCAGATATGCCTACTGGTATTGGGCAAAGGGCTGGCAGGTTGGTTATCTGGGCGAGGAATTTGGGCGGAAGAAATCAACCTGCTGGCCTAACATTGAAATGATTTGAGACTCACTTCGGCCCCTGCTATCCATTCTCTTTTTTTCTGTCGCTCACCTTTGTATAATGCTACAATGTCATCACCGCATTAAGTTAACTAAAGTCTGGTTCAGTACGTTATTTTATGCCATAAAAATGGCTTTTATGTCATAAATTTCTCCATAATATAGAACCTCCATCTTGAGGGGGTGCTCGTCACCTCCAAAAAAGGCTACATTTCCCACCTCGCCTGCACAGATTTTAAGATAATAATAATATTATCATAATAACACTTCCCAGTAGAAGCAGCAGCAAGGCTCCCCCTCCTTGTACTTTCACCCTTCCCGGGGGTCAATTCCTATGGGTTTTCAAGATGACACCCCGAAACATTGCGATCGATGCAATTGCCGTTCTTGGGTTGCAATTTTGGAAACCTTCTCTTCTCCCCCTTTTTAGCGTATATTGGCTCGAGGGCCTTGCCGGGCTAGTGATGGGTGCTCCTAGCTGCCCCCCAACTCCTGAGGACTGGGCGTTGTCCTTGGTTTTCATAACATATGGAAGTGGACAAGCTGATGGGAAATATCTGGGGAGCTCAATACCGGGGGGGTGGCTAAACCTGGTACCTCAGTCTCCAAGATAGTAAAACCCTGATAATAATATCATAATAATAACAAAATAATAATGATAGTATTATCGAAGTTGAGCCTAAGAAAACCGTACTGAAAATCACGGCGGTCCAGATCTGTTTTTAATGTCGCTTGTCTTCTGCCCAACTCCCTGTATCAAATTCTCACCCGCTGGTTCAAGTTGCTAGTAGTGCAGTCCCACATCTCCTCAAACAGCTATCGAACGACTCGCACAACGAACACAAAAATGCCCGATACTTGGTGTCCCTTAGTTATAGCATGGTCGACTGCACAGTGCACGGCAGTGAGACTTGGAAATCGGCCGGGAAGTTGCCTGTGTATATTTCCCGGCCAACCACCTTCAAGTGGGAGTCACCATACTATCATATAGAAGCCGTGTGGGGTGTCCCTGCGGTGTCTAGGCCGCGAGGGGCTAACTACTTGACAAGGGGCCAGTTGAGTTATGTGTAGGAACTGTACGGTTCAGTGTGCTTATACCTAACGTAAACTATCCGAAAATGAGACAAGGTTTCTCCTTCGTTGGTAGGGTGGTGGTGGTGGTGTGATATAATAGGTACCTATTACCAGATACAAGCACTACCGTAAACTAGATGAAATCCCATGCTGCCAGATTCATCGTGAGTTACTGCGAGGTTTTTTTTTGCTACGGCCAATTCGCCGTTCTAGCATGCAGCACCCCGAAGACACACCACATGGCCGGTAGTGTTCACGTCAGTCGCGGCACAATCTTCTACCGTGGTATTACAATATCGGCGGAAACTAGTGCTCGTACAGCACCCTTCTTATTATATTTATTACAAGGGTACGAGAGGTGCAATGGAAATGTGTCGTCACCAGTCGATACGGTACAGCGAAGGACCTATAAGTTATGTTACAAGTATCACCACAGGCCCCAAACAGAGCATCAACAAACCCACATGCAGACCCCGCAGTTTACTAGTGCGGCCAATTACCAGAAGGTCTCGCTGTGGGGTAACTGGTAGAAGAAACATCTACACGATGGCGATGCTCGAACTACTCCCAAGGTAATCTTGGAGTGTTCTTGGGAGCTAGCAAGAGACAGGTACAGTATAGAAGGGGAGATCCGCACTATTTAGTAGTGGTGATACAGTATTAGGTAAGCTACCTCGATCTCCCCATGCGATGACTTAATGCTCATCAGGAACATTGGGGAGCGCACCACCCCGTCTGAGCCCCTTTTGGTAAAACCAAAACCTACGAATACTGTACCGGTACCAGTTTGCTCCCAATACCATATCCTCTGACATCCTAGCCGATATTATGAAGAACTATCCTAGAAGCCAACTAGATAAAAAATTAAACCAGCCGAGGCACAGCTAACACGGGATCCTGCGGGCCATAATATTTCTCTACGTAGCTAGCTCCCAGCGTAGTGAGTGCCCACCATTTATTAACTTGTCTTTAGTAGATTATGTAGCCTTAAGCGGGAGTCCAGAGTGTTTTTTTTTTAAGTCAAAGCCTGTCCTCCGTCTCAAGTGCTGGGTATACAGAAAAGTACCGTTCCTGAATATCTAAATGCTTTTCACATACCATATGACATCGTATACAGACCTCCGGGGGAATAGTCACAATAGAACGGAACAAAGAAAAAAAAGGTCCCCCAAAGCAGAGCACCTCTGGCTCCTGGTAACCAAGATTTCCCCTAATCTACCTAGAGCTTTGGAGCCGGCTGTTAAGACACATCTAGGCCCCAAAGATTCTCAGCAACAGGCCCATAATAGACATGCCCACCAACTCAAACTCTAAGGAGATCCAGGACCCAAACCCAAAACTCACTAGCCTCGAGAGCCAGTATTAGCAGTGCACTTACCTGTGCCATGATACCCAAACAGTCTCCACCCAATGTTTGCGAGTAGAGGCAAACAGGAGAAAGAGAATACAGCCACACACAAGTGGTATAGGTGAACTACTTGACTTCCCAGGGCAAACATGAAACTTTCTCGTCCTGCATATGTTATACCACGACATATAGACATCTTCCCAATGCAACTTGTGGTAAACTAGATGACAATCCCCAATGCCCAACCAACCTTACCAGCGAGTGAGACATGATGAACACCCTGACTTCAACAAAATCACGCCACATCCACATCCACATCACATCCCCCAAATGAAAGAGGGGGAAAGGAGGGACCAAAAACATTAAATCTCCCTAGACAAGCAGACCCGCAGCCAAGAACACCCCGCTCACCCGGAGCCACATTCTATTATTCCCTTCCTCTCCACAAACCATCAGATTAAATCAACCTAAGCTTACCTCCGAACCTCGAGTTCCAGGAGGGAGAAAAAAGGGCCCCCACGACACCCTCCTAGTCCCGATACCAACGGTGTAAAAATCTCCCATAATATTATATCATACCGGTAAACCGAACATGTACACCACCGACAATGCGAATCTCAAAGCAGGTCAAAGCACAGTGCACAAGTAGTATCATACCGGTGCATAGGATGAAGAGAAGGAATGAATAAATGAATAAACCAATACGTAAATGAAAACTAAAAAAGAGTGGCCCATATAACTTCACGATATGACGGGAACCGGCCCATACCGGATAGCACAAAGTACTTCATTTTTCTTCTTCTTCTAGCTCTTATACTCGAGCAGATGCCCTACCGGTAATTACTTCAGCCTCTTCCGAATCAGAGTTTCTATTTGGTTATACTTAATATAAATTCCTATTCCCAAATGAAAAAGGTTTGATTATAAATCGAGTCTATCAAATACCGGCATTATTTGCACCAGGTTATGATACCATATTTACTTGTATAATATCTTAGAGCTAAGAATGAGGATTTGGTTTGGAATATGCACAATAAGATGAATAATATGATGACAGCGCTATTGCATTCCCCAACCCTTGCACCGCAAAACCTACCTTTCCTTCCCCCCTTTTTATATGATATTGATAAGTGAACAACAGCAAGCGCATCGATACGATATCGTATTATACCAGTTACATACCCAGCTGCCACCAGAGTTAGCTAACTACGGTAGCTATGATAGCTTAGCTACAGTATACGATACATACAAAGCACCCCTATGACGCCTCACTTCGCGGGAGCGCAACCAACATCGCATCAAGCTCCAGAATCCCAACCCCTCCCTCCCTACCCTCCCACATATAATACCATACATATATCACACAAGTTCCCACAGCACCTCTAAAACCGCAATATTACTTGCCATTCATGCCGGCAGGGTTCGAAGCAACACTTCCTCCCTCCCTCCCTCCATACCCTGATATTACAGGCAAGCCAACCTCACGATGCACGTCATTACCGGTATATCTCCCAACCACAGGTAAGAAAAGAAAAGAAAAGAAAAGAAAAATAAATAATCGTCATTGTAGCTTTCAAGGGGAACAGACACAAGGGGGGTGGGGTTGCCAGTGGTTTCGGATGCCTGGTTGTGAATCAGCGACAAAACTTGCACGGTCTGAAGTTGTCATGAGGAATGCTTGGGTTATGCAGGGACTACTCCGATCATTCACTTTCTGGATGATAATAATAATAATAATAATAAATATGATAGGTGGTGTACTAGTACGGTAGACTGATATAAATACTCGCTCATCTCGCACTCTGGTTCTTGATTGCTTGATGGTACTGTGCTCCTACGGTACGGTACAGTAACATCTCCCGAATTCCACCTCTCAGGTTCAAGTGAGAGAGAGAGGAAAAACTCCGAAACCACACATTTCTTTTATAGAAATAGAATAGTCACACTTGTGATTTTTATTTTATTTTATTTCCCCTTTTTTTCGCGAAAGCCCAGTCAATAAATTTACTCGCACCCCGCCCTTGCTCCTCTTCCTCTTCTTCCCCCGGTTGCCAATCCCTGTAATATAACCGATTCCTCTACAAGCCCTTTCCCCTCACAGCAGAGCTCATCAAAGCTTATCATATCAACACCACAACCCCCGCCTCCTTCCTACCTATATACCCCACCACCATCATCACCACACATCAATTCCATCTTCCCTCCCTTCCTCTTCCCCCTTGTTTTTATTTTTTTTCAAACAAAAAAAACAAAAACAAAACAACCACATCAACCCGCCAAAATGAGTAACGACCCCTCAATCTTCGGCTTCACGGACAACAGCATCAACACCCTCCTCACCCGGAACCAGAACTGGGCGCAACGTACCAGCGCCCTCCGTCCCGGCCTCTTCCCCTCGCTGGCGAATTCGCAGCAACCTCAGATCCTCTGGATCGGATGCAGCGACAGCCGTGTTCCCGAGACCACAGTGCTCAACCTAATGCCCGGCGAGATCTTCACTCACAGGAATATCGCGAACTTGCTGCCTAGCGGGGACCTGAGCTCCTTGAGCGTTATTCAGTATTCTGTTGAGATTTTGAAGGTTTGTTATTCCCCCCTCCCTCCTTTACTTCTTTTTTTCATTCTTTTTTTTTTCACCCGTAGAGTAGCATTTAGACTAATAATGAGGCATCCTAGGTTAAACACGTGATTGTTTGTGGACATTATGGGTGCGGTGGGGTTATGGCTTCGCTTGGTGATAAAAAGCATGGACTTGTCGACCATTGGTTGCAGCACTTGCGTGACGTGCGCGCCGCGAATAAAGCGGAGTTGGCGGCGATCAGCGATCCGACCAAGAGGGTTGAAAGGTTGGTCGAGCTGAACGTGATTGCCCAGATCAATAACTTGAAGAGGCATGCGAATGTTCAGGAGGCAATTAGGGAGAGGGGATTGGAGGTACACGGATTTGTCTATGATGTTTCCAATGGCCTGTGCAAAGTTCTGGATGTGCCAGCGGACCCCGAGGAGGCAGAATATGTCTTGAAAGCTTGATGGATTGAGGGAATGCTATGGCAGAGCAACCGTTAACTTCGGAAATGTATTTTGTGCATGCCCCTTTCCCCCCCTTTTCCCCATTACCTTAACGGGGAGATGGATGCAAACAGACCCCATTGAAGTTTCTGTTCTTTAGAACCAGTACACAAATAAGCAAAGCTTGTGATAGAATAAAGTCGGTAATAAAGTGCACAATTGATCAACCACAACCAAAAGTATTAAAACTCAATCACCAGTGAAGCTAGAACCTGGCTCCATTTTCTTGTAGCGAGATATACAAGAAGGGAAAGAAGTCCAATAGTAATAACCCCCGAAGTCTACCCAATTCCCAATATCCTTCATTCCGCTACCTTATTGTTATTACTGTGCCATCTAACCGTGCCAAGGTTTCTGCCGATTATGTAACTGCGCACAGTTCCAAATCTTGCAGCACCTCTACGAGGTGCACAACAGCTCAACATCAGATTCAGCTCAACGTCACATTTTGTAAACCTAGAAACTTTAAAATACATTTTGTCAACCACTTAAACCGCCCGGGCCCTCAGCGAGGCGCGGCATGACTTGGCATTTCTAAACTAGCTAGTAGACTTAAGATAATTAGTAAGACAAATTGCATCACTGAATTGAAAGTGAAGGTGAAAGAACCAATTGAAAAGTGAAGCTCTTTCATACCATATATTTTTCAAATTATGGCTTCAAAAGACACAATCCCTACGCGAGTACAAGAGCAAATTGCCATCGAGATGGCAGCTGTCCAAATAGCTCCAAGTCTTACGGTTGCAGCGGCAATGGTCAGGGCGGCTCCAAGCTCAGTTATACATCGCCGCCAAGGGAGGAAGAACCGTGAGATGGAGAGTAAATGGAGGCAAAAGCTCTTGCCTGAGGAGGAGAGGGTAGTGATAGAGAGGTGTTATTTTTGCTGCCGGCTGGGTTTCCCACAACCATCTGGCAGTTGCGTGAAATAGCAACTTCTGTAGTACAGAAGAGAAGCCCAGATGAGAAACTGGGACAGAGGTGGGAGAAGGCTTTTAAAAAAAGGCATCCAGAGGTGAAGACTCGTTTTAGCAAGGAGATCGATTTTATTCGCAATATTCGGGGAAATGATATTGACTTAATGAATCATTTCTTTAATGAGGTATTATATATTATTCCTATATTTTATTTTATTGTTTATTTTATTTATTTATTTATTTATTATATTGTTTATTTATTTATCCTTCTTCTTTATTTGTTTATTTGATTAATTAATCTTTATTTATTTTGATTGAATTTTTCTTTTACCTTTTAATATTAATATAAGTTTATATGTTTGAATGTGCTTGTTTAAATTATGAATATATATTGACTAGATTCAGTCCCGTGAAAAAATGGAGTTCACAACAACGGTTCTCTGCTGCAAACATGATATACATATTTCGCTTCTTCACCACAACCACTCGAGCGTTATATATGAAAAATAAAAGAATGCTTATTTACATGTCCTGTATGCCTTTAGTATTTAGTAGATCCACCATGCGCCCGTCGCAGCTTCTCTATACGTCTTGGCATCTTGTCTACCCACTTGTAGATTTGAGGCCACAGTAACCCCTCCCAAATTTGCCTTGCAAGAGCAATAGTCTCATCTCTTGTATGAGGGCGTTTATTAGGATCCTGACATGCTTTCCTAAATTGGCGCTTCCATAATAGCCACAAATTCTCAATGGGGTTAAGATCCAGTGAATGTGCTGGCCAATCTAGCCTGTCTACTGCTAAGACCTTTCTCCACTGGCAGGTTTGCGCTGATGTATGATAACTAGCTTCATGCTCTATAGTAATACAGCCCTCACTTGTGCCCCCTAAAGCTTGATATAGGGGAAAAAGATGTGGAATGAGAATGTGGTGGATATAGGTCTTAGAATCAGGTATTGTAGTTGTAGAGATAGTACCATCCCGTTTTTTTATTGTTCGAAGAGGGAGAGGAATAAGAGGAGAGTGCCCGATTGATGAAAATGCTGCCTAGAAGCCAATCGTCTCAGAATCTTTAACAAAGGTTGGGGCCAGATATCGGGTTTGATTTGCTGTGCCTGGAGGCCTTCGAATATAGGTACGCATATGCGGCCGTGGAGTTGTAGCTACATACACCTCATCCGTATAAATATGCTTTTTTCACCACAGTGGTGTAACAGGGCACCTGGTAAAGAGGCGCACTCTAAGGTTGCCACCGCACCAAACACTCAAAGTAAAAGATACAGATAAGGTAAAATAATTCAGAAGAATCAATGGTAAAACTTAATATAGTTAAGTACGAAGCTTCAGTCAATTTAGTTCTCTTGAGGAAAAGTTGGTTGTCGAAGTAGAATGCCAAACACTTAAACTTAAGTAGATATCAGATTTAAGCCTTTGACATTCACCACTACTTCCGACCTTGTGCGAGCACCCTGTCCTGCTTAGAGTTTGTCCGAGGTCTACCCTCCATCAGGATTTATCCTGCCGGAAGTGTCAGACCAACTCGGGTACACTTAACTCCGTCAATAGGATATGAGTTTCTTCAATGCATCTCCATTACAACCGCAGGTGGAAAAACTCTTCCTATCAAAGCCATACGAGTGGCTAACTGTTATGACAACAACCGGAATCAATACCTAGGTGGTGGACTCACTGGCCCAGTGGTAGTTTCGTTTATACAAGCTATGCAGTGCATCATTTAATCTACGCGACTGTCAAATGTGATAAATTGACATGCAAGCTCCCCCGGTGAGATGTAGCCGATTGTTGGTTAAGTGGGCGCTTCCCATAGCGAGCCTCTCAGGACATGTTCAACTGTGATAAGACTCATACCTCTAGAGTCCAATAACAACCCATCGTAATGCTACAAATCAAGGGGAGAAGGTCCCGGCTGGTTACTGAGGTATTTGTCCCGAAAGCGCTCTGGCCTCCTTGGACCACTTAAGTACTACTAGGAAGACTCCCCTACTACCCGTAGGCTATGATAGACTTCTAGATGCTGGAGAGACCATTTATGGGCGACCCCCATTTTGGCGGTTACCCATACTCCCCTTATATATCCTGCGAACGACATTCAGTCGGATGGACGGTGACGACTTATACGGTGTTACGGCAGCTGCTCCAATGATCTCTTTTAACTAGCAAACGAGCAACTACACAGCCGTCTGCCTATGACACACCGTCCCAACACTGGGGCCAGAGGGGGGTGTTAGCTAAACCCGCCCAAGTTCAATAGTATGTTTGGGCCACCCTTATACACAGGCGTTGGGCCTCCTCGCGCAGATATGTGTGCACCCAAGAACATTTAAGAGCCCAAAGAATGTGAGGCAATCAGTTAGGCGTACCGGAAGGCTTAGCCTTCCATTAGTGAATAAAGACCTATAGTTACCCTACCTTAGGATTCTGAGTTCAAAAGGACAAGCCAACACCCCCCTCCCGCACCAGTGTTGGAGTGGCGCTACATTGGCAGACGCCGCCGTAGTTGCGTCCCCTCACCCAAGACATGGTCATTGGAACCCTCCTCGTAACCCCGTATACGTCGCGGCCGTCCGTCCGACCGGATCCCGTTCGCAGGATATATGAGGGAAGACCTTTGGCGAGCCTATGCAAGTAGTTCGAGCCAGATTGGTCGATGTCGCATAAAGTTACTGAGAACTAAAGACGAGAGTCGCGAAAGTGGTCACTAAGTAACGGGATGTTTTCACGGACAATGGTTAGGCAACATATTCTATGCTCCACGCTCTCGCGATGAAAGTCGCAGAAGTGAATGGTGTTGTTGGATGAGGTAGTTTGAGAAATCAGGCATACCCGCACTCACACACATCAGCAAAAACAAGATTTACATCCGGACGGATTGCGTCCGCCCTATGCGTCCCGTGCGCCCAGACTGTCCGCCGGACGTTTTTTCTCATCCCATGCGCCTGGTGCCTCCCAACGCCCTTATCACCCCTCCCATGCACCCAGCGCGCTTGTTGCGGCCGCCCTCCGTCCCGACTGTTAGGCGGGAGCCTATCTCAAAGTCTTGCGAGATAACTCAGGCCGATAATCTTAATTGTAGACGGAGATTGTCTAGGAAGGCTCAATATTTCAAATTAGAGTGTCACAAATCGTGACTAAGCAAGGCAGATTTCACATGACTAATAGTTATTAGTCATAAGGTATGTTTATGTTTCTATGACTCACAATCGTGAGTCATATATGTTTACGTTTCACGCTATGCAGTCAGTTGACTCATAGTTCTCACATGACTCGCACTTGCGTGTCATCGTTATGTTATGATTGGTTGATGTTTCTATGACTCACGATTGTGAGTCATAATGATGTAATGACTT
>Ga0307509_10010007_pt1 | contig 11706 bp, 10 predicted proteins | sample 10_EM_MG_FD_202245 | JGI IMG/M metagenome (GOLD analysis project Ga0307509, IMG submission 202245) | Populus trichocarpa ectomycorrhiza microbial communities from riparian zone in the Pacific Northwest, United States - 10_EM | ecosystem: Host-associated > Plants > Roots > Unclassified | place... | reverse complement strand
GCAATAGATTTACAAGTTATTCCATCTTGTATTGGTTGAGATATTCATATATTTATTGATGGGACACTGAATGTAAAAAGTGTCCCATTACTAGTGAGTGTCCCATTACTAGGTCAAATACGTTAACCTCTAAGAGGAACCGAGACCCCCCATTGCCGTGCTCGGGGTTCCAGAGGAACATGCTCTCAAATTGTTCATGCATGATTGACTCGTTCGAGAGCCGGGGAAGGGAAGGGTGGCATGTAGAAGGAAAGTAGGGAGGAACTTCGTCGCTTATATGCAGCCTCCCCTCTGGGCCAAATAGCAATCAAGGATGTTCATAGTACGGAACTGTTTTCTGTTGCCCGATTGGTAACCACATCCGGGAATGAATGCACATTAGGCGCTAGGTGGTTGATCTTGGACAACCTTGCGTAGAGATCCATGCCGATAGAGTACTCCGGTATAGGAGCTTCGTTCGCGATCCAGGGGCTCCCCAGACAATCCTCAGCACTCAGCCGAGCATTTGGTCTTGGGTGTAGAATGCCATGGAGGAAGTGGATACAGAGGATACTGAAGCCTATGTTGTCAAGCGGGAGGGGTAAGGAGGATCCAGCCTGGGCGTACTTGAATACCTCCACGGGGTCATTGAATAAGTGATTGCCGGTGAACATCCTGTACAAGACACACCCGAGAGACCAGATGCCTACCTTATTGGTCTTTGCTTTTGATGTGTCATGCATTTCGGGCGCCATGTAGCCCTGTGTACCAGTGGTGGTTTTCAGGTCTGTGGAGGCATTTGAGTGAGGGACGCGCTTTGAGGTACCAAAGTCACCGATTTTAACACGGAGGACATGGGTCTGATCCTCGGGAAGGTAGAGGAAGATGTTCTAGTGACCGTTAGGTTTTGGCCCAGCTGGTTTAGGAAGGGGGGGCACAGACCTCCGGCTTCAGATCTCGATGTGTGATCCCTTCTTTATGCATTACTGCTAATCCGTGGAGTAGCTGCTTGATTACAACCTTGGTATCACTTTCGCTCCATCGGTAGCCATCCACGAAGCTCTGTGACATATCCCCCATGGGGATATATTCCATAGCGATGTACCTGTAATGAGCGTCCTCATAGGTAGAGTTGAATTTGACAAACCATTCGTGCTGCCGGCATGTGAGACAAGACCTGAAATAAATGGAACGAGAGCAATGCAGCTTATGAAATGGGTGAGTCCAGGAAAAACTTACTCTTGATAAAGCCTCTAAATTCTTGATCTCAGCTTGATACCGCTTGAAAGTGAAGTTTGGAAAGGCTCGCGGTACCCTCTTCACAGCCCATAACTCAGGGGATTTCATGTCACGTGTTTGGACATTCTCCAGGAATACAGTTCCACAGGCGCCACTGCCGATTTTGTAATTCAACCTCCACGCTGGTGGTTCTCTAACCGGGGCACGAGAGACTCCCGAATAATGAAAAAGGCTGAGCGTTTTGCGTATTCGCCTCCACACCACGGTTTTGATGTCGCTGTAGCTAATGGTGGAGCTATGCACTTCCGAGCTTATGATTGTGCTGGACATATTGGTTTTGGAGTTGCGGAGCCTCTCTAGTAATACTGGGGAAAGTATTAAGATAAGCACAACGATGCCCGCTACGATCCGCCGAGTGAGGCTGGGGTCGTTGCTGTGCCCGAGTTCCAAGTGATGTTGTTTTCGGGAAAGCATGAAGTCAGTTGCTAATACGGCACAACCGAGCACCAAAGTGACAGTGAAGAAATTGCAGACATTCACTATTGCGCTTGACATATTGGTTTTGTAGTTGGGGAGCCAGCTAAGGAGTACAGGGGGGAATAGTATGATAAGGAATCCAATGCCAAATGCAATCAGTTCCAGGGCGCTGAGGATGTTAAAGAAAAAGCTATGTATTGCTAGGCAAAGAAGTAATACAACCGCTACAGAACCAAATCCGTGTAGCTCTGCTGTATCAAAACTGTCAAGGTTGGGGACACTAAAGCTATGCACTGCCGGGCTCATTTTGTCTAGCGTCTCGGTTTTTGTTGTCGAAATTTGTTGCAGAAAACTTTCGTTTAAATGCACTCCCGAAGTCGAGCAAAAGTGGGCACTGAGGCAGCGATGAGGGAACATCGCTGGATAAGGTTTGGGGAGATGCGGCTCTCTGCCACGTTGAGGTTACACTACAGGATGTCCCATTAACGGTGCCAAGGTTGTGGCTCTGCCACAACCCCCGATTGCTCGCTTGCTCGCAATCTTGGGCACCCTTTTCCCGAGGGTGCCCCACAGCTGAACGTCAGATTCGGCTCAACGTCAGATTTTATTTGTATGTGAATTTAAGAATTATGAACCATTGCCAAACGTTCTGTGATGCTTTAAATATCCTTTTGCCTTTCTCACACATTGTTTTAAGTCTTTTCAAATAATTCTTCTACGTTTTTTCCTCTCTTTTACAACTTTTATTTTTGCGTGGTGGAACTCTTTTTTGAATTAGGCGTGAAAGTGACGTTGAGCCGAATCCGACGTTGAGCTGTGGGGCACCCTCTGGAAAAGGGTGCCCAAGATTGCGAGCAAGCGAGCAATCGTGGTTTGTGGCTCTGCCACAACCTTGGCACGGTTAAGGTGGGTGGGTGTGGCTCAAACCGGACTCTAGTCGAAAATCCTCGAGCTGGATGCCAGTGTGCTGGCAACGCCCCGAATGTATCATACCGTCTCCCCCAGCATTGGGAGATACAGTGTCAAGTACTGTACTCGCTAGGGCACCATAAAAGCTTTGGGACTAATCAGGCTGTAAAAGTGCGCCAACCCCAGAATAGACTGGTTGAATAAAAATATTCACAGAACAGACAGTATTAGATCCATTCTTGGGAAAATGCGGAGTTCACAATTATGGCTTGGCGAACAGCGAAGGATAATAACACCCGCTTTCCCAACCCATTGCTCCTCGCAAACAAAATGTCTTTCTCTGAGAATAGCAGAAGACGAGAGTTAGTTACTTTGGACAGTATGTAAACATATCTATAATAAGTTTCATAAGTATAGTCGCGGTCATTTTCTCCTAGAAAACCAAGTTGCTCAATGGTTGTGGTTGCCGAGCGGCTAACGTGAACTCCACTATTTCCCACCACTGGATACTTGTGGTTAGGTTTAGCTAGGGTAACTTTACGGGATTAAGTCACATCCAGAGTTTTTTCGCGTAGCTTTGCATGCCTACGCCAAGCATTCTATCATCTCGACCTTGATTTGACACTGGGACAAGAACAAGTTCAGCGAATTTGGCCTAAACATCTTTGACCTATTCCAATTCCAGTAATCCTGCTTCATATTTAAAGAATTTAGCGATTCCCCAAACCCAAGAAGCTCTCCTTCGCACTAAGAATCATTAGTTCCAAAAACCGCAGTAGCTACAGAATGAGCGATGTTGATTTCACAGCTGTAACTTGAAGTTATTTGATTCCTTGGCCGGATATCATTGGCTTTTTAACAAATTCCCTGCTCTTAGCATACAGGGATGATGAATAGATCCACCGCAAAGTCTCTATTATTCCAGGTTATCGAGTGCTAATCGGTGCCAATGCTGCTTTTAGGAGCAGTTCCAAATCTTCAATATTTAGAGGCATGCGCAGGGTTGAGGAAGCGTTTTTCGGTGCGAAATTATGTTTCTTGTTGGTCTGTCCGCTTCGCGCCCAAAAAAAATGTTACACTCGCCAAAGTCGCTCGACAAGAAAGCCGACACAACTCTTTTTCAACCCCAGGTGTACAGAGGTACAGCGCACAGGTTTAGAGGTTCCACAAGAGAGATTTACTGTCCTTATACCCTGTAGAATAAACAAAACTTAGAAGCTGTACCTCCGTAAAGGCCTCTAGTATAACTCTGATCAGCGCATAGCTTTAGGAAGAGTAAGGAAGTTCCGCTTCTCTCCAACTATCCAAAACGGTAAAAGAAGTTGTAGGCATAAACCATAACAAAACCATCGTCCTATCCTTCCGTTAATCACACCTATCCATATTGAACTTCAACGGCGACGATAGGATTGCACGACGACGAGTGACGGGCAGTGAAACGAAACAAATTCCAAGGAACTCAGAACGAAAACGATCGCACACTCAAGTGCAGAAGAAACCTTTTCACTAACAACCGGGGGCTCTCGCTCAACAACTCCACGGTACTCTCTACGCTCGGTCAACTAACCAACTGGCGCAGACAGGAGTATATATCAACATCAAAGATAGCATATCTATGTGAGTCTCTCCTTCCGCTGTGAGAACTCCTAGGCTAACAAAAGAAACAAACATCGCTGCTCGCGACCTCCGCTCTTTTTACCTTCCTTTCCGGCCGTCCTTACAGCCTATCCGCTTCCTGTCCAATCGCGACATTCCTACATAGGAAATGCTCTCTCGACCGCCCAAACACACACCCGGAGCCGCATCCATATGCCTGACTCCTTAGCGCATTTTCGAAGATAGACCCACGCCCGATGCCGGAGCAATACGCCTGAATCCTCAACGCATATCCGAAGCCACAAACAAGCGCGCTCCTGGAAGCTAACTAAACAAAGAAAGTATCAAGATAGTATGACGAGTAGCACCATTTTCAACAATCTATTCTCTTCCAGACATGTATCTTGGGCTCACCAGCGCACCCCCATGCTAACAAAAGAAAGACACAGAAACACACAGAAGGATTATATCCTTCATGTTTCCGACTCTATAATTTTTATGTGCTAGTGGCGGATGCATAGACCCTCGAAGCCTAAGCATTTCTCCTGAACACTCCGAACAAGGTATTGTCCAGTGGGGAAATTAAATAAAAAACAACAACTGAATAATCGAAAACTTTCCCCCAACATCAATAAACAAAACAAATTTTTTTTTAAAAAAAATACGTAGCAGTAATCAGCACTTGGTTTATCATCAGCTTAATAGTGACAGAAAGCGGAAGAAATTAAGCTATAATGTATCGTTTGGGTGGTTTGGGGAGGGGGGGAGCGAAGTGCAGGCGAGATGTTCCTTCGGTCGCAAGGGTGTTGGGTTAATTATGTCAGTGTACTCGTACAATAACAATAACCTAAGCATGCCGAGCAGCCAACGGCTTTCCCCGGCGGAGATCGGCTTTGACCAGCCTGTAGGTTTTTTATATACTGAACTTTTAGTGATGGCAAGTGGATGTATTAGAGTAGGGCAATTCCTATAGACCGCCGATAACTCGTGTATGATAATTACACCACATATATCGGTTAGGGAAACCAAGGTCTGTGGTCACATACGATCACTCGGATGGCATAACTCTTCTCCCCCCCCTGAGGCTATTGGGAATGTAGAATCCACATCACCTCTGCCATTCCTGGTCTCGCTACATTTCCTTTCTGCTCTCGTATATGACTCAGCATGTGCTGCATGCACCTTTATGTTGGGTATCCGATATGTGAAGATACAGCCACCTATTTTCATGACTTTGTGTTAGGCTAGGGTCTTTCTACATCTAGGAGTAGGCAGGTCAATCGTTGGTTGTACAAAAGTGGGCTTGGCACGTGCGTTTCTCCTTAAATAGTCTTCTCTCTTCTAAAACTAAATATTAATGAATGTTTCACAGCACATATCATACCACACACAACATAAACTTAAAATTAGGAAAAGATAGACAGTTGTGGGAAGTAACATACACCCCCAGTTCAAAACGAATAAGGTTGTAAGCTAAAACGTAATGTCTTATATAAGGATAGTTAACTATCGATTCTTTTATTTTTATGTATGATAACTGTTTAATTATATATCATAGTGAGAAATAGAAGATCTCTCTAGGGCTAGTTAACAGAGACAAATTATTATTTTTAACAATAGCTAGTCTAACCAAGAGAAACTATAAAAAAAGCACCTTTACCATCACGCCTTAGGATAGAAAAAACTAGTACAACAAGAAGGGGCTAAATATAACCAACCGGAGAACCATTACAAACAAGCAACAAGGGAATCTCGAACCTGACAGTGAGCAGGTTGGGTGGTGCACGGTGTGGGGGCATCGGAGGAAAAAACACGATTCATAGTAAAACCGAAGCGCTGATAAGTAAAAGTGAAATATGCGATATAGAAAAAGCAGATCTAACCAGAGTCGGTGTTCACCGCTTGGGGGGAACCGAGACCCCCCATTTCGGTATTGGGGGTTCCAGGGGAACATGCTGTCAAATTGTTCATGCATGATTGACTCGTTCGAGAGCCGGGGAAGGGAAGGGTGGCACGTGGAAGGAGAGTAGGGAGGAACCTCATCGCCTACGTGCAGCCTCCCATCTGGGTCTAATAGCAATCAAGGATGTTCATAGTACGGAACTGTTATCCGTTACCCGATTGGCAACAATATCCGGGAATGAATGAACATTAGGCGCTCGATGGTTGATCTTAGACAACCTTGTGTAGAGATCCTCTCCAATAGCGTACTCTAGTCCTGGAGCTTTGTTCGTGATCCAGGACCTCTTTAAACAATCTTCAGCGCATGGCCGATCCTCTGGAATTGGCTGCAGACTGTCGCGGAGGAAGGAGACACAAGGGATACTGAGGCCAAAGTTGCCAAGCGGGAGGGGTGAGGAAGATGCTGTCAGGGCGTACCTCAATACCTCGAAAGGGTCGTTGAATAAGAGATTGCCGGCCAACATCCTGTACAAGACACACCCGAGGGACCAAATATCTACCTTGTTGGTCTTTGGTGTCGATGTGTCATGCACTTCGGGCGCCATGTAACCCTGTGTGCCAGTGGTGGTTTTCAGGTACGTAGAAGCGTTAGAGTGTGGGATGTGCTTTGAGGCGCCAAAGTCGCCGATTTTAACATGGAGTACATGGGTCTGATTCTCCGGAAGGCAGAGGAATATGTTCTAGTGACTATTAGGTTTTGAAAGCGGTTGTTTAGGAGTGAGGGACACAGACCTCAGGCTTCAAATCGCGATGTGTGATCCCTTCGTTATGCATCACAGCTAATCCGTAGAGCAGCTGCTTGATCACAACTTTTGTATCATTTTCGCTCCACCGGTAGCCATCCGCGAAGCTCACCGACATATCCCCCATGGGGATATATTCCATAGCGATGTACATGTAGTGAGTGTCCTCATAGGTAGAGTTGAATTTGACGAACCATTCATGCTGACGACATGTTAGACAAAATCTGGGATAAACTAAACAAGATCGATGCCCGCTATGGAAGGACGAAAGTCCGGGTGAAACCTACACTTGTTAATGCTTGTAGATTCATGATCTCAGCCTGATACCGCTTGAAAGTGAAGTTTGGCAAGGTCTGCGGTATCCGCTTCACAGCCCATAACTCAGGGGACTTCATTCCACGGAGGTGGACCTTCTCCAGGAATACAGTTCCATAGGCGCCAGTACCGATTGTGTAATCCAACCTCCAAGCTGGTGGCTCTCTAACAGGGGCCCTATGGGCGCCTCCTGCTTCAGGCTCGGGTGCTGGAGAATCAGGCGACGGCGAGCTCGGGTCATCTAGAGGAGATGTTAGGCTCTCACTCTCATGGGGGAATGTTGGCACCTACCTGTGGGTCTCGTGTGATGGAAATTGGCGGTTTGGGGGGAGGCTGGCATACGTAATCTGCGGGGTGGGACGTAATAGGGAACGGGGTCGTATGTGGGTGTGTAGCCAAAGGGGGAAGGGGTACGGGTGAGGGAGTGGGGAGGAGAGAGTGGGGGGCCGTCAGCGGGTGAGGGGTCGAAGCTGCCGCCATCTTGGGGGGGTGCGGTGGGGTCGGCACTGCGGGTTGGGCCAGGAGGCGATGGGTGAACTACGATTAAGGGGAGAACTTTTTGGTCCTGCCTTAGTTTTGGGGGTTCTCCCTTGCCGCCGGTGATATTAAAAGAATGTGAGAGGGTTGAGTAGGGAAGCGGCTGTTGAACTGTGATTAAAGGGATAACCCCCGGGTCCTGCATCGGTTTTGGGAGTTCTCCCATGCCGACTGTCGTAATACAGGTATGTGAGAGAGTTGAGCTCGGAAGTGGTGGTTGAACTGTGGTTAAGAGGAAAACCCCCCGGTCATGCGGCGTTTTTGGGAGTATTCCCTTGGGGGCTTGGTCTCTTAGCTGATCAATGCTCGCCTGCAGTTGGCGGGGGTGGAGGGTTCCGATCCTTTTGACAAGGTTATTACTACTACTGCCTCTCGCTGTAGCTGGTCTGGTGATGTAAGGGTTTTGACAAAGATAATTGTCAATCAGCCATCAGCCATCTAGGTAATCACACTCTGAGAAAGCACGAGCGAGCTGAAGAAGTCCTGACTCACCTCTGGTATTAGACGTCGTGTTCTGGGTGGTGGCTGGCAGGGCCTGATGGAGATTTTTTTTCCGACAATTTGAAATCCAGGCCAAAGTAAGAAAGCTAAGACCTTGGTGTAACTGGGAGAATAGGGTATAGCGATGAGCCTTGCGGCTCAAGTTGGATGGCGATATGTATGGCTACACTTACCCCGCTGTCCCCGGTCTTGGTAATCTTGATCCCTCGCTGTCTTGTACGAATCTTAGTAAGCTCTGAATTTCATTGAACCAAACCAAAGGCCTTTTGCCCCGGAGCACTCGCTATGCCGGATAGAATCTTCAGATTTTGGTAGTCTGGGATAGCGGGGGTGTGAGTGTGCGAGGCTGACGCCAAATGCGATGAGCAGTGTACAAGTAAGGGATATCTACGGAGAGCAGCCATATTCACAACCCTCTAGCCACTGCTTTAGAGAAGGGATTTTGGCTGAATCCTTGCCCATGTGTGCAACAATTCCCTAGATTTTACTTTCCAACCCTTGAGAACTCTCTACGTAAACTGGGTGATGGATTGGTAAGAGATTTTGAGTTGGTATATTGGTCTTGGCGTAATTTGAGACTATTTTCTATGTGAAAAGGCAGGGATTGGCGCTGCTTTCAACTTCAACTTTAGGATTTTGAATGCCAAAGTGTCCGGCAATTCTTTAATAATACATAATGCTTGGCGAAATATTCGAAAGGGTTTTTGGCCAGGATATCAATTTTTGAAAGTTTTTACAGTCCCAGGATGTGTTGGGTGGGAAGCGGGAAGTTGTGTGGTTTGCCTTGCTGGATGCCATTCTGCTCACCATTTTTGTCACCAGCTTCGCACTTCGTGCGGTGCGGGGTTAACTCAATCCCCCCTCAGGCGGAGCGAGAACCCTAACCTGAGACAACACAACGAGTGCGAAGCAGAGCCTCAAGTGTTACACACAAGATATTTCCCCATTAACCAGTGGTGTGGAAGTAAAGCAAAAAATTACCTAGAACTACATTATAGCCGACTGCATGACAGCCCGCATGAGAAAAGACGTTGATGTGGGAACAAGATCTACAGGGGCAAAGCGGGAGGGGTTTAACAGACCGACCAAGCAAAACCGCCACCCGTTCAGTTTTTCTCGGATAAAGATATGGAATTAACACTTTCACTACATTAGAGTGACCTGGGTTAGGGAAATTGGGTACTGTACCTTACTATTAAGCTCAAGGCCGCGGGGATGGCACTGCAGGAGTGCAGTTCCCGGGCTGGGCAACCTGCCCGGCGGGCAGCAGGGGCCACGCGGGCGAATTGAGGGTAGAGGGAATGAGGGGGTGGTAGGGGTAGGGCCTGTTGGGGGGAATGGGGGACCTGCGGAAGATTTTTGGACTATTATTCTTTTGTTTTCTGTAGTGAGCCTTCAATGGATATACCTCTAATGCAATTATTTGATTTCCAGCAGTGATAGACTCTCTCTCTTACATGATATCGCTCTTCCCCGCGCCTGGATTTCGGTGGCAGAATACGGTGGGATAATTAGCTTTGTCCTGACCACCATTATTCTAGAGTCGGAATTCCTGGGTTTCCAGTAGCAGGGGTCCTCTACTGACCACTACCTGGTCTCCGATGTCTTGATGCTGTACCCATTGCTATAATTGAGATAGCCATGCTAGTATTTTAGGACTTATTATCGGGAGTGGTGTAACTAAAATTATTGTTTAAAGAGTGATGGTAATTGCTGAAAGCTTGCGATATTTTTCAATTTTCACTGGTAGGGATAAGATTGAGAGCAAGTGGTTGATTAAATTGGGGTTAGCTGACGCGATTCCGGAGATGGAGGAAAATCGGGGTAGTAGTATGATAAGTCGCTACGAGTTGCTTACAGTACAACATTTCAGCCGTTAGAATGGAACCTTAGGTGATATTCGAAGTGAGCACCGGGCGGGTAAGAGTCTTGCCTGTCAACTCGCTAAAAGTGTCCCATACTCGAGTAGATAGGCTGGTATCGATGATAAATTTAGAAACCCGTACACACGACGCCCTATCATAAAGTGCCAGTACGAGTACTCGAGTACTCGAGTCGTAGCCAGAAGAGTGAAATTGGTTTCACTGGCTGTGCGTAGTTTCACAAGAATGTTCTTGGCACCCAAAACAGGCTGGGCCTGCGACGCTGTGTTAACAGACCTCCGCTTTTGATTCACTAAACTAGACCCCGTTTTCTTCTGCTTCTAGGAATACCATCAACCGACCATCCTATCCTCCTCGGCTTTGACAGCAAGCAATACTCAGTCCAAAATGTCTCAATATACCATCCAGGAGAGCAGCAACTGCCTCAATATTACGAAGTCTTATAATACTATTACGAACAACTATACCGTCGCCGACGATCTCTCTCCACTCCTAACCTGGCTATCACCACTTGACCCAGGCTTACGGCATAGCGATATTCAAGAGCGCCGAGTCAATGATGTCGGGGGATGGCTCATGAGGACAGAGGAATTTAGAAGATGGAGCGGATTGAATGGGGAAGATGAGGGCGATGAGGCAGTTCTATTCTGCTATGGAAATCCGGGTGTCGGAAAGACATTTATTAGGTAACACGGATTATTATCGGGAGAGAGGAGTGAAATAGTGCTAACATGATGCGATGGCAGTTCGCTGGTAGTGGACTGGCTAAGCGATCGGACTAAAGGACAAAACAGAGCTGTTGTATGTTTTTACTTTGATTTTGCGGCGCGAAAGGAGCAGACAGCCACCAGTATTCTGGGTTCCCTGCTGAAGCAGGTGATCAGTGGAATGGAAAGGGTCCCGGAGGATATATCGCGGGGCTTGCAAGAGCAAAAGAGGGCCGTCAGTGGACGCAAACTGCAACTTGGTGATATTGTAAAGATGCTGCAACTCATAACGTCCTCGCAACGCACATTTATGATCATTGACGCTCTCGACGAATGTACTCCTGTTCAGCGATTTCGGCTTTTTGATTCATTGAAAGAAATCCTCGAGAAGTCATCGGATGCCCGAATATTCGTGACCGGAAGGCCTCATATTCGCGCCGAGATTGAAAGGTGCCTTGCCGGACGAGTGCGAAGTGTGTCGGTTTGTCCCCCCAAGGATGACATAATCAGATTCCTTCGTGTTAGACTGGGCGAGGACGAAACACCGGATGCTATGGATGAGGAACTGGAGGCAGAAATTCTGGAGAAGATTCCTAGAAGCATACCGGAAATGTGCGTAGTGGTCATGATGCTGAGAATCCAATCCTATTTTACCGGCTAATATATATATTTAGGTTTCTACTCGTTTCCTTGAATATCGAAGCAATCTTGCAAGAGGCAACGATACAGTCACTAGACATAAGTCTTGGTGAAAGCTTAGTCAGCAGCCCTAAGCGAGAATAATAACCACCACTGTTGAAGGATATCACGTACACATTACCGGTCGCGTTACACCACAACCCAAACAAAGATCATAAT
>Ga0307509_10010006_pt1 | contig 11707 bp, 8 predicted proteins | sample 10_EM_MG_FD_202245 | JGI IMG/M metagenome (GOLD analysis project Ga0307509, IMG submission 202245) | Populus trichocarpa ectomycorrhiza microbial communities from riparian zone in the Pacific Northwest, United States - 10_EM | ecosystem: Host-associated > Plants > Roots > Unclassified | place... | reverse complement strand
TATCTATCCTTTTTCTTTCAAGATAATCTAAATGTAAAATATGTAAGTTACATAAGTCTTTTTAAGGTATAATATGACATTAAGTTCATGTTATATTTTTAAAGTAAAACACATGGACTTATGAGTTGTTTATTTTTACACTTGAAATTGTGTTTCTTAATTTTTGAAATAAAAAAATTACTTGAAATTAATTTATTTTTTGGTTTTTTGGGTTGTTTTGATGTATTAATATCAAAAATAATTTTTTAAAAAATATTATTTTCAAACATATTTTTTTACCCTTCTTGAAAAAAAATAATTGTTTTTAAATAGTTATTGTCATTTTTCTTTTGAATGCATTTGTCCTCTTTAGCATTAGTTTTTACAGTTTAGGACATGTGTTTTCATCTCTTATTGATTAGCAGTCTTGATTGTCCTTCATTTCCTTGATCCCCACTAGGCTTTGTTATTTTCTTTCTTATCATTTCTCATAGATCCTTCTATTTTGTTTCAAATGACACATGAAAATTTTCATGAGTAGTTTTATTATGGTTATATGATTTCTTCCTCTTTTATACATGGCTTAAAGTGAGGAAACGAAAATATTTGAAAAATGTTTCCAAATAAGGTTTTTTTTTTTCGGTTTAAGCTTCTTGTATAAGAATATTTTTATCAATTTTGATAAAAATATTTATTAGAAAGATAGTGGAGAATGACACAAATATAATGATAAATGAAGAGTAAATAGAAAATATTAATAACTAAATTCAATATATAATAAGAAGTTAAGCTGATTTCTTGAGAATTATCATAAGAATCATAGTGTTAAATTAGAAAATATTTATATAATTATAATTCAACAATGTTATAGAATAATTAATTATAAGATTGCACATTGAAATACTCTTAGTACAATAGCTAAAAAAATCCAAAATTTAATTTTCAGTCAATGTTAATTGTTTATTTTTATATTGTTAAATGTTCTTTTACACATAACAAAGGTAAAAGAAATAATTTGTTAACATGAAAGAAGCAATAATTGTGCGAATAAATAAAATAAAAAAATATGATCCCTCTTAAATCTTCTCAAAGCATAAGAAGCTAGATACGCGACTAGGGAGTGTTTGAGAGTGTGGTAGCGACTGTTTTTCAAAGTGTTTTTCGCTCAGAAATGCATCAAAATAACATTTCTTTTATTTTTAAAAAATTATTTTTGACATTAGCACATCAAAACGATCTGAAAATACCAAAAAAATAATTTAAAGTAAAGAAAAAAATAAAATATTTTCAATTTTTTTCAAAACGCTTTCGAAATGCAAAAACAAACGGGATACTTTTGCAAATTTAAGAATTGATATGCTAAAATCATAAATGTGATTATAATTAGAAACTTATGATGATAAAGGAATGACTGGTTGATAATTATCCCTAGATCATGCCTAAAATGTTGCTGATCGATTTAGCAAGTTTTTCATCTTAATTGTCTTCCTAAGTATAGCTCAACTAATTTTATATATTAGGATTCTATATATTTTGTGACATTTAGTGAGTATAAGAACAAGATAAAAGCATATCTACAGTATTTTATCTTATTCATACTCATTATGGTATCATAGTCTTGTTGTCTCCATAATAATAGATCCTTCAATTTAGAATTCCTATTACGATGTCGACCTCTTATCTCCCTCAACTTGACAATACAACCCCCAATGATAATCTAGTTGTTGTTACTCTAAACACCATTATACTAGGCATTAATCACATCACTTTGAATGCCCCATCTCAAATATCATTCAAACTTTCAAATGGAGGAGGAAACTACTTTTCATAGAAGTCTCAAATACCCAAATTATTATTTAGTTATGATACTCTTGGATTTGTTTATGACTCAATGCCTTGTCCACTAATAATAAATTCAAGTCACTGTTATTGGCTTAGACATGAATTGACTTGTGCATTTAGTAATTTAAATCATCGTCCATAGCATAACTAATTATAGCATTGTTAGCTACAAAACCTCTATAGAAGCTTGGAAGAACCTTGAGAAAAACTATGCAAATCAATCTAATACTCAAATGATCACCATATTGTCTATGTTAATAAGGATAACTAAGGGAGGAATGGTAGTGTTTGAATACATGATCAAGATCAAAAGCATCATTGATGACTTGGCATTGATCAATAATCGTTTTAGTGATGAGGAGTTAATAACTCATACACTCAATGGCCTTGAAGATGAATTCAAAAAGCTTACCACAACTATTCGCGTCCATGACTCGACCATCATTTTTGAAGATTTTTACAAAAATTATCTAATAAGAAGATGATTCAGTAACATGGAGATAATAAAAATGTAGAAAATTATATTACTTCTTCCTAATTTTAACATATAGATAGCAATATTACCTATAAAAATAAAGGAAGTCAACAACATAATAGTGGATTCTAATCAAATAACAAGACGAATCATCATTAATTTTCTCATCAATAAAATTCTTATTCACCTCAAGTCCAATCTCATAATTTTCCCTCTCAAGGTAACAAATATAATAATTCTTGTATGTCTTTTCAATGGTTAAATCCTTGGCATCATAGTCATCAATGTGGTCAATCCATAATAGTTTGCCAATTATATGATAAACTCAACCACAGTGCCAAGATCAATTTATCCAAGCCCAAACCAAAATTCCAGCTACCTAAGTTTTAAGTTAACCTTATTGCTAATGATTCAAGTTTCTTCATAGTGCTTGACTTTAGAGTAACGCATCACATAACATTAAACTTGTAAAACTTTACAATGCACTCTGACTATGTTAGGAATGGAAATGTGATAGTTGGTAATGGTAATGGTGTTTTTATTTCTCATATTGGTTCTACTCCACTTAATCCATTCACAACCATATTTACATTGGATAATATATTATGTGCACCCTATATTAAAAAAAAAACTTCATATCAATTTCTCAGTTTTGTAAGCAAAATAATATATCTATTGAATTTTTTCCGTATGGTTTTCTTGTGAAGGATTTGATCAAAAAGGTATTTTTTACCAAAGGCCAGACTATAAATAACATGTATAGATAGTCATCATCACTCTTCTATTTTGTGTTTACCACCGCTACCTCGAACTTATGGCATTAATGACTTTGTCAACCATCTCCTTCTATTCAATAAAATTTTATTTCCAGTCTAAGAATTCATGTATCAAAGGCATCCAATTTTAAGTCTTCTTATGATTCATGTCATTATAATAAAAGTCACAAGTTATCTTTTAATTTTTCATATGTTCAGTGAATAAACCTTTTTAAGTTATTTATTCAAATGTTTGGGAGCATCTCTAATTACATCATTTAAAAACTCTAGATATTATGTGATTTTTGTTGATTATTTTACAAAGTATATGCTGTTATGTCCTTTAAAATTAAAATCAAATGTTCTAATAATATTTTTTTATCATTTTAAGAATGTCATTGAAAATCTTTTTCAAACCACCATTAATATTGTTTACCGACGAAGATGGAGGATATCAAAGTCTAGCTTATACTCTTACTAAAATTGATATTTAACATCTCATATCACCACCATACACACCTGAACATATAAGGTTTGTTGAAAAAAGCGTCATCATATTATATAATATGGCCTTACCCTACTATATCAGGTATTTGTCCCTCTTTATTTCTACTCATATGCATTTCAAACTGCCACTTCTTTAATCAATTATGTGCCCTCCTTTACACTTAACTTTAAAACTCCATTTCATAGACTTTTTCATCACCATCACAATTACAATTTTATATAGGTACTTGGTTGTTTATGTTATTTGTGACTTTATCCTTATAACTCTTATACATTAGAACCTTAATATAGATCATATATGCTCCTTGATTACTTAATAAATCATCATGCATTTCATTTTCTTAACCCTAAATAGTAATAAAGTATTTGTTTCTTGACATGTCATTTTTGTTGAGAACTTTTTTTCTTTTAAATAAAGATCATTTTCAAAATAATGAGTAATTACCATTTCTTTTAAAATCTTGCTTCAATCTTTTCAACTCCAAATTTAATAAGGAAAAAATGCTCTTGATGAGTCCATTAGTTTGCTTCTTGGTGTCATTAACGCATTACCTCTTTCCATAATTTCTCTATTTACAAACATGACATTGTTTTTGTACTTATCAACTTAATGAGGGATAATTCTCTCCCACCAAAATACCTAAAAACAAAACAAGAAAATCCTAATCATATCTCAACCTACCTTATTGGATTCAGGCTAAGCAACACCATTCTAGCCACCACAACACATCCTTAACCCCTTTCTTATCTTTTCTTGCTCTCTGGTTAACTTGCCCAACCTCCTCTTATTAGAAAACAAAAAAAAAAATCAAAACTCTGAAAATAAATCATCATGGCAACAATTCTCCCTCACCAACTGGCGGTGACCAACATTACCACCATGATCTGAATGAGGAAGAAGAGGTAGTTCATGCAAACTAGGCTATACATCTCATCTTTCCATGGTTTAGTTGAATGACGTGTTGCAACCCAAGTTTCCTAAAAAAAACAGTATCAAGAGCAAAAAAAAAAAGATTGAGCTTTGAATGGCTAGATCTTCCTCTACCTTTGGAGGTGATCAACACTCTCATAACTATTAGAAAAGGAAACAAATGTTGCTTCCTATGGACTACACCACTTGCTTATTCTCACTATGGTTCCAGCCTCTTTCGGTCCACCTTATCTACTCTAGAAGGTAGATTTTGAAACCTAAAATTGTTTTAAATAATTATTTCGATTTATTATTAACTTAGACGTGTGTTGGGATGAGATTTTTAGGTTTGAACGAGTGTTGAGATCAATTATGTATATGTGTGGACACTTAAATCTTTTGTGTGTTTAATTTTTTGAAATGATGTATTTTATGGATGAACGTTTATTGCAAATATATTTAATGTGTTTTCAAGTCTTTTGGGTCTTTATGTATTTAGGTTAAATCCTATAAAATTTGCATTTTGCTCAGATTGATATTCTTTGTCATTCCTTTGTGTTATTTATGTGTAGGTTTTTTTTTTTTTCATAAAAGTATTATGTTCACACTCGTACATATATTTATATTTAGTTTTATAACTTGTTTATAAAATTCACTGAGGGTTCAACCTACATTCCAAAACCCATTTAAAAAACATATATTTTTTTAAAACCACATAAAAAATAAATATTTTGTTATTCACTTATAGTGTTTGAGATAAATGAACTCATAACGAGCTGTTATCTTAAATGTTAATGAGGAGTAACACTTTGATCTCTCTTGTTTTTAAAACATATCTTCCTTTTAAATTTCAAGCCTTCAAGTCTAATATTCACCATGACATTTAAGTGTCAATCAGGGGTATTAATTTTTCTTAGTAAATCAAAAACATCTATGTCACTAGAATCTATATTCAAATAGATCAACCTATAATAGTTATTGCTTGGATATTTGGGATTAGAGCACAAAAATCTCATTCAGTAAAAATTATAAGTGAATCTCGGTACTAGAATAAATGAACCTAAACAAGTCATTAATAGATAGGCTTGAACAAGTCATTATCCATAGCCCAATATTGTATAAACAAAATGTTTAGTGACAAATCCTCCTAGTATTTGGGTTGGTTTAATAAGCCTAATAAAAGTTCACCTAATTATTTATTGACTTGACTTGATAGACTATTAATAGCTATAGGTTATAATTGAGAGTAAATGATTGTAGATATTTTAATTTATCAAGGAATTAGGAGTGATAAAGATGATTTGGACTTTAGAATGGATAGACTTGAACTCACTTGTCTATATAGGGTTTAACTCATTGCAGTATACTCATTCTCTTTATTTAAATAAAGCATCAGTCTTAGGCATAACAAATCATTAGAAATAGAAAACAAGTAACAATGCAATTTACCTTAGGTAGAATGCTTTAGGATGATAATATCTTTTTTTTTAGCATAACAAGTCTCTTATCTTAGAACTCTGAAGACCAATTAGTTTTCTAGTGATCATAATACTAAGTAACGACTCGTATTCATAACATAAGATTTTTTTCCTTCTCTACAATAAAAAAAATCCTTTCTCCATTTAGGAAAAAGAGCGGGTTATCACAATATCAAATGTGATAGAATGGTGACTCTACTTGGTTTTTTTGTTAGGTTTTAGGAGAGTGTGAGGAAGAAATATAATGAATAGTCCCCCCTATTTTCTCTCTGTTTTTTTCCTATTTTTTAGCACATTTTCTCTCTACCTATTATGGTTGGGTTTTTGTGGAATATATGATGAATAGTTTTTTTTATATAGTAGTCACTCTTTCTCTACAATTCACCACCTTATTTATAGTTTATAAATTTTGTCATCTTCTTTTTAGTTACTTGGTCTCCAAGTAACTCAATTTTGTTTTGGTCTCTCAATTTTCTTGTTTTGCATTCTATTTTTATTTTTGATTTTCTGATGGTTTTTTTTTGTATTTTAGTGTTTTTGAAAAACAATGCTAATGTTAATTCGATAAGAAACCAAGAATTACAAAATGGATTTGAATGCGTCAAAAACATATTTATTTGAATTTTATTTTTTCAAAAGATACCAACAAGAGAAAAATAATTGGAAATTACAAAATGAGCATGTGAATGAACAAAATGCATCAAAAACATATTTTGTGAATTTTATTGTTTTGTTTTGGATTTTTGGAACATATTTTTGAATTAAGGGTAAACAAATTGAGTTATAATAGACATGACAAAAGACTATCTTTGATAATCCTTTAATAGAAATAATATATATCCTTGTTACCCTTTTTTAAACCTTAAGTATTTCCTGAATGATAACCCAGACTAAGATCACCTCTCACACTTAGAGCATGTTTTGAAAATCTATAGATAATCGATGACATTTTTTGAAAAAATTAGAAAAAACATGAAAGGGATAAAAACATTACAAAAAAGAGCTAATATATGGTGAACTAAAAATTTTCAAATGATCAAGCTCCAAAAAGAGAAACAAAAAATGAAAAAGGATAAAATACTTTTTAAAGCGTCCTTTATGATGATGCAAAGTCCAATCTTGAAGATAAAATGTCAACAACACAGTACAAGATATAACTTGGATAATTGAGATTGAAAAGAGATCAATCAGTAAAATAAAAAATTCAAGGTAACAAGCCTAAAAATAAGCTCCCCACATAATAAATGATCTTGTGTATTTGAACCTTTAAACACCATTTGAAATTTATGTATCCTTTCTTTCATGGTCATGAATTATAACCTGCATTACATGCCTTTAAATGTCATTTCTTATTAACATGGGTAGATCAATTGTTAATATTTCAGTCTAAAAGACTCTGAATTATAATAATGCTTGTGAGCCTCTAGGAAAATGGATAATTAAATTAACTAGGACAATCCATGATGGTAACAATATGTGTAGTCAGATAGATTACATTTTATGCAAGTCAAAACATGTATATGAGGTTCTATTTATACTAAACCATCTAAACCTATGTAGTGTTAAAGAAAAAAAAGGATAAAAAAATAAGGGACACTCAACCCAAAATCTTCAAAGTACATGTTACGCATGAAACAAATATATGTGTATACAAATGATGTTAACACATTATTCAAGAAATGATGATAACACATTATTCAAAAAATGATAATATGTATCTCAAATAAAATAATAAGATAATGGAATATTATTTTTACAAATATTCTAGAATTTTTGTTTTTGTTAAATAAAGATTTAAAACAAATGAAATCTATTTGCGCAAGGTGATAAGCAACTCAGCAGACTAAAGACGCACCTCAAAAGTGTATAATGGAGTTTCAATGAACTAATAAATCCAGACAGGGATGCCATGTTAATGAAAAAACTATAAACTCAATAACGATATATATATTTGGCATAAAGGGTTTTTGCTTCCCTTCTTCTCCTTCCCATTTTTCTCCTCTCTTTTTTAATGGATTTCACCCCTATTTATAGTGGATGAAAGAGTGATATGTGATCTTTATTTGACATAAATCTTAGCTCTTAATTCTCATTGGAAAGATCACAATTATTGGCCACAAACCAACAACATGACACTGTAAAAATCAAGTTGTAAGCCTAATTGGATCAGACACTTTGAGTCAACTTTTTAATGGTTTCTTGGGTGGCAAACCTACAAGAATACGGCTAAGAGTGTAGTACGGGCTGAGCTCTACCAGAGGGTATCTTTGTCATCTTATTTGAGGCGTTGGTGGTGCATTAAATGGCTTTGAAAAGTGGCTTCTCAACAAGTTTTTTTGATGAAGAGGAAAAAGACAATGAACAATGTTGTTTGGCATTATATTTAAATGAAACGACGCGCTTTTGGCGTTTAGGGTTAATTTAAGTTTAAACTTCCTTTTCTAATCTCAACCCTTAATCTTTTAATCTATTCAATAAAGTTCTTAACTGAATTTTGATTTTAAGAATCAATTCAGTTTCACTCATGCAAAGTTTCAAAAACACCCCCTGTTTTAAACGTGTTTTTCAACTTGGCCTTGACTTTGGATATTTTCAATTTCATCTTTAATTAAGCCTTGAGCTTAAAATTTGTTCAATTTCACTCCTATTTTAGCATAATTAGGCCCCCCGACTTTGCAAGTCTTTTTCAAAGAGGTCCTTGCTCTTAAATTTCTTCAATTTGACCCTTAATTGACCTCAAACTTTGATTTTCTTGCAATTTGATCCATGATTTCACTCAATTGGGCTTGGAAAGATTGAATTTGATTCTCTAAAATTTTTATCTTCTCAATTAAGCTTTTAAACTTAATTTTTCACCAATGAAGTCCCTGATAAAATTAATTGACCCATTAAAAGTTCAATTAAGTCCTTGCACTTAATTAAATCTTTTAATTTGAATCAAATTAATTCTTAAACTTAAGCAAACCTTTAATTACGCCTATGATTAAATCAAATTAACCTATTAAAAGTTTAATTAAGTCTATAGACTTAGTCTAGTAATCATTTAATTTTGTCCATGATTTCACAGAATTTAGATTGGAAAGACTAAATTTGATCTTCTAAAATTTCATTCTTCTTAATTAAGCCAGAATTAATCTTCCAAACTTAATTTTTCACAAATTAAGTCTCTAATAAAATTAATTTGACCCATTAAAAGTTCAATTAAGTCCTTGAACTTAATTAAATCTTTTAATTTGACCCAAATTAATTCTTAAACTTAATCAAATCTTTAATTAGGCACATGATTAAATCATTTGGCCTATTAAAAGTTTAATTAAGTCTGTAGACTTAATTTCTATGTAAATTCATCCGATAATCATTTAATTTAACCTTAAATTTGTATTGTCTTCAATTTTAGGTTTGTTGGGGTACAATTGGGCTCTTAATTTTGTCTAAAATCTCAATTTGGTTTCTCCATGCATTTAAAACCTTTTTTGGCTTGCTCTTGCCAAGTTGCCAACCTTTTTTTTTTATTATTATTTTGTTGTTTTTCTATTTTTTTTATTTTTTTTATATTTCAAAAGAAAAAAGCATTTTTAGGGAAAAACCTAAAATTAGGTTATAACAATAGACATTTGAGTTGTGTACTCTTCTACTTGCTAAACATTAATGAATTCAATGTCTTTTACACTTAGAGTGCTCGGGGCATCATTCTCAAGGGCCTGAGGTAACATTCCTTTCCCTTGAGGTTCACTAGCAATGATGAGAGAAATACTTCTTTTACTAGGAAAGTTACTCTTCCCCCTACCAGCGGCAGATGATAGGGCTTCATCCCTTCTAATTCTAGAGCCCAATATGATAGACCACTACCCCATATTGCTTTCTCTACTTCCAGGTTGGAACCTGAACTTCTCATTAGAGGCAATAACATCCCTATTTATAGGGATAAATCTAACTCTTTTTAGGTCCGTTTCTTTATTCAAAGTAAAAAAAAAACAACAAGAAGAAGTTTCTAGTGGAAAATACCTAAGGTGGCAATTTTCTTCTCAAATTAGAGCGAGATTGGTTCAAGAATTTTTCATCAAATTATTTTTTAAGAGTTACAAAGAATGAATGTAAAAGAAAAGTTGGGAGCATACATGGCTAGGGTTATAAAAATGAGCCATATGACCACGAGAATCCTAATAGTTCTATATGGGATAGACAAATCTTATAGAGAAGGTAAAAAGACTATTTACTACTGATATACTTTCAAAATCTTTATGTATTGAATACTCAAAGATTTAAAGGGCTATTGATGGATTAACATGTTTGTTTTTACCTGGATTCTCATTTAAAGGAACTAGAGGAAAAGTGATAACTCAACATCATTAGACTCAATCAAACACTAAGCCCAAACATATATATATATATATATTGGGCGAGCTGCTAGACTTAGCATTTTTTAGCTCAGCCAAGCATTGAGCCTAAACATATACAAGATTGATGAGCAGCCATACTCAGCATTCTTAGGCTCAACCAAGCATAAGTCCAAACATATATGGGTCTGGTGAGCTATCAAAACCAACAATCTTTGGCTTAGTCAAGTGCCCAGCCTAAATGTATATTAGTTGCGTGAGTTGCTAGACCTAATATCCATAAACTTAGTAAAGCGTTTAGTCCAAATATATTTATGAGTCGGGTGAGCTGTCAGACCCAACATCCTTGGGTTCACCCAAGCACTAAGCCCAAACATATAAGGGTCTGGCGAGTTGCTAGATCTGGCATTTTAGAGCTCAACCAAGCATTGAGCCTAAACATATACAAGGCTAACGAGCTATCAGACCCAGCATTCCCGGGCTCAACCAACTGTCAAGCCTAAGTACATGTGGCTCTGAGAATCTTGTTAGGCTCTATGATTGGACCACGAGATTCTAATGAGTCAGAGATATTTTTTTCTTTGATCAGTGAAAGATATTTTTTCTCTGATGAGTCAAAGATATTTTTTCTCTAATGAGTTAGAGATATTTTCATTCTTTGACACATAATAGATGATTTTATGTTATTAGAAAAAATATGGCTTTTTAGTTTTCATCTCGACCAAAAGGTAAAAATAATAGGCTATAAAGACCCATGAGATCCTTAAAAGAAGAGAGTTCTCAATCTCCATTCTCTATTACATATTTATTTTCAGAGTCTTTCTCTAAAATATAATTGTTTTTTTTTTCTCATAAAAATATTTACTTAAGCATCGTAGAATTTCAAATTCATGAAAGAAGATCTTTTGTAGGTATCATGCATCAACCATCAACCATCTTGGCTAATGAGAATGGATCAAATTGCCAAAACCAAGAGATTAACTTATTATATAACATGTCTTATTTTTAAGCTACTTGGATTTTTTGGGACATTATCATTATTTAATAACAATTAAGTCATCTTACACACACACACACACACACAGAGAACTTAAACAAGTTATTAATATCACATAGTATTCTCAAGATTCAGATATTCAATGCTATAATATAAGAAACTAATTTATTCATCAATTGTAAAATTTGATCCGAAATTGACCTAGAAAAAAGCTTAAGTCTTCAAATTATCGAATCAACTTGTGAATTATTAGATTAATTTGAGTCAATCATTTTTATTTAAAATAAAGTGTTTTGTTATTATTTTTACTTTCCTTATTGTTGACCTTGCCTATCATAGATTAAGTTTGATGAGATTATTATAAACCTAGTTGGGTTAATTGAATCTTATAAAATCAATGTTTAACTCAATTCAATTAGAAACCCAC
>Ga0307509_10010005_pt1 | contig 11707 bp, 6 predicted proteins | sample 10_EM_MG_FD_202245 | JGI IMG/M metagenome (GOLD analysis project Ga0307509, IMG submission 202245) | Populus trichocarpa ectomycorrhiza microbial communities from riparian zone in the Pacific Northwest, United States - 10_EM | ecosystem: Host-associated > Plants > Roots > Unclassified | place... | reverse complement strand
TGCAGACACCAAATATGGTCGAACACCACTCTGGTGGGCTGCAGAGCGCGGGCATGAGGGGATAGTAAGAATGCTATTGGAACGAGCGGATATCAATCCTAACACTGCAGACACCAAATATGGTCGAACACCACTCTGGTGGGCTGCAGAGCGCGGGCATGAGGGGATGGTAACAATGCTATTGGAACGAGCGGATATCAATCCCAACACTGTAGACACCGAATATGGTCGAACACCACTCTGGTTGGCTGCGGAGCGCGGCCATGAGGGAATAGTGAAATTACTATTGCGACATGGGGATATCGATCCCAACACTCCAGATACCCGATATGGTCAAACACCACTCTTGCGGGTTGCGCAGCACGGGTATGAGGGAATAGTAAAGTTGCTATTGGAACGAGAGGATCTCAATCCTGACATACCCGGCCCTACCGGCGAAACAGCCTTTGACCTTGCTGCGTCCCACGAACATGCAGGTATTGTGCAATTCCTTTCCCAACCTTGGCCCTCTCTTCCCATCTCAACCGATACTGGAAAGGCGGCAAATATAGGGCGGGATACTCTCCCACAGGGGAACCTCCTGAACAAAAATAAGAAAAGGACATTCCATCTCACCGATGGTGGGAAAAAGAGAAAGAAACACCGGGGGGCCCTCGCCTAGGCTGCCGGGCCTGCTCTACAGCCACTTCCAACCTTTCCCGGAGGCCTACCTTTCACCGTCGAAGCCCCTCCTCCAATACTCGACCCCTCTTCGCAACAGCAATTCTTCCCCCCACCATTATTTCCTCTTTAGTTTTTCTCTTCTATTTCCTCCCTACGGCCCTTCCTTATCACCACTCTCAGTTCATACACGCTTGTTACATCACAATGCGCAGTGCGTGTAGGCAAAAACGCTACTATTCTCTGCTTAATACCCAAACACGAGCTCATACACGAGCGTGAAAGAATCAACTCCTGGACTCCCGTGGCCTCTAGCGCACAATCTCTGCCCCCCATCTTTTCCTTTTGCTCTTTCGCGTCTTTATTTCCTTTCAGCCTCTCTCATCCTACACTATTCGACATTTTTTTAGTTTTCTTTAGCTCTTTTCTTCTGGGGTCTTATATCATGGCGATACATTATATAATACCTTCCCCTTGGTGTTTCTTACCAATCCGCCCTTCACAACATATGATATTTATATAGCTTTATTGCCGTCGTATTTAGTACGCTAATTTCTAGTATGATTATGAGTGTTACTGGTTTGTAATAGGTGCGGTGACTTCTAAGTGATTAGCCTCCCTCTGCGGGTAGTATCATACGTTTATCCTACGAGAGTAAAGAACTAAGCAAACATAGCAGACTTAATCGATTCCTTGATAGTATAATACAGCCCCCGGTTAGATATCTGGCAACATGAACGACAAGCAGAACATATACCTCCTGAATATGAAAATGTTTGTGGCGACCAGTCGGGGGTTTGATTACCTCGGAAGGAGTAGAAATCACCCTGGAATTCTTAGAAGAAGATTACTACTCGACCGTCATGATGCACTGATACGTATATCTACTCCACCCTACGATTCATGAAATCACTCTGAATCTTGGATCTCCTTATTCATTCCATCTTTGCATAGCCGGATATGACTCGACCTCTTACAGATCGGGGACTACCGGTTTAGTCAAGCGACCCGGGGTGATATCCTTCTCGGGGTATGTGTATACAAGGCACAACGGCTAATCCCCACAGAGTATAAACTGCGAGAATATGTTTTTCACAAGTCGATGGTTCGGGGGTAGGGGTATGGCCGGGTGGATGCTAGTGGGTGATGGGACTGGGCATGAACGAAGGCCAAGCGGACCAGCGAAATCCTCTATAAAACGAAAAGCTCCTTCCTCCTCCGGGTACTTCTTAAAAAAGATTCATCGAGCGATACTCCACCAACCTCCCAGCGGGTACGCCCTGTCACTTCGCTCGGCTTCCATTTAATCCAAGCCATCCGTTCAAGAGATCAGATTTTATTCAAAACTACCGCCATGCCCCGGCTTGTGGCGCCCGACACGAATGTCGGACACAGTACCCTAAATTGGATCCCTCATGCCTTAGGTCATCTACATGTACTGTACCGGTACTGCAAGCTAGGGTTCTTAAGAATCATACCTCATCACTCGCAATGCTCTAGGGTTCGAATGGTAAGGTACGGTAAGTTACCATACGATACAATACGGTAATATACGGTAACGTACGGTAAACTTACCATGCGCCGTTTGCCGACCGTCATAAAGTTCCATATCATGATCTTGGATCTTAGTGCGATACTCATGACATAGCCAAGAATGCCTAGCGGTAGCTGATATTTTGTGGGTTGGGTTGCTTCAGCTTGATAAACACAGAGGGCAGAAGACAGGATTACCTAACATCAGAATCTAAGGTGGGAGGGGCCGTTTTCCGGTATTTTATCTGCCTAGTGTAATTTACGTAATTTACCGTATGGTATCAACCGTGTAAGGTACGGTAACGTACCGTATTTTTCGAACACTACAATGCTCCTAACCGCAAGCCTCGCCACGCGCTGCCATGCATAGTGACGATGGGAATTTCCAACCCTACCGAACGAGCGCTCGAACAGCCGCCGCAATGCAACAGTGATGTGGCCACTCCCTCGAATCCTTCATCGAGGGAACCGCGAGCCCGGGTGTAATCCGCGGGGGAGTCAACGGCGGGAGGGAACAAACGCCTTCTCTGCCGGTTGACGGAGAGGAGTACGAATGTTATTTGCTGTAGGGATTGAAGGAGAGGATGTTCCCCCCGCTGCTACATAGGATTTCGTTATATAGAGTGATATCGTGGTATACTGCCAGCGTGAGTTCGCGAAGTGTAGTCTGGCCCCAGCTGTGTAATCTCCCCCATGCGTGACTGAGCCTGAAGGGGGCAAAGTTGAAGAGGTTGATTTCGTGAGGTGTATCTTCTCCAGGTTCCCCCCTATCACCTATGATGCAACCGGGAAAGTTGGGATATAAGAGTTTGGGGGTGCGGGTATCCTAGCATAGATCCCTCGAGACCTCAGGGGGGGGGTATCTGGTTTGATAGGGAATGGGGTATTGTTGTCTGTCAATTAGTATTTATATAAAAACTGTTATTGACCATATGTAGCCTCATGGATAGAGGAGGAACTTGGCCTTATTCTACCCGCAACGAGGTTATGGCTGTTGGACATTAACTATTTTAGGCTGCTCACCACATACTCGTAATGTCCTGACGTTTGTGAACACAACTGCTATTGCATGATGCCAAGATCAGCGCAAAAAAGCTCAATTTTGGCGGTATGCAATAGCAGTCGTGTTCACAAACGTCAGGACATTACGAGTACATATTTTCCATTCCCGCATGATGGGAAATGCAACTATGATACGATAACCTTAAATAGACGGTTGCTTCAAAAGTATTCCACAGCGGTTAGCTTCTTACCATCGCACACCCTGACCCTGCATACTTGATGCGACAGTACCGGTACCAGGCGTCAATTCACCTACAATGAAACACAAACTCTGGCGATAGCCGAACATCTACCTCACTCTCGGTGATGTACTCTACCCGAGGCAAGTGGCATAGCTAACCCTCGGCCATGGTACTTCTGCCTCGGAAGTGTCCTGGCAAAGTAAAACAGAAGGATGACTTAGAGATAGAAAGTGGGAGAGCGATTCAGCATGCGCAGGAAGTGTGCCAGGGAAGAAGGTTCTCTGTTGATAAGGATATAAGGTGGCCTCTTCTTCCCTTTGCTTGTTTGTTACCTGTCACTCATCGCATTTTCGCTCACGGTTCTATGGTCATCTCTTGTCTTGCATGCGATCTCTTTATTCTTTCTTGTTCTCTGATATCTTTTGTCTATCATCGTTGTTCGTACCGATGAAAGTTTTGTGTAGTTCGGTAACTAAGGATTGGATCCGCTGCGCCCGACCGCCCAATTGCTGTTCAAAAATGACACTTGTACTTGTGGAAAGATTTCGGCTGGGAAGGAGGTGGAAATCCATTGAAAAGACATTTATTGGGTCGGGAATGGAAGGGCTTATAACGGATTAAAGTTTCTGATTAGCTACCCCAAGGTCTGATTATGGTATAACAAACTTTGTCCAAATATGGAATTTATGGTTATTTTATGATACCTGTAAATTTTTATTTTATTAAGGGTTTTAAAAAAGCCATGCTTATGGCCGTTTGTCATGTTGAGTAAAGCTCAAACTGCCCTACCTGCACAGCACGTTTGGCCCGCCGTACTATGGGACAGATTCTTGGAGCACAGTACCTGGAGTTGTCGAAGCATGGATCGCCCCTCTATCCGAACGTTTACTGTCCGGGATGTGTGATGTGGAACTCATGTCTCCCAGTCATCGATGCGCGGGTGTTTATTCAGCAGGAGATGATTGGGTAGTAACTTCACCCGCTGGAGTCCTCTCTTTTTTTCAGCCTGGTTTGTCCAAATTCCATAAAAGCTCCAATATCGCTACAACAGTTACCACTACCGTAAAAACTTGAATAATTGGACGGTGTGCTATGAAGTCCAGAATTCCCTTCTCTGGGAAGGGGGCAAAAAACACAGCAAAAACACGGCCCCTTTCCCCCTCCGAGACAGGAAAAAAAAAGATTTCTTGACCTTACTAGGAGAGGAAAGTCTAACAATATAGTACACCGTCCAATTATTCAAGTTTTTACGGTATAGCATATCTACGCTCGCCGAACACTTTAAACACACCATGGACAACATAACGTATCGACACTCGATCTCGATTGGTAATGATAATGTCAACTGCAACGACGTAACTAATATAATAATAACAATACCGTCAACGTAAAAAATGTCATAGCCGATGAAAATCCAGAAATAATGAAGTGGCTCTCGCCACTCGACCCCAGGGGAACATCACGATGTGGGTGCCGACAGGGTCGATGGTGTGGGGAATTGGCTTTTAGAAACAAGAGAGTTTCGGGAGTGGAGGAGTAATGGAGGTGGGGTAAATGAGGCGGTCTTATTTTGCTGCGGGGATCCGGGAGTGGGGAAGACGTACCTAAGGTAAGTTCCTGGTTTATCTGGAAGAAGTAGGGGTTATAACCGACAGCTGGTAATATTAGTTCCATGGTTATCGATGACTTGTGTGATGAACCTTGCGAGAGAGAAATTGCGATCGCAATGTTCTTCTGCGACTTCCGCGACCAGAGGGAGCAGAAAACCACTAACATCGTGGGGGCCATCCTTAAGCAACTGGTAGTTAGAGGGGAAGTTCTGGAGCATGTGCGAAAGGCGTTTCAAAAGGCGGAAAACGAAGTCGGCGGCCGAGGCCTGCGACTTCCGGATATGGTGTAGATGTTGAAGCAGGTTGTTGCCGCCCTACCCAGGGTGTTTATCTGTATTGATGCTCTTGATGAGTGCCTTCCTAAGAATCTACTAGAACTTATTGCGTCACTAGGGTGATGGAGGTTTGCTACCAATCGTGTGCTCGCGTGTTGACGGGTGGATTCAATAATCTTTTAGTACTATCATACGTAAAAGGACCGTGCCAATACAGGCTTTGATCCTACAGCAGTACGTTCCCGAGGTACGCCAGCTCAACACGCCTATCCCGCAGTACATCTGGAAAGTACCACCCGGTGAGAGGTTCTGGTGTGTATTCTCTATGGAGGTTGCTAGCTACGGTTTACCTTAAGTGCGATAGTGAAAACTCTGCTCATACACCTGATACGGTAGCCCTATATCTCCGCATATGCCCTATACTAGTACATCCGTCCATGCCCTAGAGCGTTCCAGATGTCCACACTTCAGTGTTCCTTGATACATGTGAGTGTTCCCCGTGCCTCGGCTATTTCTGCTCTCATACAGTGCGCCACTACTGGGATTATTATGCCATCACAGGGGACATACTTCAGGAGTCACGGAGGACGCGGATATTTTTCACCGGGAGGCCTCAGGTTGGGGCCGAAATTTCGAGATATTTCACCGGTAGTGATAGTACCGAGTAGTCCGAAGGCGCACGACAAAGAGAGATATTTGGAGAAGAAGCTGGAGATGGATACGGAGAGTGACGCAATGTCCGATACTTTGCGAGCGGACATCCTGAGGATTATTCCACAAAGGATCTCTGGAATGTGTGTAGCGGAATCCTTAGTTCTTATTTCATTCTGAATCTTACATTGACTAACCACGGTGTTTAGATTCCTCCTTGTCTCGCTGGCAATTGACGCAATCCTAGGAGAGGTTACTATCTCAGAGAGGAAGCGGAAGTTGGACGAGATGACCAAGGGCAATCATTTGGGGGATGTGTATGGGACAACTCTTGAACGAATAAAGGCCCAGAAGGGCAGCGGATCTAGACTCGGGATAGACGCCCTGATGTGGGTGTTGAATTCGGGGCGACCGTTGCGAGATAGCGAGCTATGCCATGCCTTAGGGGTAAGGACGGGATCCACGGATCTGGATCCTGAAAACGTTCCTACGATTCGGGCCCTAATAGGGTGTTCTCTTGGGCTTATCACAGTCGAGGAATCCTCCTCCATCGTCCGGCTTGTCCACTTCACTTTGCAAGAGTATTTATCCAACAATCCAAGCCTGTTCCAAAACCCACACTCAATGATAACGGAGGTTTGTTTGACGTACCTCAATTTTCGTTGCGTCCGGGAACTTTCGCCAACTCTTCTCTCTGCGCCACCGATAGTCCCCTTTGTTGAACATGCTTCTTGTTATTGGGGAAAGCATACGGGGGAGAGAAGACGGAGAGTGCTACTCAGCTTGCGCTCCTCCTTCTAATTGGATACGAGGAGCATATCGCGTCTCGGCTTCTCTTGCTACATTATCATGAGCATAGAGATTGGAAAAACCCGAACGATAAGAGGTTTATGCCTAAGGGCTTTACCGGGCTCCATGGAGCGGCATTCCACGGGATCGGGAAGATAGTTCCTGCTTTATCGGCGACTAAAGAGTGGAGTATCAATGGAAGTGACAACATGGGTCGAGCGGCCCTTTTGTGGGCAGCTATAAGAGGCCATAAGGATATTGTAAGGCAACTATTACTGCTGAAGGATATCGATCCCAATGCCAAAGACACTGAACATGGTCGAACACCACTCTGCTTGGCTGCGCAGGGCAGGCATGAGCGAATAGTAAGGATGCTATTTGAACGAGAGGATATTAATGCCAACACCGCAAACACCTGTTATAGTCAAACACCACTCTGGTAGGCTGCGGAGAGCGGCCATGAGGGAATAGTAAGAATTATTGTGAATCACCGGCGCTTCGGTTGATAGCAGGATCTTGACGTCTCAAGAACAACGACTACATATCTGGAATTCATCACTTCTCGCATAAGGACAAACACGAATAATCTGGAAAACGGAGAACGAAGTAGGAGCTGGGTGCGCATTGAAGAAGTGAGGGAGAAGAGAAAGGGAGGGAAGAAGAAGCGATAAGAATGGAAGAGAGGTGATGTGGAGGAAATGGAGGGAACGGACGTGAAGAGGTCAGGGGAAGTTGGACAGACAGAGAAGAGACGCAGCGAGTGTTATTGGGGAGAAAGAGAGTCTAAGAAAGGAAGATGTTAGAATGTAAAAGTTTTCTGAGTTATATATTTAAGGATGTTAGTTTCCCTCCTGGGTGCGATGATAGAACCAAGATCAAGACATCCTCTTCCGATATCAAACCCCCTTCGACGCAGACAGTCTTGAGTTTTTCTTTAAGAATGCTATTAGAACGAGAGGATATCGATGCTAACACTGCAGACACCCGATATGGTCAAACACCACTCTGGTCGGCTGCGCGTTATGGCCATGAGGGAATAGTAAAATTGCTGTTGCAACAAGAGGATATCGATCCCAACACTCCAGATACCGTATATGGTCAAACACCACTCTGGTGGGCTGCGCAGGGCGGGCATGAGGGGACAGCAAGAATGTTATTGGAGCGAGCGGATATTAATCCCAACACCGCAGACACCAAGTATGGTCGGACACCGCTCTGGTGTGCTGCGGAGCGCGGGCACGAGGGAATAGTAAAATTGCTCCTGCAGCAAGAGGATATTGATCCCAACACTACAGACACCAAATGTGGTCGAACGCCACTCTGGTCGGCTGCAAAGCGCGGACATGAGGGAATAGTAAAAGTGCTATTGGAACGACAGGGTGTCAATCCCAACACCGCAGACACTGAATATGGCCGGGCACCGCTCTGGTGGGCTGCGACGCGCGGCCATGAGGGAATAGCAAGAATGCTATTGGAACGGGAGGGTATCGATCCCAACACTGCAGACACCGAAGAAGGTCGAACACCACTCTGGTGGGCTGCACATTATGGCCATGAGGGAATAGTAAAATTGCTATTGCAACAAGATGGTATCGATCCCAACACTCCAGATACCCGATATTGTGAAACGCCACTCTTGCGGGTTGCGCAGCACGGGTATGAGGGAATAGTAAAGTTGCCATTGGAACGAGAGGATCTCAATCCTGACATACCCGGCCCCAGCAGCGAAAGAACCCTTGACCTTGGTGCATCCCATGAAGATGCAGGTATTGTGGAAATACTTTCCCAACCTTTGCCCTCCCATCCCATCCCAATCGATATCGCAAAGGCCACAAACATAGGACGGAACACCCTGCCTCAGGGGAACCCCCTGAGCAACATTAAGAAAAGAACAATCCACTCCAGCGATGGGGAACAGCGAAAGAAATACCGGGGAGCCCCCACCTAAGTCTCCGTCCTGCTCTCGAGCCCCCTCCAGCCTTTCCCGGAGGCCTACTTTCCACCGCCGAAGCCCCCCCACCCCAATACTCGATCCCTCCTCCCAATAGCGATTCTTCCCTCTGCCACTATTTCCTCCTTAGTTTCTTTCCTCTATTTCCTCCCTGTCAGTCTCTCCTTATCACTACTCTCACTTCATAATGCGTAGTGCGCGTAGGCAAAAGCGCTGCTACCCCGCTCAACACCCAGACACGAGCTCACGCACGAGCGTGAATAGGAAGAATCGACCCTTATAGCCCCGTGGCTTATGGCGCACAATTTCTACTCCCCGCTTTTCTTTTTGCTCTTTCGCGTCTTTATTTCCTTTCCGTCTCTCTCACTTACACTTGGGAAGTTCAACATCGTTTATCATCTTTCATTATTAGACGATTATTTCCTTCATTTTCTTCTCTAGATGACTTTTTTCCTCTTCTGGGGCCATATATCATGGAAATGCATTATATAATGCCTTCTCTTCTGTGTTTCTTACCAATCTGCCCATCACAATGTATGATATTTATATAGCTTTGTTGTGGGGTTGGATTTAATACGCTAATGTCTAGCATGCTCGTGAGTGCTCACTGCTGGCTCGTAATCGGTGCCCCAACTTCTAAGTGATTAGCCTCCCCCTGCGGGTAACATGGTACATTTATCTTACGCGAATGAGGAACTTCACCTGTTCCGTAATAGTATAATCTAGCACCCGGTTAGCTAGCTGGCGACATGAGCGAGAAGCAGAACATGATACCTCCTGAATATGAAACTGTTTGTGGTGATCAGTCGGAGGATTGATTACCACGGAAGGGGTAGAAGCTACCCCGGAATTCTTAAAAAAGAAAAGATTGCTACTCGACAGTCATGATGTACTGATACGTATAGCTACTCTTCATCCCTACGATTCAGGAAATCACTGTGAATCTTGGATCCCCTTATTCATTCTTTCCTTGCATAGCCGGGTGTGACCGGGCCTCTTATAGATCAGGGACTAATGGTCTAGTAAAGCGACCCGCGGTGATCTCCTTCTGGGTGTATATGTACACAAGGCATAACGGCTGATTCCCGCAGAGTATAAGCCGCAAGAATATGTTTCTCGCAGGTTGATGGTTCGGGGGTGGGGGGTGTGGCCGGGTGGATGATAGTGGGTGATGGGACTGGGCATGAACGAAGGCTAAACCGACCATCGAAATGCTGTATAAAACAAAAAGCTCCTTTCCTTCACCCTCCGGGTACCTCTGAAAAAGGCTCGTCGAGCGATACTCCACAAACCTCGCTGCCGATAGGTTCCGTTACTTCGCTCCGTTTCCATTTAATCCAAGCCACCCGTCAAAGAGTTGAGATTTTATTCAAAATTAACGCCATGTCCCGGCTTGTGGCACCCGACATGAAATTCGGACACAATACCCTAAATTGGATCCCTCATATCGTAGGTCATCTACTGTACATGTACTGTGCCTGTACTGTAGGCTGGTGTTCTTAGGAATCATACCCAATCACTCGCAAAGCTGCTAACCACTAGCCGAGCCTCACCACGCTATGCCATGCATAGTGACCATGAACATTCCCAACCCTACCGAACGAACCCTCGAACAGCTGCCGCAACGCAATGGTGATGTGGTCGCTCCCCCGAATCCTTCATCGACGGAGCCGCGAGTCCGGGTATCCGGGTGGAATCAGCGGCGGGGGAGAACGAACGCTCTGTCTGCCGGCGAGTCTTTTCCACCCCGGTAAAGCTCGGTTCGTGGAGCTGGTGCGGATCTTCCTGGCCGGATGAAGGGTTGGGGTGAGGTGTTGGCGGTCGGTTGGGCCGGCTGAGGGAGAGGAGTACGAATGTTATTTGCTGTAGGGATTGAACGAGACAGCCTTCCCGTGCTGCCACGTGGGATTATTTCGCTATATAGAGTGATATCGTGGTATACTGCCGGCGTGAGTTTGCGAGGTGTAGTCTGGCCCCAGCTGTGTGATCGCCCTTGTGCGTGACTGAGCCTGAAGGGTAAATGGAAGAGGCTGATTTCGTGAGGTATATCTTCTCCTGATTTCCCCTTATCACCTACGCTCGAGAGAGATGGGATATAAGAGCTTGGTAGTACAGGAATATTAGCATAGACCCTGTCGAGACCTCAAGGGTGGGTATCTGGTTTTATAGGGAATGGGGTATCGCTGTCTGTTGTCCATTTATTGTATTTTATATAAAAAGTGTTATTGACTATGATATGTAGCCTGATGGATATAGAAGGATTTTGGTCCTATCCCACCCGCAACGAGGTTATGGCAACTGTACCTGCGGAGAGATTTCGGCTTGGGTGATGGTAGTGAAAATCCATTGAAAAGACATTTATTGGGCCGGGATTGGAGGGCTTTATAACAGGTTGATGTTTCTGACCAGCCGTTTTAAGGTCTTATTATTATAACAACCATTATCTAAATATGGAATTTATGGTTATTCTACGATACTTGTAAAAATTTCTTAAGGGTTTTGAACAAATCTATGCTCATGGCCGTTTGTCACGTTGAGTAGCCCAAACTGCCCTACCTGCACAGTACGTTTGGCCCGCCTTACTATGGGACATATTCTTGGAGCACGAGTTGTAGACGCACAGATTTCCTCTCTAACCGAATGTTTACTGTCGGGGATGTGTGATGTGGAACTCATGTCTCACATTCATCAGTATGCGGGTGTTTACTCAGCAAGAGATGATTGGATAGTAATTTCACTTACTGGAGTCCCCCTTTTTTTCAGCCTGGTTTGTCCAAATTCCGTAAAGCTCCAAGATCGCTACCACAGTGATCGCTATAGCATATCTACGCTCGCCGAACACTTTGGACACACCATGGATAACACAACGTATCGACACTCGATCTCGATTGGTGACGGCAATGTCAACTGCAACAACGTGACGAATAGTCATAACAATACCGTGAACAATATCATAGCCGATGAGAATCCGGAAATAATGAAGTGGCTCTCGCC
>Ga0307509_10010003_pt1 | contig 11709 bp, 12 predicted proteins | sample 10_EM_MG_FD_202245 | JGI IMG/M metagenome (GOLD analysis project Ga0307509, IMG submission 202245) | Populus trichocarpa ectomycorrhiza microbial communities from riparian zone in the Pacific Northwest, United States - 10_EM | ecosystem: Host-associated > Plants > Roots > Unclassified | place... | reverse complement strand
TCCACGGAGGCCAGGGTGCTTTCGGGACAAATACCTCAGTAACCAGCCGGGACCTTCTCCCCTTGATTTGTAGCATTACTATGGGTTGTTATTGGACTCTAGAGGTATGAGTCTTATCACGGTAGAGTATGTCCCGAGAGGCTGGCTATGGGTAGCGCCCACTTAGCTAACCATCGGCTACATCTTACCGGGGAAGCTTGTATGTCAATTTATCACATTGGATAGTCGCGTAGATTAAATGATGGACTGCATAGCTTGTATAGACGAAACTACCGCCTGGGCCAGTGAGTCCACCACCTAGGTATTGATTCCGGTTGTTGTCATAACAGTTAGCCACTGGTATGACTTCGATAGGAAGAGTTTTTCTACCTACGGTTGTATTGGAGATGCATTGCAGAAACTCATATCCCATTAACGGAGTTAAGTGTACCCGAGTTGGTCCGACACTTCCGGCAGGATAGGGTGCTCGCACAAGGTCAGAAGTAGTGGTGAATGTCAAAGGCTTAAATCTGATATCTACTTAAGTTTAAGCGTTTGGCATTCTACTTCGACAACCAACTTTTCCTCGAGAGAACTAAATTGAGTGAACCTTCGAGCTTAACTATATTAAGTTTTACTGTTTGATTCTTTTGAATTATTTACCTCATCTTTATCTTCTACTTTGAGTGTTTGGTGCGGTCGCAACCGTAGAGTTCACCTCTCTACAGGGTGCCCCCGTTACACCTCTCTGGACGAAACTGCGCAGGCGCGGTAATATACAATCACAGTCAACGAGACAATGCACTTAAAGAGAAAGAACAAGGAACCTGACAGCCCTCAGAGGCCAATCCCGAGTTTCCCAAAACATTATTCATGTCTAGAAGCACCTGCCCAATTAGATGTTGAGGGCAAACGCACGCGCATCCACATTTTACTGGACTCAGGAGCCAGTTGTTTCCTCTTAAGCGAAAAGTTAGTCGAACGACTCGACATCCCATACAAAGTCCGAAAGATACCCATAAAGATAGTTGGATTCAATGGACTTTCAAGTTCATCAGGCGGTCAAAGATATACCCGCCCCATCACATTAGAAATTGGAAATGGACATAGCTCTCCCATATCCGCCGAAATAGCGCCCACAGGACGTTTTGACCTTATCATCCCCTTCGAATGGTGGTACCATGAACACCACATATCGCATTTAGACCAACCAAAGAAATAGAGTTTCGAACAGATAACATGTCGCCACCATGTCGAAAATGAGGCAGTAAAGGATCCATTTGAGTATGACGAAACGGTCGCATATGATCCGAAGGCCCAGTATGTGGGAAGAATAGGAAGAATAGAAGAGAAGGATCCTGTGGAATTGGAAGCTTTACCACAGGAATATGCTCAGTTTAAGCGTTTGTTTCGACCGGAAGCGTCGGAAAAAATGCCCCTAAGACGGACGTTGTTTGAAATCATGCTGCTCGTCAACTTACTCTCAGGATACTTCCTTTGTCTTGAGATAGCTTCCGGGAACGCGCTTTGCCTTCAGGCATGAGGAGGCTTCGGACTCGGGCATGAGGAGGCTTCGGGTTCGGGTGTGTGTTTGTACGGTCGAGGAAAGCATCTCCTAAGTAGGAATGTCGCGATCGGACAGCAGGCGGAAAGGCTGTAAGAAAGGCCAGAAAAGAAGGGAGGTGGGTGTGAGAAGGTTTGACACCCTGAAAATGGGTATGAGGATGTATGGCCAACGGTGTTTGTTCCTGCATTTTGTTAGCATGAGATTTCGCACAAGTTGAGACAAGTTGGGAAAGGAGGAGACAGGGGCACATTCTTTCCTGATAGGAAAGGATGATATATACTTATCCTTTTTGTCCTTAGTTAGATGGTTGTTGTTGAGTGTCGTGGATGCGAGAGACTGTTGTTGTTGTTAGTGAAGAGATTTTTCCCCCTTTCCTGAGTGTGATCGTTTAGGTGTGAGTTCCTTGGCATTTTGTCTTCACCATTTCGTTCCGATCGCCGTTTCGTTCTGTTGTCGCCATACTGTCGTCGCCATCGATCCTAGTTTAATAGACGTTGGATTATGTGATCGACTTCACAGAAGGATTGGAACCTCCTTGGGGACCCGTCTACCCTATATCACAATACCAGTTAAATACCTTAAAAACTTACCTTGACAAGATGTTAGTACAAGGCAAAATTACGCATAGCCAGTCACCTGCTGGAGCGGCAATTTTTGTTTGTACCAAAACTCGATGGTCGCTTATGATTATGTGTGGACAGCCGACAACTCAACAAACTGACGATTCTTGATAAATACCCGCTCCCTTTAATGAGCAAGTTACGAGATCGAGTTGCAGGTGCAACCATATTTACGAAGTTAGACCTTAAGGATAGTTATCACCTGATTAGAATCAAGAAGGGTGATGAATGGATGACAGCGTTCAGAACTTGGTACGGACAATAGGAGTACAAAGTCATGCCGTTTGGATTAGTCAATGCTCCTGCAACTTTACAATGCATGATGAATAAAATATTAAGCGAATTTCTTGACCAAGGGGCAGTGGTGTACCTAGACAACATCCTCATCTACTCCAAGACACATGCGGAACATGTAGCAATGGTCAAGAAAGTACTTTCGCGATTAATGAAACACCAATTGGCAGTGTCCATTAAGAAGTCCGAGTTTCATGTTAAAGCTGTCGAATTCCTGGGATATATTGTGGCAACCGATGGGGTAACAATGAGCACGAGAAAGGTGACCTCCATAAGGAAATGGAAAGCACCTAGATCGGTGAAAGAGGTTCAAATTTTTCTTGGCTTCACAAATTTCTACCGAAGGTTCATGGAGAACTTCTCAACAATATGCAAGCCAATAACGGAAACGCTAAATGGGGACAAACAAAAGTTCAGCTGGGAATGAGGGCAGAACATAGAGTTTGACAAACTCTAACAGCGTTTTACGACAGCGCCGATTCTGCCCCATTTTTACCCGGAGCGAGAAACGGTAATCGAAACCGATGCAAGTGACTTCGTGCTTCAAGCAATTTTATCATAGTTTCAGGATAAATGACTTCACCCAGTGGTATTCCATTCCCGAAAATTGAATTCAGCTGAACGCAACTACGAGATTCACAATAAGGACCTCCTAGCCATACTGGAAGCATTCATGGAATGGAAATACTACTTATCCGGAGCGGATAAGCCGATCACGGTTTATACTAACCACCAGAACTTGCAACACTTTTTGACGACGAAAAGTAGAATCAAAGACAAATCCGTTATGCAGAATTAGTTGCATCGTTCAATTTCAAAATTATCTACCGACCAGGGTCGCAAAGCGGCAAACCAGACGCGTTAAGCAGACGACCGGAGTATCATCCTGAAGAGGGAGCTGAACACACTGAACAGTCAATCTTGAAACCAGAACATTTCTTAATCAGTCTTGTGCAAGACGAACCGGTTTAAGACAAACTGCAAAGACGGGTGTTAGTACAACAAGCTGCAGCCATTCAAGTAATGAAAATGGCATCCAAGGCTATGTTACCAACAAGGGGTTCAAGACTTTCGGCAGGACACGACTTATATGCTCTGGAGGACGTGCTAATCCCAGCACAGGGACAAAAGCTTATTGAAACCGGAATTGCGATAGGAATACCGCAAGAAACTTATACTAGAATAGCCCCGCGAAGCGGCCTAGCATACAAAGAAAATATAGGAATCGGCGGAGGAGTGGTAGACGCCAACTATACAGGAGAGGTCAAAGTCATTATGATGAATCATGGCAAAAAGAGTTATCAGGTTCAGGAAGGGGACCGGATTGCACAAATGATTATCAAAAAAATAGACATGTCAGGAATGATGGAGGTAGACAATCTACATATAACCGATCAGGGAAACAAAGGATTTGGGAGCACGGACCTATAGCCTAAGCGAACCATCGCAGTGGAACAGGTACAGCTGATAATGTGTCAACTATATGCGGACAGCAGGGAAAACAGACTATTTAGAAAAAAAGATATCGGATGAAATCCATGGTTCCTCCAGGAAGAAGTCATGGTATCAAGCGCTATGATATCCAAAGCGCTACTACAGGAGTACGAGTTAGGACTTTTGGAAGAAGTCCGAGAAGTGTCAAAAAATGATTTGGACTAGTTGAGCAGAGAAGCAACGCTAAAGGATCGAATCACCCGTGGCAAAGAATTACCTACAAATTGGCAATACAAGGACGGGTTCTCCTACTTCAAAAATCGGCTATACATACCTGCGGACGATACTCTAAAAACTAAGATTGCGAAAGGATGCCATGACTCAAAGGTGAAAGGACATTTTGGGATTGAAAAAACGATAGAAATAATCACAAGAGAGTTTTATTGGAAAGGGCTCACCGAATAGATAAATGATTACATTCGGTCATGTGATGAGTGCCAACACAATTAATCTCTACGACATGCGCGATGGGGATTGCTTCAACCTCTCGAAACGCCATACACATCATGGAACTCTATCTCAACCGACTTCATAACCCAACTACCAGAATCACAAGGCTACACTCAGATCATGGTAGCAGTCGACCGATTCACAAAAATGTCACACTTTATCGGTCTCCCGACAAGCGCGACTGCAAAGGACATCGCAAACATTTTCTTACGAGAAGTTTGGAAACTTCACGGTCTACCGACAGAAATCATATCCGACATGGATGCAAAGTTCTCAGGAGAATTTTGGGAATCCCTCTGCAAGCTGCTAGGGATTAAAAGAAAAATGTCGACAGCGTACCACTCACAAACAGACGGTCAGACTGAAAGAACCAACCAAGTGCTGGAAGGTTACTTAAGAAATTTCGTCAACTATCACCAAGATGACTGGTATCAGCTGTTATCATTAGCCGAATTCGCGTACAACAATTCCGCGACAAATGCACATGGAATGTCACCCTTCTTCGCGAATTACGGTTATCATCCACAGACAGAATAGATAAGAGAACGACAAGCTCAAAATCCAGGGGCTGAGTTGTATCCCTTCGCTCGTAGCTGATTTGTTGATGAAAATTTAGCAATGGCAACGGGAGCAACCCAACATGGATCATACAATATATATACACAAAAAAAAAAGAATTTGAAATAACAGTTATAGACCTTTATGAAATGTGTAAAAGCAATTCCGAGTACTATTAAGACAAAAATGAAAAGAGCATTGATTGCATTTCCACTGACTTTTAGGAAGGACATTTATAGCCTGCCCGGTAGTCTTAACATGCCTCTCCAAGCGGCAGAAATGACAGATCTGCCGGCCTTGAGGATCGCAGTATATAGAAAGGTGCTGTGAAGGCAGTAAGGAGGGAGGAGTAGGATTGCTAGGCACAGGGAGGTGTGGTTGGTACTTCAGAGTATGTGAATAGCAGTGCTTTCCTGACAAAATAAATTCCCAAGCAACCTGAAGCCGAAAATCTTTATGGGAAAGGCCTGGAAAATCATCCAAATCACGGTAAATGATAAAGGAGTTGATAAGCATTGTGTCTAGTACCCAAAAGAATATGGGAAACCAATTGCGCAGTGTAATTAGCTGAGTGGAGTAGTATGATCTGTATTGATCTGCCACATCTACTCCAACTTTGTGACTGTTATAGTCAGCAATGCAGGTAGGAATATCTAACTCAAGCTTAGAATTGTCTCTAAAGACTTTCTGAGCTACCTTGGGATTTGATTGAGTAGGCTTTTTGCGAATTGACTTAACAACTGAGCTTCATCCAACTAAGGAATGTATAGTTGTCATAAGGGAAACCGGGGTATTATCAAACCACAAAATAGTAGCAACCCCCCGATTGACTACACCAGTAATAAAGTGGTATTCTATCTTCGTTTGTGTATTATCAGGTACTTTCAGGGTGGCAGGATATCCAGTTCGATCTTTTCGAGTAGTTCCACATCCTCCAATTCCAATTGAGCATGAATTGGATAAGAGATCCAAGGTAGTATAATAGTTGTCAGTATCGAGATTAAAGGCCATAGCTTGGTATGGTAGCTGCTTAGCGAGGTGAAGACACATAGCACCAGTTGGAGTGAGTCTACCAGGGGTTGGCTGGATTGCAGTCGGTGGTAAGGGGTCATAACCATCCTTTGTACCTGATTGAGGCCAAAAGTCCCAAACATATCCATGGTCTGCTAGACAGTGAAACTTATACCCAATCTCAATTGGCTTACTTGGCATCTTGCAAATATCCACAGAGCGGCCCATAAAGCGTATCATGGCTTCATCTATTGTGATATTTGACTGGGGAGTACGGTATTTTTTTGATGCTTCTCTTAACTGGGTCAAAAGAAGATCCACTTTCCCATGCCATAACTGTCTGCCACAAGGCAGGACCTTTGGTAAATCCAAAGGGGAAACATGGAAATAGCGCTTAATCTCTTCAAGGCGGGTTTGGCTCATATATGATGTAAAATCATGACAGGGCCAGAGGGTATTATGTGCTCCTTTCCAGTAGTCAGCTACAGCGGGTAATCAGACTACCTCCATATAAATGATGATTCCAAACCAGACACGCAACTCCGGAACTGAAACCAGGGACCATGATCGAGCTCTCCCTTCTCCCTTTCTATTGGCTGCATTTTCGCTCTGTTTCTGGGCCGCATAGTTGTTCTTATTCTGAACAAGGAGGGTGAGAAAGCGCGCTGGGAGGAATAAATCCATAATGTGACGTGGATCAATCACATCCTGTGAGAGAAGGGATGCAGGGAAGGTATTGTACGCATGGTGCAAAGGAAAAGGATGATGATAAGGGGAGAAAAGTGGAGCCTTTGGAAGTCTGAGGTGGGATTCCCCTGGCTTTTGCTGGACAGGTGGGAGTCTACGGGCTGGCAAGTGACTTTTGGTAATGTGGTTTTTGCGTGTGATTGACGGCTTTGTATTTAAAGACTGTGTATTTACTTCCATATGAGGAGGTAGAATAGAGTAGGAAGTATTGGGATCTCGAGGGCGTAAGCTGTAGGAGGCCATGGCTTTTGAAAAGTAAACAATTTTCTAAAAAGTGATATTTACTATGGGAAAAATACAGAGAACCTACAGTCCCTCGTCAGAAGTGTTCGTGATCTGAGACATGTTTAATTGCGTTGGGCCATATATGGTGGGGTAACGGTGGGGTTGTCAACAACGGGCACAGGTCTGTGCACGAACGAACGAACGCTCAACTCTTAACCCCCAACCATTAATTATCTACCATATATATTTTAGAGTAATAAAATAATAAATAAAAATAGCTAATACTTTGTATAACCCCCCTTTGCTTCCAATACTGCAGCTACTCTACCAGGCATTGATTTCCATAACTTTTCAAAAAACTCCTCAGGAAGTGTCTCCCAAACTAAAGGTAATACTTCTGCAAGCCTCTTCTTAACAGTCTCCTTTCCTCCTGGGGTATCTCCAATCCTTGGATACTGCTGGTGTAATCGCTTTTTAAGCTCAATCCATGCATGCTCAATAGGATTTAAATCAGGGGAGTAAGGGGGGTGTTCCACCACTTCAATAGAATTTCTCTCCAACCATTCCATAACATTAAAAGCCTTGTGAACAGGAGCATTATCTTGCTGAAAGAGGATATCTTGCATACCAAAAGAAAACATTTGATCAATAACAGGAAAAAGATACCTTCTCAAGAGCCTGATATACCTGATCTTGTTGATATTTTGAGTAATTGGAACCAAAGGGCCTTTTCTCTTACCCCAAAAGCACCCCCATACCATAAGTGAAATACCCTTATCTTTTTCCTTTGGGTGAATACAGTCTGCAAGCCACTGCTCTCCAGGTTCTCTGAAAACCCACTGTTGCCTTGGATCCTTGGATTTCTCCACACTGCACTCATCACTCCAGATGACTCTTTCAAAATCCTCAGCTATCCAATCCTTATGAGCCTTTGCCCATTCTAATCTCTTAGCAATGTGCACAGGCTTGAGCTTTGGTCTTGATTTGGCTAGCCATTTCTTGATATTGGCTTCTCTGAGTACTCTATCTACTGTAAATTTGTTAGAGAATCATAGAATATCACTCAAGTTGAGGGTACAAACCAGTAGAAAGAGAAACACCTGGTGCATATTTATCCCTGAAATCTGACATGGTCATTTTCCGGTTGGATTTGGCAGCCCGGATGATTGTGCAACGCTGTCGCTGGCTAAGAACAGGTGTGCGACCAGGACGAGGAATATTATCCAGTGAGAGACGCTCACATGAGCGAGTAAGAAAGCTCTTGATAGTTGTCTATGGGCGGCCAATAATTTGAGCAACAAGAGCAATGTTCCGGAGGCAGTGGAAAAATCCTATGATTATGCCTTTTTCAACACTGGACATTTTAGTTCGAGTAGTCTTTGGGTTTCGCTTTTTTTTTTTCATGTATATCCGGATCGGTTAACCATTGGAGATTATTAAAGAATAATTCAAATAGAGGAGGTGGCACAAGCTTGGGGTATCGTCGTTTATGTAGAGGTACGGTCGTGATCTACTCGGTGGCATTTGGCTTGGTGGCATTTGGCGAGGTTGCTTAGTAAGCCAATCACGAAGACTTCTGACGAGGGACTGTATATCTTAGCCTTCAGCTAGTAGGGTGGTTTCTGGATTGTACATGAATTGTCTTGAAAGGTCATGGAACTTGGAGCACAACTATCTCGGCTGATAGCATGTGCTTTGCCCCTGGATTTGTAGAATTACTATGGAGTGTCAGTGGTCTCGGAGGTGTGAATTGTATTACTGTAGAAAGGGTTCAGTGAGGCTAGAAATGAGAAGTGTATATGGAGCTAGAGTCTCAGCTACATCTCAGATGTGGAGCTTTGAAAGTATCAGTGTTGTCCAGCCTACCAAGGTAAATGAAATAATTGACTGAATAGCTTGAATAGGGAATACAAGTCCTGAGGGAGTAAGTCTCCTATTAAGGAATCAACTGTGGGGACTTTTAGAGCAGTTAGCTACTGAATGGAGTACTATAAGAAGTGTTATTATCCCTGAGATTGTATTGGAGCTACATTGTGGAAAGCAAGTATACAGTTTGATTCTTGCGAATGTTTTGTCGTATTTTAATCTTCTCCTTGCATTCTGCAGTAGATGCCAAACCTTGGTATTCAACTCATAAAGGGTTGCTTAATACAGGGACTGCTGAAGGAGGCTTTAACGGGGGCACCCTATAGAGAGGTGAACTCTAAGGTTGTGACCACACCAAAACTGAAAGTAGAAGATAAACATGGAGTAAATAATTCACGAAGAATCAATACGGTTAAACTTAATATCATTAAGCTGGAAGCTTTACTTAATTAGTTCTCTCAAGGAAAAGTTGGTTGTCGAAGTAGAATGCCAAAGGCTTAAACTTAAGTAGATATCAGATTTAAGCCTTTGATATTTACCACTACTCTGAGCTTGTGCCAGCACCCTGTCCTGCTCAGGGTTTGTCCGAGGTCTACCCTCCAGCAGGATTTATCCTACCGGAAGTGTTGGACCAACTGGGGTACACTTAACTCCGTTAATAGGATATGAATTTCTGCAATGCATCTCCAATACAACCGCAGGTGGAAAAACTCTTCCTATCAAAGTCATATCAGTGGCTAACTTCTATGACAACAACCGGAATCAATACCTAGGTGGTGGACTCACTGGCCCAGTGGTAGTTTCGTCTATATAAGCTATGCAGTCTATTATTTAATCTACGCGACTATCTTATGTGATAAATTGACATGCAAGCTTCACCGGTGAGATGTAGCTGATGGTTGGCTAAGTGGGCGCTACCCATAGCCAGCCTCTTGGGACATACTCTACCGTGATAAGACTCATACCTCTAGAGTCCAATAACAACCCATAGTAATGCTACAAATCAAGGGGAGAAGGTCCGGGCTGGTTACTGAGGCATTTGTCCCGAAAGGTCTTTGGCCTCCTTGGACTACCTAAGTACCACTAGGAAGACTACCCTACAACCCGTAGGCTACGATAGACTCCAAGGTGGCGGTGAGACCATTTATGGGTGACCCCCATTTTGGTGGTTACCCATACTCCCCTTATATATCCTGCGAACGATATTCAGTCGGACAGACGGCGACAACTTATACGGTGTTATGGCAGCTGCTCCAATGACCTCTTTTAACTAGCAAACGAGCAACTACATAGCTGTTTGCGTATGACGCGCCGTCCCAATGCTGGGGCCAGGGGAGGGTGTTAGCTAAACCCGCCAAAGTTCAATAGTATGTTCGGGCCACTTTTACACAGGCGTGGGGCCTCCCCGCGCAGATGCTTGTGCGTTCAACAACATCTAAGAGGCTATAGAATGTGAGGCAATCGACCGCTAAGTTTTAGGATAACTTTGCTGGTGAAGGTAGGGTAACTTGGACTCCTCAGTAGGGTAACTGGGGTCCATGGGCATAATGGTCAAATTCCCAAGGTGGAGTAACTTTGCCCTTTTATGCCTTGAACCGCTTCGGATGTCCTCCTGTTAACACCTAATGTAATCTTGGAGGTCGGTGTAACGTTCCCATAAATTCTTTTACTTTATGCGAACTTATTCCCGAAAGGTTACCCTGCCTTCTAGAGTACCTCATGGCTACTCAACTATTCCCTAGGCCTTATCCTAGGCTTACCAGCTATTTGTATACTAAGTATATGAGACTATACCACCTCTGGTTACCACTTGGTACAACATTTGGGCTAAGGTGATAGTGATTGTAGCTACCTATCGTAGGGTCGTTACATTATGGCAGCTGCTCCAATGACTTCTCTTACTAGGAAACGAGCAACTATGCAGCCGTATGCCTATAACGCGCCGTCCCAATGCTGGGACCAGAGGGGGGTGTGAGCTAAACCCGCCCAAGTTTAATCGTATGTTCGGGCTACTCATACTCAAGCCTCTGACCTCAACGCACCGATGCCTCTGCACCTATGAACATCTAAGAACCGGTATTATGTGAGCCAATCGACCTATAAGTACTATGATGACTTTGCTGGTGAAGGTAGGGTAACTTGGACTCCTCAGTAGGGTAACTGGAGTCTATGGGCATAATGGTCAAATTCTCAAGGTAGGGTAACTTTGTCCTCTTATGCCTTGGACCGGTTCAGAAGTCCTCCTGTCAACACTGGATGTTGTCTTGGAGGGTTGTGTAATGTTCCCATAAATTCATTGACTTTTTGCGAACTGACTCCTGAAAGGTTACCCTGCCTTGTAGAGGACCCAAGGCTACTCTACTATTCCTCAGGCATTGTTCTAGGTTAACCAGCTAGTTGAATACTAAGTATACAAGACCATGCCGCCTCTGGTTACCACTTGGTATAGCATTTGGGCTAAGGGGATGGTCATTGTAGTTACCTATTGTAGGGTTACAGTTTACTGTAGTAGAAGTAGGGACGATTCTCGGCCGGGCCAACCTGATACAGGATATGGAACGGCGCTGGATTGTCAACAGCCGGATTGATCTCAGAATATTTAACGATGTTTATTAAGGGTTCTGGAAGCCATAGAATACATTTGTGATTCCCGTTAGCGTCGGCGATGCGACAGGACTCTATTATATTTTTTTATTTTTTTATTTTTTTATTTTTATTTTTATTTTTATTTTTTTTTATTCATATGCATTTGTTTAAGGTACAAAGACAGCCATCCTCCGTCTCCTCTACACACCCGGCGATTGAAATCTCAACACCACGAGATTATCACCACTTTTCTTTTCTCCACCCCCCGCCATGAGCTCGCTCTAGGGGGTGGAGTCATACCTCCTCTACACT
>Ga0307509_10010002_pt1 | contig 11710 bp, 16 predicted proteins | sample 10_EM_MG_FD_202245 | JGI IMG/M metagenome (GOLD analysis project Ga0307509, IMG submission 202245) | Populus trichocarpa ectomycorrhiza microbial communities from riparian zone in the Pacific Northwest, United States - 10_EM | ecosystem: Host-associated > Plants > Roots > Unclassified | place... | reverse complement strand
CGGACTGGGCGCAGACGAGTGACTCGTGGTCAAAGCTGAACGAATTGGGTTTCCCTTGGGGTGAATCGACTGGAAAGCCTAGCGCACATCGTGGTTAGCTGATGTCGAACGCCAGATAGAACGAACGCGGATGCACCATGTCCATATATATATCTAAAGCCGCTATACTCGAGAAAGACATGTACAGAGGCGCTGTACAGTCCTTGAATAACCGATGGCGGGTGCGACCGCCTCTTGGCGGGCCGGTTTGGGCGTTGTCCGGGAATCGAAGACCACTGAGCGAGGCGCCTTGGATAAAGATGTTTGAGTATGGGTAGGGAGAGGAGACAGTGATACTCGCGAGGATAAAGGTTTGCGGCTTTGAAGAGGAGAGCGATAAGTTGAGAAGAGGTTGAAGGCGAAAGGAGGGTGCCTTTCGTTCAAATCCTTTACCCTTTATGCTCGCAGGCTGTTTGACCCAGGGGACGATCACATGACCAGCGCGTGAACTCTCGTTTGAACACTTGCCAGACTGGATCGGCCGTCGCGTCGTGTTCGAGACCCCTCGCCACATTCCTCCTGCCTCTTCCTCGCTTTCTCTGTGAGGTCCGACTGGAGGCTATCTCACTGTTTTCAAGAGCACCGACTGAGATTGTGATGCCGAGCGGGACGCCGTCAGCAATGTGAGTGAGATCATCCTGTGCGAATCAACCAATTTTCATCGCCAACCTCACCCTTTGCGCATAGGCGGACCCCATTCACTGACTCTGATGACCGCGACCTTGTTTCTTTCCTTGCAGTCTACCACCCTTCGAAGGATGGCCGAAAGGGTAATGCGGTATACAAGTTATTGACTGAGCAGGCAAGAACCTCCTTTGACGTCAACCTTCAAACTTATCTCTTACCCTGACCCCCTGGAACACAGCCCAATAGGTGGCCTTGGGCGAAACGGCATACCTGGATGTCGTGGAGGGAACGGTACAAGAATCACGAAGCCCGCTTCGATCAACACATCAAGGCCTTTCAGCATAGAAAAAAATTATCAAGACAGGCTATTCCTATGGGATCCGAAGCCATGCTCGTAAGCAGAATGGAAGATTTGGACGACTTTGGAACGGATGAAGAAGATGAAGGCCGACGGCCGCAGAGAAAGAAGCCCTCACGGGTTGATTCAGACACGGAAGACGAAGACTGGACATCAGCGAGAGCCCAACCCCAACCTACCAGAAAGGCTGTGGCAGCACCAGAACAGCCAGCCTCCAAGCGAAAAAGGGTCAGCGATATCTCCGACAGAACGCCGAAACGAACAAGGGTTGTCCATGGTAGCAGGAGCAGAGGGGGGGAGGGTGGGAGCCCCACCGATGGCCCTACCAGAGAAAGGGAGAACGACGCCATGGATCAGGATTCTCAAGGTGAAGAAACTCTGGAAGTCGAACAGAATCTCTTCTATCCCTCAGACGAGGATTCCCTGACCATTCCACGGTGGGTCGAACCTTCCTTGTATCCCCTGCGCCGTATAATAATTCCAATGGGGCAGCACACCAACACATTCCACCCGACCACCTCGTTCCGGCGGTCCAGTCGCGTTCACTTCCAAGAACCCGCGTACTCCCCACTCCATACACAGACCCCATAGTCCCAAAAACCCTCCCTCCAGCGTTTTCTCGACAATTGACCTCGATGAAACCGACGCGGAAGAGCCGGTAGTTCCCAAACGCCTTCGGAAACGAACGGTCCCGAAGATCGTCGAAAGTGCGTTTGGTCGAAACGAGCAATTCAGCCCCGTTCGCTCATCCCAAATCCGCGCTAACTCGTCACCAGAATTTGATCTCCTCGTTGAGAGGCGAGCGGCCCGGAAGGCTGGAGCGTCTAGGCAAGCTGAAACTCGCCCAACCGGGGACAATATAAATTGGGAAGAACTGCAGGAACTACGACCTAGCACTCCTGAACCCGGGCCTTCGTCTCCGTCCACATCCAAACGTGGGTCCGTAGAACCGCGCGGTTCATCCCCGCTGAGCCTAAACAATGGTCTACCCCGCCCAGGACCACAACCTTCGAACGCGATCGACACCGAAAGGAAGATGATAGAGGCTCGCGAGGAGCTTTCAAGTGTTACCCTCAGATTCCGAGCTCGACTTCCACGTCCCACGCATAGCCCCAAATCCCCCGACACCGGCGGGGGCAAAACACACCCATTCGACGAGTCCACGCATCCATTCGATGAAACCACGCATCCCTTCGACGAACCTACACGCCCGTTTGATGACTCTCAAGCTCAGGGTCAAGAACCGCACCCGTTCGACGAAGACTCTCCAAGTCAAGAAACCCATCCCTTTGACGAAGAAACTCAACAGCCACTGGACAGGATTGTTGATAGCCAGAGGCCGGGAGTTGGACCGTCAGGCATCCGAATGGGTATTTCCCCTATACCTCCTGCTCCAGGGAGCCCCAAGCCCCGAACGGAAGCCTTTCTCTCCACGAGTTTACTGGAAAGTAGGCGCGGAAGGCATTCAAGAAGCCCCTCTCACCCCCCACCGATATCCCCAATCGATCGGCTCCGACCTGGATTGCTGCGCTCACCCGATCACCCGCCGCGTTCTCCACGGAGTCCCGCGACGTATGAACCGGCAGCTACCAATAACCCCCTCAGGCGCCTCGAAGTTCCAATGCCGGTGGGGACGCCAAGAAACCCGCTCCGGTCTCCTCGGTCGCCTTTGGAGGATTCATCAAGCCTGTCCCCGCAGAAAGCCAGAACTAGAGGTGTTTCGCCTGATGATGGCCGACCGAAACCCACAGTCGCTCAGGAGTTACGGGAGTTGTTAGAGAGCAGCCCACGGACGCGGCCTGCCTCGGCGAACGTCGAGGTCCATGGTGAGGCGCGATCTACACTAAGGAGGATTCTTCTAACATCGACCGAGACAGTGAAACCTCCCAAGACTTCTGACCGGAAACAGCCTACGCACAAGACCCGGTTTTCTGAACCATTAGGTAGGGTCGCTTAAGTTTCGGGAACGCGGGTATTGAACACCGGTTTTCAGTGAAACCAGAAGCGACAACCCCTGCACACCATCTCAGGTCGAAGTCAACAGTGGTCGATGACCCCTTCTCGTCTCCCACTGGTCTGAGGTTATCGTCTCCACACCCACCGACAGATGCCACCATGCCTGGCGCCGAGCAGGATTCACCTCTCGCACCTGTCACGACGTCGCAGAACGGGCTCAATGCGACCATCAAGTCAAGACAAGCCCGGAGAGAAACAGCACGGGACAGGAACCGACGTACTCATGATTCGGATCGACCTACTTCTTCGACGTCCCTCGGCTCTACCAATGCTGTAGCCGCTGGTGCCGTTCTGAGGAAAGGCAAAGGGGCAGCCGGAGCGCCCACTCAGGCCGATGGGGAGGAGGATGGGGTTATGATGGACGAATCTCAGACCTACGATATCGAGCACGACCTCTATGATATTACCAGAACACCGATGATGGACCTCTCTGTCCGGCCACCGAGGAGGATACCCCCCACTTACCGCGCGTCTTCCTCCTACGCACAACACAGGACTTCATCACCCACGACTACCAACCCACAAGATCGCGACCACGAACGCGAGCGGGATGGAGATGGGCGTAAGTCGTCGTCATTACGGTACCGGGAACGAAAGGGGCATCTTGAGAAGGACGTTCCAGATGACCGCGAGCACCTACGGGACTCTAGGAAGTTACCCGGGACGTCCTTTGGCCCACCAATCGCCGCGTCTTCCCCTCCCAACCCTCGCCGAAGTGGGGGCGGCCAAGGTTACGACCGGTCGACCTCAAGCATTGCTGCCTCATCGTTCTCTTCCAGAACCAGCTTCGGGAGCTCCACTTCGACCACTTCACCTGCTGTGGGGATAATGGCCGGGCCTTTGGGTCTAGGTTTCACGCCGTCCGAGATGGACGCATACCTCGGAATCCAGGTTGCATGTGAAAAGATCGCGAAGACCCATGGTTTCCAGAGCGATGCGGTGTTCAGGGTGTACCAGGAGGTGAAGGACCTACGGGAGGCTGAGGAGATAGTGATGGGCATGAAGCGCGCCGCGGAGAAGGACGCGATTGAGAGGATTATGAAAGTCAGGGAGAAGAGCGAGAGGAGGAGAGCGAGCGAAAGACTTGGGGAGAGCTCGTCCCACCGGGGCACAGGTCAAAATCGGATCAGTCGACGGGATTACGACATGAGGGAGCAGGAAGAGGATGGTGACGAGACGGATCGGGGAACCGTTCACGAAGACGAAGAGGACGATCTGGAAAGTTCACTGAGGATCGAGCACCTCTCCCATCACAACAAACGCCCTTCCACTTCCTCCACTTCTGCGTTTAGGTATAGAGGAGGATACGACCGACCCAGGGCATCCACGACGACGACCAGAAAACGAGAACGAGACCAAGTTGGTGAGGGGGAGGGAAGTGCGGAGTACCACCCTCCTACCCCCACCCGAGCCAACCTTTGGGAAAGACTTAGCAAGTCGGGGAGGCATCCTGAGACCGCCCTCTTGGGGGAAAGTCTGAGGGCGAGCTTGAGCGTGCCGAGATACGACCACGAATGATTGTCATATTTTTTGCGGATTGTTGCTTCCGGGATTCACAGTTCCCGTCATCTCTTGATCTTTCAACCTTTCTTCAATGCTACATTCACGTGTTTATGCTACATGGAGGGACGATAATAGGAAACTGGAGCTTGTAACTGCCCTCGATATTAGGGTGAGGGAAGCTATGATACAGAGTGCGAGGGCTTAGAAGTCCGGGTGATTAAGATCATCTATCCTTTGCCGTTGGTCTAAATGTAGCCGTAATCTTGCGGGGGGCCGAAGAACGTGGATCGAGATTTACTTGAAATTTCCAAACTCCCAATCGAAACAGTCCTGTGAAAGCGGAATTGGCGACCGAGGGGAGAAGCATCCATATTTGGTGACTTACCACACAGTCTTTCTGTGGCTCCGCGATAGGCACGGAGATACCGTTCTCGGGATCGAAATCCTGCGCGAGGAGGTCGACGACGATGCGAATTCCATGATTCCCGACCCCCACGGACCACTTGAGCTTCGTCACGGTGTCATAGAGGACCACGTTCCCCAGATGACACCTGCTTTCCAGAGCGTAACCTCCCAAGGCACACGTCGAACCGACACCATTGCACACTCCCATGGGGATCGGATCCCCTGTGTTGTAGACGTGCGTGATGTGCTGAGTGGATGGCTAGAAGGAAGTGAGTATGCTGACATTGACAAGTGCAGAGCAGGTTTACCGGAAGGTTGATATGCAACCTCCTAGCCGCCAACTTCTCTCCAGGTGCCTCGAACGCCACGACCGGAGCTCCAAACGTGGCACCAACAAGCGAAGCCAACGAACCACCCAACGAATGCCCAATCACCCAGATATTCGCGTCCGGATACAGATACGTGACGTTATTATAAAGGTTCACGCCGACCGGATAGAACAACGAATCCTCGACAAGGCTCTTCTCCAGACAATCCTGATCGCAAGCGTACCCCCCAGAATGGCAATCGCACACGGGAGTCCAGGTAGGTCCGACCTTGGCGCAGCAGCAGGAGAAGAGGAGGTTATCGTTCAGTTTGTCTTTCTTGACTGTGGGACCGCCGTCTCCGACGAGCCAGAGAGCCGAGGTTCCTTTAATGGCGACAATTACTGTGCTGTTGTCCGTTGACACGAAGATGTGACCCCTGAAACCGTCCGCGTCAGGTTCCCAACCGAACGGATACGACTGGAATGCTCAAGTCATTCAGCATAACACAGAGCATCATTCACAAACACGTCGCACGCTCACCGAATTCCAATCCGGACCCAAATCATACCACCCCTTCTTCTCCAGGTCCTGGTAATATGCGTTATTCGTCATCATGGCCAGCGCATGCAACGTCTCCCGATCCGTCACATTGGGCCCTGGTACCTCGGTCTCATCCCAGGAGCTGAGAAATTGCGTAAAAACATGACTCTGAGTCGTCTGGGTCTTGACGGAGTATTGTAGGCGGTCGTCTTGGCCCGCAGCTTGTCGGAACTTTGGAACGTCGGAGAAGACGAGGATGGAACCGTTGGTGACCGCGTGTTCATGACGGAGTTCAAAGGTCAAGGAATTGCCCGGAGTTTGTGAGCGTTCCCCCTTCCACAGAAGAGAGGTGAGGAGAAATTGGAGAGCGGACGGGAGTAAACCGTACAGCATGGTGGCTGGCGGAAGAGGTGATCGTCGCCTGCGGAAAGGCGGCGGGTGGCACAAAGCCGTGGGAGTTGATTGCCCTCTACGATAGATCCGGTATCGTTAACTATTTAGAATGTCTATAGATTTTGTACTTTTGGGGTCTCTCAGTATCCGTTGTAGAGGCCGTTCATCTGACCCATCGTCTGTGGCCAGTCCCCGAAGAGTAGGCTGATACTCTCTCCGTTGTGGGTCCTTCGGATGCTCTCTGCGATCGTGGGACTCGTATCGATCTGGACAAGCTTGGAGCAGTCGTGCCTCGACTGCGAAATCGAGTTCGTCACCTGAAACAGAAGTTAGCCGTCGAGGGTAGATGTAGTCCCGACGAGGGGTACGCACGACAAGGCGCTCGAAGGGGAGGGACTCGAGCATGCTCATCTTGACCTCGGACAGCAGACCATGCGAGATGAGTGCATAGATGGCCTTGGCGCCGTTCTCGTGTAGAGTGCGGACCGCCAAGGAGAGGGTTCTCCCAGAGTCAATCATATCGTCGACGAGAATTGCCACCTGAATATGAAAAAGATTGGCGGTCCCGATAAGGAGAACAAATGTGCGACCCCGTACCTTGCCTCGTACATCACCAACCAATAGTTCCATCTGGTCGGGTGCCTCAGCATCACGCACACCCCTCTTTTTGTGAATGAGGGCAAAATCAAGTCCGAGCTTGTCTGCGATAGCTGTAACCCTGGACGCAAACCGTGAGCTCTCGGTGCGGGTGCCATTATAGAATAGCCAATGACCCACCTCTTGGTGCCGCCAGCGTCCGGACTAACGATGATCCCGTTTCGCCATCCCTCAATATTTTGTTTGATGTACGAAATCATGAGAGGTTCCGAGTACAAGTTGTCGACCGGGATGTCGAAAAAGCCTTGGATCTGGCTGGCGTGGAGGTCCATGGTGATGACGTGATCGCAGCCAGCGACGGTGAGCATGTTGGCCACCAGCTTCGCAGTGATCGGGGCCCTTGATTTGTCCTTCTTGTCCATCCTCGCGTAGGGGAAACACGGGATCACGGCGGTGATCCTCCTGGCCGATGCCCCCTTGCACGCGGAAGCTAGGATGAGGAGCTCCATGAGGTTATCGTTGACGTCGTTGGATCCAGACTGGATGATAAAAACGTCTTCATCCCGAATGGACTCGGAAATTTTAACGTTGATCTCCCCGTTTGAAAACTTTTTCACCGTGCATGGGGTAAGGGGAACGTTGAGGCTGGGGGTTATGTCATTCTAGACGTGGGGGAACGATCGTCTGGGGTGGTTTGAGCTCACCGCTCAGCCACGGCCTGGGCGAGCTCGGGGTGGCTGTTCCCTGCAAGTCCGGTCAGTGTTCGTCTCCTCTGTGTTGGTCCAGGTGGCTGACCGCCTCCTGGCGATGGAGCGAGAGACGTACCCGTAAGGAGTCGGACGGTGTTTCCGCGAAGCATTATGGTGAAAGCTGGAGAATAACTAGAGCATGCGGGAAAAAGTACAGGGATTTTGGGAAAAGAATGACGGGGATGAGAGGAAGGGAAGGCGGGGCATCACGAGGAACCTGCACTCATTACGTAATCAGATCACAGCGACATACGGGGAGGCTGAGGGTCATTCGATAAAACATGGACGGCGGTCCACAAAACACGGACATGGACTCTAGGAAATGCCGGCCGGGAGCCCACCTTCAAGTTTCTAAAGGCCGATTTGATTTGTTTTAGACACGGAACAGCTGTACGGCAACCTTCTACCGATACGACAGGATCAATCCTGCTCTTCAGACGGCCGGTCCCTGAGGCGATCTTGTGCCGAAGGGTGAGCTGTTCTATGTCGGATAATACCCCTCCTCTGATCCTCCTTCTGGGAACCGCGAGCCCATCGTTGTCTCTACCCGGCGGGCAATACCGGTGGGTAGGCGGGATCGGCCCGGCCGATCCCGTCACAAAGAGACGCTGGCCCATGCCGCTTTTGGAACACGTGGAAATGAGGAATACACAGACAGAAACGGACAGACGCATTCAATCATTCCAAGAGTGTATTCGTGCGTAGGAACGTGGGGTCGAAGATCTTGAGGCTCTCGATGGATGTGATTATCTGCATCGACGAGAGTGAGTCGGGTCAAGACAATGTACGGAGTGCTCTACTCTCATTCCGACATTTGAATTATTGAATTCGTAGCCAGACCACTTTCGATGCAAGCTAGCTTGCAGGGTGGCATGGCGGGAGAAGGATTACTGACCGCAACCGCATCGAACCCTCGTTTCGTGAGTTCAACCCGGCAGGGTCATCGCGAGGCCACCCAGGCCGCCGCGTAGAACCCTGGCAACTGAGATCCCACACCACGGGGAGGTAGTCATTTTGAAGTCTTCCCTTCACCATTGGGGTCATTTTAGTTGCCATTGGCGATCAACGGGACGAATCTCCTATCTGAACGCTGGGCCGGATCGCACACCGGTCACCTGCCATGAAAATATACCACTACTTCCCATGTAGGTTTCAAGTCCAAGAAATCTATTTGAACAATTGAACAGCTGCTGGACATTTGGGAACTCGGGTGTGCGACGCTCACCGACGACCGGCGCCATCAGTGTGCAAGTACGAGCCATATACCCGTTCGGACAATGGATCACATCGATCTTTTCCGACGTCGTCCGGTTCCGAGTGAGATCAACTTTCCAACCCAGGTGAGCGGCCTGTCCTATTTCCGCTTTCTGTTTGACCGGCGTGGTGTGGCCAGTGGTGCTGTAAATGCTAAGGCAAAAAGAGAACGAGACTGAAAAAGGTTCGTGGCTTCGGGGAATCAAGTTTGTCCGATTAGGGCCGGTGGCAGAAAACTCACCGGTCGCTCAGTAGTACTAAGCGAGCTCCCCTTCGTGTTTGAGGGTTTTTGAACGGCAACACCTCGGATGAAATAGTGGATTTTCCCCGCCCGTTTCTCACCTTGTTAGGTACGACGCGTTGTTGTTCGCGGCCAAAATGTATTGCTCAAGACCTAGGCGTGCTGTTCAAGAACTAAAATACCTCAGAATACGCTACCTAATTTTTCGAAATTGCTTCTTTCGTGATTGAGAAAAGGTCCGACGCCCCACACCCTCGACGAGTTCTAAGTGGGGTTGGTCGGATTGCTGGTGTAATCAGCACGACGAGAGGGCAACAACGAACTTCTCTCACTTTCGCAGTCAAGGAAGCCAGCGCCGAAAATCGCGCCAGAAAATACGGAACCTTGACATATCTCGGTGAGATCACAGCAGTGGTGGAGATATCGAACGGTGGGGCGTACCAGTGGCCATGTAAGGAGATGCTTCCTCGTCACAATCTTCCACTCGAACCATAGGCAGACACAATACTCCCAGCTGCGTTATACGCCCGCGTTAATCGTGACCGGATTCAAAGCGAACATCGAGCACAGACCAATAAACTCCAAAGAAGCAGAGGAGTACCTCTTTGATAGTGCGAGCAATGGCAGACGTAACGGAGTGGGAGGGGGCCATGATCCATACGGTGTCGTCGGCGCACAAGGGGGTGGATGGAAAAGGAATGGGCTTCTGCGATGGGGTTATATGCACCGTACACACGAACCGTGGGTCTGGGCGGTACGTACACTGCTCCCGACGGCCCACCAGCGGCTCTCGCTGAGCGCTGAGCGCGGATCAACCCCCCCCCCGGTCATACAACAGCGAATCCCGTGGCATCAACATATCGGTGTACAGGCGGCACGCTATCGGAGGTGTGGATCATTGTTGAATCCCTGCGATGAGCCCTCGATCCCGCCATTTTGAACCATATGCGGGGCAAAAGCTTTGAGATATCAGGTTCGCTGTTCCACTCACCACACGGTGGTAGTAGGCTGAACCCTTCTCGTTCTAGAGGATGCACTACTATCAGCCTGAACGATCCACCCAGGTTTCCGAAAACTTGAGCGTCAGCTAGAGGGATGGGGAGGTAGAGTGGGGAGAAACTTGCGAAAGACTTCGTCCCAACATCCACACACACGTCGCTGACCTGTTCGTCGCTAGTCCTCCCGGTGCTGCAGGAGCTGTTGTGGAGCTAGAACGAAAAAGGGCTTTCATCCGAGGGGTTTCTTACTGTCCCCCGATTTCGGTTGGTCGGGTTGTTTGGCAGAGGTGTTGCCTTGGCCCGGCTCTGCGTCTTCACCGGGGCTGAGAGCAACTCCCCACCCCCGTTGGCCGACCCAGGGCCCTTCGGCAGTTGCGGCGGAATCGCGGAAGACGGAGGCCGCCCCGAGTAATACCTGTCCGCACCGTGGCACGCCGCTATCTTGTCCGAATCGTTGGGGCGGTCCGGTGTCAATCCGGGGTGGAAATGGATCAGGGCAGAAATATGTGAGTCAAGGTTTTGGCGACGAGGTCCAGCGTCACCCTCCGGTATCCTCTCGCGCACGACCGGACCGTTGTATCAGGTCTCTGGGAGGGTAAATTTTGCAGAGTCGAAGTGGCCCTGATCAACCTCGCTTTGATCGCGCCGGTTGACATGTCACCTCTGGGTGTCTTGGATCCTGAACTACCGCGCGTAGAATGTCGTTCCACCATGAATATCGCCTCGTCGGGGCTCCAAGTCCCCGAAGGCTTCAAGTCACGAGAGGGACCCGCCTCCCCAGAACCGCCGGATTGTGGAGTGCAGACGTGGGGGAGGATGGCGGGGACAAGAAGCTATGGCGTAGAACGAGTTTCCAAGCCACTGCGCGGAGCCAGCAGTGCAGAATGCTTGTAACGCGAACGGGGCGAGGTCTGTCAGCTTTCAAACCCTTGAGGCGGGTGGCCGACAAGTGACAACACCCTTCGAACTTATCCGGAGTCGAGTTGTAGTGGGGTTCAACCTGTAAGTTCGTGAAACACGTGATCCACACTTCGAGATCTCTGCAACTTGGTCCCGTTCTGTTTCGATGGGGCCAATTCTGAGCAGAAAGCGATGTATTTAGTATGCATGTCGTGAACTTGTAGAAGTTGGTGCATACCCAAATACGGTAATTGCAGTACGCGATAAGTGGTGAAAAGTGACGAAAGGTGTCAAAATGAAAACAGACGGGGCGCTGGCCAGGGGGATCAGCTATCTTTCCTCTGGAAACCAAGTACGGCGCCGCGACCCACATGGAACCGTGAAGAATGGGTATATAACACACGACCTCAGAACCGCTGGATCGTCATACCTTATCCCTCTCTCCCAACGGGCAACGACTTCTACGACGTTGTTTTCGACAGCGTGAGTAACATCACACGTCGTTTCCAAACAGGATGACCGACCCACTTCCGCAGGCGGCATATTCGCAACAAAATGGCATGCAGCTACCTCAAAATTGGTCCGGGAGGGGTGCAGGCCGTGGTGGCCCAGACGGCCAGAACATAGTGATGTTCGTCCGGCAAGACGGGTCGTTCATCCCAGTGCCCGCGGCAGTGAACGGGGACAATACTGACTTGGTCTCCCGTGATCTTCCGGCGCTCGGTGAGGCCGGTTTCACGATCACCTTACGGTTCGAGGTAAATGGGCCTTCCCGTTCTCGG
>Ga0307509_10010001_pt1 | contig 11710 bp, 3 predicted proteins | sample 10_EM_MG_FD_202245 | JGI IMG/M metagenome (GOLD analysis project Ga0307509, IMG submission 202245) | Populus trichocarpa ectomycorrhiza microbial communities from riparian zone in the Pacific Northwest, United States - 10_EM | ecosystem: Host-associated > Plants > Roots > Unclassified | place... | reverse complement strand
ACAGTACCACTGGCCAAAACATTAAGGCCATGCTGAGATATGTCCACCGATTTCAATTGGAAGAAAAAAGGCCCTAATCATTTTTCATAACAGCATGTTAAAGAGTACAAATCCATGAAATAAATTAACTCTTGCGATACCAAAAGCATCCTCACCAAAAATAAAAATAAAAGAACCAAACTGCACTGAAGAAACAAAATCACATTATGAGCAATAATCAAGATTAATGAACACACTGTTTTACAACTCTGCTCAACTGAACAAAAACTATAAGCCAATTGAAGTATTAAACGCAGTGAGCTATAAAGTTCAATACGGAGTCAAAACAACCACAAAATAGCACAATCTTGCTAAGATAAACAATATGATTTGACGAAATCCAAACAATTCCAATAACAAAATACGAAAACTGGTAGAACCCATCAACACAAACATATGCAAGCAACTACTTTTTCCAATTTTTTGGCATGAATACAAAAAAAAAAGGTCTTATTTTTAGGCAATTCTTGTAAAGTTTACTTTAAACGCAGAAACAATCCAAAGAACACTGCAAAAGGGAGAGGAAGAGACAGAAAGAGAAAGAGCTTACTATCAAGATAGCTAGCAAGAGAAGTAGAGAGGTAGATATCTTCCGGGCCTGCCCAAGACATCGTTTGATAATGGTTTCAAGGTAATTACTCTAAGTTGTAAACTTTTCGGTGCTCCAAAAATAACCGAAAAATTCTCCAAGTAGCAAACCACAAAATATGGCATTGGCTGCCTCCAGATTCCTCCTTTTTACCCTTAGCCACACACAGACGCAACAGCAACAGCAGCAACAACAACTCTCTCTCTCTCTCTCTCGCTCTCTCCAATCCAAAACAAAAGGGATTAGAATCAACCCACCAACAAAAACGAAAAACCCTAACACCAAGAACTCCCCCCTTAATTTTTCAAGAATTCAGATTCCAAAATCCAACTGTATTATTCATGAAAGATAAGAAAAAAGAAAACCCTTCAATTGAATACTGTGGTACGGATCCAGGAAAAAACTAAGGAAGAAGTAAGTGGTGGGTTTGTAAGAGATAGGCACTCAGATCCAGTCGCACCGGGAGAGATTAGGAGAGAAAGAGGAAAAGGAAAATTAAATGTGGGAAATTGTTTTTATTGAAGGAGATGTTGATGTTTTTATTTTACTGACTTAGGGTTTGGTGGTGCTTTTTTTTATTTTCATGATGGAAGTGGGAGTTGAAGATATGAGAGAGAAGGTGCTCTTTTTTCTGTTCTTTTGCTTCTTGCTCTCCCATAGGGTGTAGGTTGGCTCTCTTTTATTGATTGACAAAATCTTCTTTTTTTCTCAAGATAATCATACACCTTTATTTTACCAATAAATAAATTATGGAGTAAAACTATATTTTCATAATTAGTGCTAATAATAATAATAATAAAAATAATAATAATATTATTATTATTATTATTATGAGATGAAGATCGAGATTCAATTGTAGTAATATATTAATCCAATAGCCCTTGTGTGCTAACCAATGTATCCTTTTTCAAAGACTCTTGTATCATAGAGACATGTGAATACGACGGCACACAGGTTCTGTATTTTTTTCCTATAAAAAATATATTAAGGCATTCCAATTGTGTTTTTTTTTTTAAATCAACAACTTGTGTTCTAGTTCTAATTCCAACCCATTTTATTTTAATTAAATAATAAATAAATTAAAAAATGATCAATACAACTTGAAAAAGAAAACCTCTAAAATGATGAGATTGAATAAAAAAAATAAACATGTAATTTAGGTAATAAAGAGCAAGCCAACCCGGATCAACCCACCAAACAAATTGCTCATATCATGTGATGAGATAACCTGCTAGGTAATAAGCCATTTTAAAAAAATCAATATTAAATAAAAAAAAATAGATAAAAAAAAAAGAGATTGACCAACATTAACTTTTTAAATGTATGACTCAAGTTATAAGATAGGAAACACTACATATGAAAAAATAGTGAAACTCTATCCCAACAAATTAAAAATTGAAAAAGGATTCAAAACCAAAAATAACAAGTGAAAGAGTAAGGATAAAAATCAAAATAAAAAATAAATTAGAGAAACAATAATTTTTTTATTGAAGGGTTCAATAGGAAAGAAAAATAAATTTAATAAAAGAACAAAAAATAAAAATAATTGGGACCAAATTAAAAAAATACCATAAATTTAGATTGAAGGGTGAAATTTAAAACCAATAAAAATTACACAAAAAAACTAAAAAATGAAAAAATGAAAAAATTGAGTACCAAAAAAAAACAATACATGAAAAATTAGGATTCAAGAATAAAAATTTTTTAAAAAAATTATAAAGAGCCAATGATATAAAAAAAAAAAAAGCACCAAATCCTAAAAAAATAAATATTTAAGAGTTGTAATTAACCAAACACATGTAGATTATTAATCAGAAAATCACTTTTTTTGTAATTTAAAAAGTACATATATTGATTTCATTGTAACAGGCATGCTATCGTGGCATTCATAGATCAAGTGTCATGTCAACGAAGTTGTTCACATGTGAGGAAGGAGTCATGGCAAGTACTTTTAGATTTAAATTTAGCACTTTTATCTCCACGATCTCTAGTCGAGAAGAAATATATATTGTTTATTTTTTTATTTTAAAAATATTAAAAAAAATTCAAATTATTTTTCTTTAATATTTTTATATCATTTTGATTTGTTGAGTTAAAAATATTTTTTAAAAAATATATAATTTTAATATTTTTTAAAGTAAAAAATACTTGAAAAACAAGGTTAATCACATTTTTAAACACTTTTATAATATTACTTAAAAGTGTTTTTATTTTTTATTTAGAAAGAAAAAAGGATTTGTTTGCTATCCTATCACCATTGCTAGGTTAGGTTTCCAACCAACCTCGCAAGATGAATGCCAAAGTAAGTTTTCAAGAGCTAATTAAGATTTAAGTTCTATCTATCTTTACAAATCAAATAATTCAAATATCTATCTATCTATCTTATACTTGTTTTTTTAGTGGTTGTGTTCACTCAGATTATTTTTTTATTTATTTTTTAATTATTATTTTTCAATTTCATCCTTCAATATTGGATTGATTGAGATCAAACTTTATAATTTTCTTTGATTTACTTTCTATAGATTATCCCGGTTTTTTGACCCGGGTTTGGAAAGTTAACCCGGGTTGACCCAAGTCATTTTTTTTATCTTTATTTTTTTATTTATTTTCAATTTAATCCTTCAGAATTAGGTTGATTAGGAATTAGGATTTATAATTTTTTTATTTACTTTTTATGGCATTATCATGATATTATAACTCGGGTCACGGTTTAAGCCGGTTGACTCAGGTTTTTTTGTCCTTTTTAAGTTGAATTTTTGTTTTAATTTGATCCTTCAATATTATGTTATTTGGAAATTAGACTTCATACTTTTTTTTATTTGCATTTTATGAGGTTATCTTAATTTCATGATCTCGGTCACGGGTTTGATCGATTGACTCGAGTGGTTTTTTAAGTTTTTTTAATTAATTTTTTTTAATATCACCCTTCAATATTGAGTTGATTGGAAATTGATTTTTAAAACTTGTTATGATTTGCTTTCTATGGAGTTATCCCGATCTTATAACTCATGTTTGGCAGGTTAACCTGAGTTGACTCGGCTTAATGTTTTAGTTAAATTTTGTTTTAAATTCTGTCATTCAACATTGGGTTGATTGAGAATTGAGTGTAATAATAACTTTTTATTTATTTTCTATAGGGTTATCAGGGCCTCAAGATCTAGGTAGTGGATTTGACAGGTTAACCTGAGTTGATCCGAGTCGATCTAATATGTTATCATTTTAATATTTTAAAAAAGATGCTATCCTAATTTTTTTAAAGTGAAATTAAATTTTTATTGGTAGTTTGGGTTGTCTTTGAATATGTCAAGTCGATCTCCATATAATTTAATTTTTTTTCTTTACTAAAAAATACATTAACAATACTTGAATATATTTTTTTCATTAATTTTTTTTTCAAACTACAATATAGCACGAGAAATAATTAAGTAAAGAGCTAAAAGGTTTTATGCAAGATTTTAATACCGGTCTTTGGGCTATTTTTAGTTCTCTTATCTCTTTGGCTTAACAAATCTCTTGATATCATTGTTGGGTTATTGAATGTTTTTTTGATATTGTCATAACTTTTATTTTTAAAATATTTTTTAAATTAACTTTTACATAAAAAACATCAAATTAATGTTTTTTTAATGATTTTGATATGTTAATATAAAAAAATAATATATATATATATATAAACATTATTTTAATATTTTGTTCAATTAAAAAATATTTTATACCACATAACACTCATTGAATCTAATTGTATACTTTGATTAAGATATTATTTTCTTCAATAATTGAACTAAAGATCATTTTCATTAAAAAATATGATAAAAAAAATAAAAATACACATAAATAGTTTATTTTATGAGACCGAAAGTGGGTTTCACTTTGAAATCATGATACAATATCTTGTATAATATTCTCAAATTTTTTCTTGTCATATTTTCTTTATATTTAACATTATGTTTCGTGAATCTAGGATATATAAATTCTTACTAGTATCATTATGTCTTTTAATGCAAAATAAATATAATTTAAATGACATTTAAATAAAGCATATAAAAATGTGTTTCGCCATGTAAGAAGTTCTTTCACCCACCAAGGCAAATCGAAACAGAATAATCGATCCCCGATCGACTGAAAGAAACAGGGTTCTTTTCAAAGACCTTGAAAACAGGGTTCTGTCAGTTTTATATTATTAACGTCAAGATTATGTATATTACAAAGAGAAAACATAGCTACGAGAAAAGGGCGTGGTGAAAGAGGACTGAAAAATGTAGGGAATGTCTAGCTCTATGTATCCTGTTAACATGTGTTGCCCTGAATTCACAGATTCAAACATGGAAAAAAGAAGAAAAAAAAAAAGGGGCCGGGGAAGAACCGTAAACTAGATGATAGCTAGTGACATTCTTGATCAAAAAATGCTCTCCTTGTCCTCATGAATCCACCCTCGATGTAGCCGTGACATTATTGATGGCTTTTATGGTCTTGAAATTTCATCTCTTTAGTCCATAATTCCAAGTATCTCACTAGCTTCAATCCACATCTGAATCTGGAATTTGAGTCATTTAGCATCCATGTCAGAGATCAAATTGCCTTGATAATGTGAGTATGCACAGGGATAAAACTTTACATGTCTATATTTGTTTTTGGACAATAGTTATAATATTTAGCCAATTTTGATATTTGAAGTTCTGGTTTGGTGAAAGTTCTGCAGTGCTAGTATTGAACAAAGCTGAGAAAAAGGATCTTCTTGTACATACCTTGTAATACGAATCCTTTAATGGCATGAAGATTTAAATCTCTAGCACAATATCTGCATTAAAATTGAAAAACATGATCAGCACGTTGATAGTAGAACTGGATCTTCATCATATATCTCATTTACATGGTTTTACATGTCTTGACACCCATGAAAAAAAAAAAACTTACATTCTGAATCTGTCTTGACCCATTTAGATCCATTACTGGTCTTGTCCCGCTTCTCATCATCTTCCTTGTCCTTCTTCGGAGTACTTCTGTCCTCAATATATTTCTTCATTGATGATGCCCGGGAAGTACTCTGTGGGTTAATCTTCTTGTGAAGCAATGTTCTCAAAAGCTGTTTGCAAGTATAACAACAACCTTCAGCAGTCGTATAAATTATATATATTGAGGAGTGAAATAGTCTTGGCATGAAGAAATGTTTTTGTCATGAAAAAATGCATACCGACTGATGGAAATGCATGTAAATGAATAAAGTAAGCCTGAGTTCGTGAGTATACCTTCTCCATTCTTGATTCATGAAGAGTGTCTCTCAAACTTGGTTGTGGAGCAAACCCACTTGTACAAACAAATATCTTCTTGAGAAGGAAAGAGATCGATCTCTTCCCAATAGCTTTCTTCTTATTATTGTTTTCACAGATGTCTTTGCATCTGCCAAGTATGACACTGATTGTCCTCTCAATATCATCCTCATGGTTATCCACATCGCTAATCACTGTATTGCTGATTCTTCTATCAACCTCCAAGCTTGACGGGCAATTAAGAAATCTATCCAATGGAAGGTTTGCAATTTCCTTTTCCTTATCTTGAGAAGATGGCTTTCTTGTTAAAAGCTCTGTCAACTCTTTCTGCAATTTCCCGATTTCCTCAGGTGTGAAATCTTGTAAATCATCGGACGGAGACGGGTCCTCTTCAACATCTTGGATTTCATTATTGTCTCGAAGTTCGTTGTTGCCAAAGGTTCCAATTGCAAGCAGGCCATGAGGCCAATCGCTAAATTCCTCTCGGGACTCTTGCTTCACATGCTCTGTCCAATAGACAAAAGAAAATAATTGAGCGATAAATTTAAGATGCAAACATCTGCTGAGAAGGTAGAACGAGTAAGAAAGTAAGATTTGCAAATATAGAAGGGGTGAATCTGCAATTCAGACAAAGTGTTCAATATTTATCAATTCCATCCTCACTCTTTATTTTTTCCCTTCCGAATCCACACTTGTTGATTTGTCTAATAAGCAATTGCGCTTATCAGTAGCATACTAGCATGCATTTCAACTGGGATTTTATATATATATATATAAATTAGTATTTCATGTCTCCTAGTGTGGATACATCGGCTAACATTCCTTTGCTAAAACTTAATTTTAGAGAAATTGTTAAATTTACAAAACTAATTTATGCACGGACTGAATTAACGACGTTCCTCAAAATCAACCGAAATGCTGAAGCAAAGATATAAGATGGGTTTGAAGAAGGATCAGAGAGGAAGAGTTCTCGAGCAAGAACACTTCCATTAGATAGAAGAGTTGGAAGAATGCTTACGAGTAGCTGAAAGCACTGTGTTTGGTTTTCTGCAGTTCCCTTGTTTGCCATTAATCTTATTCTGCATCCAGCTGAACAGCTGCCAACAGCGAAAGAGAACCTCTCATCAAAACACCATTTATATATAAATATACGTGGGAGTGTGTGTAATATAGTTGACGAATCCGAATCATGGATTTGAAACGAGGAGGCCTCTAGCTCCATGATATATCTCTTCACTAACAAACAACTTACCTTCATTGGGAGCCTCTTTTCAGCGCAAAATATTAACGCAAAGGTGGTGTGGTGGGGAGTTGAGACTTGGAGAATGGTGTGTGTGAGAAACTGAAGCTTCCGAAAGCTAAACCTTAAACTAACTCGATGAGAAATCAACTTTAAGAGAATCAAAGCACAGGTGGGAGTTTGATGGATTTCATGACCGAGCCTTGAGCAGATTGTTCTTGGTTCAAGTTCCCAGAATCAACTTTTTTTTGCCACTCTAGCTATGTCCCCCAGCTCTCAATTTCCACCATTATATATATTCGTCGTCGTTTTCTTCTCTGGTAGCAATCAGTACATCACCTTCTCTCTTATAATCCAACTAATATACCCCCTGCCCTGCCCTACAAGCACATGAAAGACATTCTCCTTTTTTATTTCTTTGATTCTAGTACTAAACCCTCTTTTTTTAATAATATATGGCACATGTGGGAGGACGTTCTCCATGGAAGAACCTCCGAGCTTTGCTTCGTGGCATGATTTATGTCCACTTGAATATTAGCATGCAAATCTAAGGAATAATTTAATGGAGATACTGTGTTGAAATGATAATCTCCAAACACCTTTTCAAATGATAATCCAACGATGAAAGGATTGACACGAAGGGGAGTTTAATTAATGGAGATTCTGTATTGAAAGGTTCGCTTCTGTTCCTTTTCATCATGCTAACTATACTTTACTGGGCTGATTGGTACTGTCCAGTGCTTTTTAATAGTTTTAATGGAAGTTATTTTAATACATAATTCAAATAAAATATATACAAAAACAAATATGATCGCATTCCAAAACAGACAGGATTCATCAGGTTAACCGTCTGCTATTAGTTTGAAAGCAATTAGTATATACATAATAATGTATTGGTAGATGTGCTCTTCCTCTCTTTGTATTTCTAGAACTTGTACGGATCATTGGTCACCATTTGTTTTGCAGGACTAGACGTCCCATTGGTATTTGCTTCAAAATTTGTGAAATAAATGGGTGCTACTAGGCATTTATTATTTCAATGATACTCTTCTTATTTGTATTCTAGATCATTACACGCCCTACGTCGCGAATTAAATAAATTATTTAAAATATAAAAAATATTCAGGTATTATTTATGTGTTTTTTATTAGAATTTGTTTTATTACTATATAAGAATTATTCTGATATAATCTTATAAAATTTAGTTTGATTTAAAAAAAATCAAGACAATATTATTTTTTAAATATTAAATGATAATATGTTATATCAACTCGGATCAAATCCGGTTAACCTATCGAATTCGCTACCCTTGTCGTGAAATCCTGATAACACTATAGAAAGCAAATAAAAAAAAACATATCAAACTCATTTCTCAATCAACTCAATATTGAATGAAGAAATTGAAAACAAATATCAACTAAAAAAATGAGCTAAGTCAACTCGAGTTAACCTGTCAAGCTTGGATCATGAGATTGGAATAGCCCCATAAAAAGCAAATCGAAGCAAATTATGAAGTTCAATTTTCAATCAACTCAATGTTGAAAGATGCAATTAAGAAAAAAAATCAATTAAAAAAACCACACAAAAAACCACATAAGTCAATCGAACAAACCCATGACTCGAGTCATAAGACCAGAATAAACTTATATAAGGCAAATAAAAAAAATTATGAAGTCTAATTCTCAATCAATTCCTGGTATTGAAAGATAAAATTGAAAACAAATCAACTAGAAAAGAACAAAAAAACCTCGAGTTAACGGGCCTAACTCGCAACCCAAGTCATAAGACTGTGATTATCACATAGAAAATCAAAAAACAAAAATTAAGAAGCCCAATTATCAATCAACCTAATGTTAAAGAATTAAATTGAAAAAAATAAAATAAAAAAAGGACAGAAAAAATAACATAAGTCAACCTAGATTAACCTATCAAACCCTGGTTAGGAGACTGAGATAACTCTAAAGAAAACAATTAAAAAAAATTAAAAAGTCTAATTCTCAATCAACCCAATATTGAAAGATAAAATTGAAAAAAAAAGTATTCAAATAAAAAAACCGAGTTGATCTGTCTAACCCATAAAACTCGCGACCAGGGTCATGAGCATGTGATAACCCCTTAAAAAGCAAATCAAAAAATAATTATGAAGTTTTATTCCCAATAAACTCAATGTTGAATAATGAAGTTGAGAAAAAAAAACAATTAAAAAATAACAAAAAAATAACCCAAGTCAACATAGCTAACCCGCAAAACTCGCGACCGAGGTTATGAGACCGTAATAACTCCATAAAAAGTAAATCAAGATAAATTATGAAGTTTAATACCAAGTAAATCAAATATTGGATGATGAAATTGAAAAAAAAGTTTGAAATTAAAAACAAAATCATGAAACTTTTGAAGACCAAATTGAAAAAGGATTGGCATTTTATTGTTCATTGTTACAGTTAAAAGCCAAGCCATTTTAATATATATTAACTACATCATTGTTTGTGCTACGCTGCGGGTTGAATCAATTTTTTTTAATATAAAAAAATATTCAGATGTTGTTAATATATTTTTTAACAGAAAAAAAATTAAACTACATGAGGATTGACATGGTGTGAGTTGGTCAGCTTTGCAGGTCCAAAGACAACTTGGATGACCGATAAAAATATTGTTTGACTTAAAAACAATATTTTTTAAAATATTGAAATGACAACATATTATATCAGCTCAGATCAACTTGGATTAATATGTCAAATCCGCTACCCAGGTTATGAGACCCTAATAACCCTATACAAAGCAAATAAATAAAAAATATTAAACTCAATTCTCAATCAACGCAATGTTGAAAGATGTAAATGAAAACAAAATTCAACTAAAAGAATGATTTGAGTCAACCTATGCTAACTTATCAAATTTGGGTCATAAGATTAGGATAATCACATAAAAAGCAAATCGAAACAAATTACGAAGCTCAATTTGCAATCAACCCAATGTTGAAGGATGAAATAAAAAAAAATCAATCAAGAAAAAGACATAAAAAAACATTCGAGTCAACCGACCAAACTCATGATCTAAGTCATAAAACCAGGATAACCTCATAGAACACAAACCAAAATAAACTATGAAACTTAATTCTCAATCAACCCAATATTGAATGATGAAATTAAAAAAAATAAGAAAAAAAAAACCTCAAGTCAATTGGCCTAACCCTTGACCCAAATCATAAGACCATGATAAATTCATAGAAAGAAAATCAGAAAAAAAAAATTATAAAACTCAATTTCAAATCAATCCAATATTAAAGGCTTACATTGAAAAAAACAATTAATGACAAAAACAATTATGAAGTCAACTCTAGTTAACCTGTCAAACTCGGGCAAAAAAGCAGGACACCTCCATAAATAACAAATAAAAAAATTATAAATTTCAATTCTTAATCAAATCAATGTTGAAGGATGAATTTTAAAAAATATTTAATTAAAAAAATGACCAAAAAAAAACCTAAATCAACCAATTTAACTCACAAAACTCGCGACCTGGATTATAAGACCATGACAACTCCTTAGAAATCAAATAAAAAAATAATTATGAATCTCAATTCTCAATCAATTCAATGTTGATTGATGAAGTTGAGGAAAAAATAATTAAAAAAATAATCTGAGTCAACACGGCTAACCCGCAAAAATCACAATGCGAGACATGAGACCAAAAAACTCTATAAAGAACAAATCAAAACAAATTATGAAGTTCAATACTCAATAAACTCGATGTTAAAGAATAAATAAAAAACTAAATTTAAAATATAAAAAAAATCCTCACAAATACGAGGATCAAAGTAAAAAAGGACTTCGCTTCACGCCTATCATTGCTATAGTTAAAAGCCAATCACTTTTAGTATATGTTAAAGTAAAATTGGAAAAAACCAGAATAATTAATAATTAGCATAAGACCAAGTAGCTTAATCCAACCATTTTGTGACATAATTTGTGCACCATCAATCAAACACACACATGTTGGTCTCTTTTATTTTCAAGGGAGCAGCTACTTCAACAAAATATAGCAAGATTCTGTAAGAGACAAATGAACTGAGCTATCAAGAACCGAGAGCATGGACACCATGGAGGCAAAATTACATTAAGAAGGTGATGAAAGGAAGAACAAAAAAAACACTAGCAGCCTCACGGTAATGGCCCCCCTCGCCGACCAAATCGACACCTGAATCTTACCTGCCCCCAGTTGTCAAGCACCAAAAATCCCATTTAGATTATGGGCGGCATGCTCTACAGCGTATTTGAAAATATAATAATATTTTTTTTAAAAAAATATTTTTTATTTAAAAATATATTAAAAAGTATTTTTTTATTTTTTTTAAATTATTTTTGATATCAGTAAATCAAAATAATCTGAAAATAACAAAAAAATATTAATTTAAATTAAATAAAAAATAAAAAAATTCAATTTTTTTAAAAAAATATTTTTAAAACATTAAAATAAAAAAATCTTTAATCTCGTGCGAAAAATAAAAACCAAAATCCATTGTCAATGTGTTATGAAATTAAGAGTACTTGTAATGTCTAAACACAAAAGGATTTT
>Ga0307509_10010000_pt1 | contig 11710 bp, 14 predicted proteins | sample 10_EM_MG_FD_202245 | JGI IMG/M metagenome (GOLD analysis project Ga0307509, IMG submission 202245) | Populus trichocarpa ectomycorrhiza microbial communities from riparian zone in the Pacific Northwest, United States - 10_EM | ecosystem: Host-associated > Plants > Roots > Unclassified | place... | reverse complement strand
TTAACAATACTTCGACGATCTATACCGAAGCGAACCATTATATCTAGCCTACATTACTCGTGTCTTCTTAACGAGTTCTCCGATATAATTACGATTAAGGTCCTAGCTGTCGGAATACCTCACGCCGAAGCTACCACCTAACAGCGTGCAAAGGAGGGCAGGCGATTGTGAAAAACAGGAGGGTCCTGCAGAAAAACAAATAAAGGTAATGGGATGACGGCTTTTAGGCTGTTAAGCAGAGAGGAAAACACATTCCAGCTTCCCATGCAGTTGTGTTAAACAATGGATAGCTTCTGTTGTACGGGGGCCGGGGCCGGCCCTATCCCACTAAAAGTGTCAATATTGGGATCATTCAGCAATCATGCGGGGACGGAGAGGACAAGGAGCCTTCCACCCAGCCGGGAAGCTGGGCCTTGGACCTGGGTAGTGGAGCCACAATGGCCTTACCGCCTGGAGCAGCTCAGGGTGTACTGAGATCAGGCACGGGGGCTCTTCCCATGCCGGTAGTTGGTCTGGAACCGGTGTCTTCTGTTACATCCATTGTGTCGTCTGCAGAGGGTGATTGGGCCGGCAGTGGATTTACCTCGGCAGGAACAGGCTATGGCCCTGATGGGCATGTGGGAACGGTGGCCCTGTGATCACCTTGGCTGTTAGTGCATTTTGGGGGGGAGGCCGGGCAGCATGCTGGTACTGCTTTGGTGTTTCCCTCCATAGGGTAGGTTGAGTTGGTGCACATATGTGCGGAATGGCAGTGGGAAAAGGAGCATATAGGGGAGACCGGATGGTCCACCTTGGATCATGGTGCGGGGTGCCCATAGGCGAAGCAGTGCTTGCGCTGTCTTGTGTCATAGGGTTTGAAGAATAGGCCCCCTCTGCTTGTCTAGAGTGCGAGAAAAGACGGATAGAGGAACCGAAGGCAGATACATCCGCTGGCGCGACAGATACCACCACCGAGCCTGAACCCTGTGTGGCCCTTTTGGCTGGGTCGGACTGTAGGAACCTAACTGAGAAGATTCCTACTCCTATGGCATTGGGTATCGAGTCTGCGAGAGTGGGGAGAAGGTCCTCGGAAGTGGTCTGCATGAATGCATACCGGAGGCCGTGGATGGCAATCTTGACTTTGTTGGGGGAAGGGCGGAAGGAGAAGAAGGGGTTATCTCACAATGGAAATGATTGATTGGATTTAGTTGTGAGGGCCTCATAGTAAGGCGAGAATGCTGTAGTTGGTGTTTGGGGACTAGTGGAGGTTAGAGTTCGTGAGCCTCTGGGGTTAACCCAGGCAGTGAACCCGAGGGGGAAAGGGCAGTTGGCCTCCCGGAGAACAGACGCGGCAATGTCAGGAGCAGTGGCTGCAATCGGTATGGCCTCTTGGTGGGGCAATGGGGAGGAACAAGGTGTGAAAAAGCGTCAGTCGGCAGCAGGCAACAGGGCAGCACCCCTTTCAGAGGTCACAGGCTTGTTTGACGCAGCCACTTGGGCCGCTGTGCCAACACCCTTGCCCTTGTTCTTCTTTTTGGTATTAACAGGAGCAGGGGCAGCAGCATTGGCATAGGTTGGTCTGGACAACAGGCCTGGTTGTGCAGGAAGTAATGGTTCAGGGGTCAGAAACTCCATCATAGTACGATATTTACGATCTCTCCATTGTTGGGCTTCATTGGATCTGGGATGTTTGGCGGGGGAGGCAACGGGGTTGCCATGCCACCTGCGTGTGACTGTGTGATAGGATGGGCAATCACTAACGAAATGGGTAGGGGCTGGGGTGATAGGCCTGTCAGGGACAAGCTGGTTCTAAGGGGTCGTTTCGCCATGCTGGGGGCTTGTCCTTCCGGGGCAGAGTGTTGCAGTGCTGGGGCCGGAGTGGCGTGAACAGTGGCGCTTGCGGTAACCCTTTGGGATAGGTTCCGCACAGATGCCTGGAGGGCGGTAATTTCAGAAGAGTCTGAGGGAGGGGAAGTTTGAACAGCCTCGATGGCCAGGGCCAATTTGTCTATCTTCCTATTTGTTTCACTGATAGCAGCCATAGCTACGCAGATGACGGGGATGAGCCTGGTAGAACGGGTAGACAAGTCTCAGAGTCTACTGTCAGTTGGGATGGCAAAGACCACATGGTCAAGTACGGGGGAAGCGGTAACCTCTGCAAGGAGTCTGCAGATGCAGGCTAGATTTCTGGGCAGTGGTCCTGCCGAACATGAAAGGGAGCAGTAGGGCAAGGCCCAATAACCCAAGAGAACAGAGACAGACCTGACTTATCCAGGACGGGAGGAGGCTGCTGGTTCCATGCTGGAATGCTCAAGGTCAAATTTTAAATTTTGGTTATAGAAGTAAAGCCTAAGCGAGTAGCAGGTTTTAGTGTCTCGTAATGGTTGTCAAGTCAAACCCTGGGGTTGGACCTGGCCGGATGCGGAAACAATTTCAAGCGAGAGGAAAGACGAGAGGGCGGAGCGTGGTGTAATATCCGCGAAGATGCTTCAATATTTATATTCTGCCTCTGAGTAATGGCGGTCTACATGCTAACTCTATACTATCCAAGTACCTCACTAATAATTCTGCAAACTTGACCTGGGTGTGAACACCAGTACACCCTGAAACACTCTCTACGACACCTTCCTCACGCGCATCGTCAACTTATCCATCGGCGCTTCTTTTCTTCCTCAGGGTGAGGAGACTTTGTCCAGTGTCAGCTTATCCGTTGATCCGTTGACTGTACTGTGTACGAATTTTGTTGCCCCGTGCTAGTTGGTGGTAGTCTAACTCGCTAGACACAAGATGGTCCATCTTCCTTCGTTGCTTCAGTAGACAATTTAGTAGACGACTGCATGTTGTATTCTCGTTCACTGGCCTTTAGAAAACTTGTTCTCAGGATCGTGCCAATGGCCTTTCTACCTCTCACTCCATCCTGTACCAACATGTCCTTTGTGGATTCTCCCAATCTACTTACCAGGCACAGTTACCTCCTTCATAGTCTACCCATGTTTGTAGGTACGAGGGGTCTGAGTCTAACTGGTGTCAAAGCGTCCCATTACCTTCGACCTAACCTTCTGACACTCTGTCTTCAAGGGTCTGTAGCCGTATGCGCCTCTGTCCGATTCCCCTGCCTCTACTTGCATATGGTGCCTGAAGAACACCCCTCGTATACCCTGCGAACTGTATCCAGTCGGACAGACGGCCGTGACCTATATGGTGTTATAAGATATGTTTCAACAATAGTGGTCTTTGGTGTTGGGACGCAACTACCCACTGGTCTCGTGGTGACCCGCTGTTCCAACTCTGGGGCTGGAGCAGGATGTTATCTTTTTTCTTCGCAGTTCGTGTGTGTCAAGGTAGGGTAATTTTGCCTCCACAATCCTTACGCGGAGTCTGTGCACCTATCATCTCACTCTCACCTTTTCTGATGGTCTTGCTGCCTAGAAGGGTAAAGCTCGCCCCATCTCCCTCTCCCCTGTGTCCCCTTCTGATGGCACTGTCTATGGGAAGCCTTTGTCTAAGGGGTTATACATACTCACCTCTTCCTCTCCCCGCACTTGCTCCGGGGCCCTCCGCTTAGCATTTTGGAACTTTCCGGGACGGTTGCAGCTCGTGAGCACACCCCTGCCAGTCTCCGGTTATCATTGATGTAGTTGGCCTGGTCGTACTGGTCCCTGGTATTGCACCCTCCATTGGGAACCATTTCGTTAGGGCCGGCATTCGAAAAAGTCCTATATCTTTTCGGTCGGTCGCCTCTGAACTTCGCGCTGTTACTGTCCCTTCCACCCTTCCGCCTCTCAGTTATGTCAGCTAGCACCCTACTGCTTCAATACTGCGGCTATGCCTCCTGGCTCCCATCCTCCTGGCCTCTATCGCTTGCTGATCTCCTGGCTTGATGATCGTGGCTGCGTGTGGGGTTGTCTGTGCTTGAGTGTCGGGAGTTCATCTCTTCTGCTGCTGCCCTTGCAGGAAGGGCCGACACCCCCCAGAGCTTTTCCGGTAGACTCAAGGATCGATTTCGTCCTGCCACAGGGTCTCATAACTGCTGGCTCGGTTACTGATCTCCCTCTTGGGATTGTTCTCGCCTTGGCTCCCTGGTCTATACGACCCAGGCACATTTACCTCTCGTGTGGAGTGCCATCCTATATCTTTGTCCTGCTGGCTCCTGGGTCCCTCCCCCTTTTCCAAGGAGTGAGGTCCGTTGCTGAGCTATGGGTGAGTTGACTACAGGTTTGGGCTTAGGTGTTTATCCTTTCTAGACGGGCATGAGGTTTTCCTTGTTTTGCGAGTTTGTTTGTTCACTGTCAGTGTTAGGCGCACGGACTCCCCCTAAGGATTTACAGGGCAAAGTTACCCTACCTTGACGCACACCAACTTCGAAGGAAAAAGTTAACACCCCCCTCCAGCCCCGGCGTTGGGACGGTGCGTCATCACTTGCCGCCTGGGTAGTTGCGTCCCAACACCAAAGACCACTGTCAACGGAATACATCTTATAACACAGTATACGTCGCGGCTGTCCGTCCGTCCGGATCCTGTTCGCAGGATACATGAGAGGGGACCTCCGGGCACCTTGTGCAAGGTGGAAACAGGTGAATTGGACAACGGCGCATAAGGTTACAAACACTTGAAGACAGAGAGTCGGAAGAGTGGGTCGAAGGTCACAGGACATTTCGCACGAAAGTTAGTCCCCTCGTACCTACTAAGTCGTGTAGAGTATGAAGGAGGTAACTAGAGAGTTTGCGCAAGGAGACCTAGGTGGCAGGAAAACAGGTTATTTTCTGTTAACCTAAAAGTCTTGGACACCCAGGTGGGTAGCGAGACCTGGAAGAGGTGTAAAATAGGGCCTTTCAGACCTGAAGAGATCCGATCGCTGCAGAACAATAAATCAGCCACAACACAGCGCTCTTTTCGCATTTTATTAAATGAATTTACTGATGATAATATTGGGCATTCAGTAGTAGATTATCACCTGTTCTATGGCAGTCAGTATGGTTAGTACCCAACTTGTGTACAAGTATCTCGGAATCCTAATTTGAACAGGTAACAAATTTGAGTGCAATGCGGTATTACCCTACTCAATTCCCATCTTCCAGCTACCAAGCCACCTAGACCTGGTGCGCAAACTCATTCAGAGACCTGGGTCTCTTTTCCGTTAACTGCCACCCAGGTCCTCTTGCGCAAACTCTCTACTATGCCGAGTAAGTGGATCGGGTGCATCCACAAAGGACAAGTTGGTAAAAGATGGAGTCCGAGGGAAGAAGCCCATAGGTACGATCCCGAGGACAAGTCCTGTAATGCCGGAAGACAAGAATATGACATGCAGTCGTGTGTCGAATTCTCGACGGAACCAACCAACGAAGAATGGCCATCTTCGGTCCAGCGAGTTAGAGTACCCTCGCTGAGCACGAGGGCAAGATAATTCGTAACCATTATTGTCAACGGATAAACGGATGAGCTGACACCTGACGTGGTCTCCACACCATCAGGGATAACAGACGCGCAGACCCATAAGTTGACCATGGGAGCAAAAACTGTGATAGAGAGTTTTCAGGGTCTACGAGTGTTCGCACTCAGGTGGAGTTCGCAGAGTTGCGGGCAAGGTACTTAGTTAGTATAGAGTTACCATGTATACCTCGATTGCTCAGACGCGCAATATAAATATCGAAGCATCTTCGCTGCTATTAGAAACAACAAGCACGGAGAAGAGATCTTATCAATATAATAAGTTATCTACACTTTTATATGGTTACCAATACTTCGACGATCTACACCGAAGTAAATATTATATCTAGCCTACATTACTCGTGTCTTCTTAACGAGTTCTCCGATATAATTACGATCCTGGTCCTAGCTGTTGGAATACCTCACGCCGAAGCTACCACCTAACAGTCAGGGGTTTCTTTCTTTGAGTTGCATGTCTGTGGCGCTTATTGGTTCGTTGTATTCTGGCCTGTGGTTGCCTTGTAGTTTCTGCCTAGAGTACCGAGCGCAGGTTCCACCACTATTCAAAGTGGTTAACTTGTTAGGCAGAGTCAAATGGTTTTAGCGGGGATAAGCGGGAAGAACTGTAGTTGGCGGTTTTTTGTCTATATAGCTAGTGCTGACGTGACCCTTGTACCTTAAACAAATATAAAAAGGGAAATGAAAATAAAAAATAAAAAAAGGAAACCAACCAGGAGATAACACCAGATGCTCCAACTGTGATGAAACGCACTCAGCCAGGAGCAGGGACTGTCCAGAACGCGCCCCCCCCAACCAACGCACCCCCGCCCCACCCTCCGAAGTCAACCGGGCTGATTTACACACCGACTAGATGGACCTCCAACCAGAGGTACCACGCAAAGAACCACTCCCCCAGTCTGCACCTGGATCCAACACACCACCACAAGGCCTTCTTCCTCCGTTTCAGAAACACACCCTAAGAGCCACCCACACCACGCCAGCTGCCCCACCAGCAATGACAAGATCAGCCTCCAAGGGGGGCCGTCTACCCCCTCAGCTACCACTCGCCCTCCACCAGGCTCAGCCTTGTAGGATGTCGCACAACAGCGAAATCTCGCCCCGAGGAATCGGCCCTGGACACGCTCTTTCCATTGTTCAACACAACGGCTGCCCGAGCTGGTATGTGTTTCATTAGTTATTTAATTCTTTCTCTTGAGCTGAACACCTTTGAAGGTTTGACTTCTGGACCCTACGTTGTGGAGAAATCGATTATCTTTCTTTTTGAGCATTACTTCATTCGGCCCCTCATTGCCAACTGACGCCCTTGGGTTGCCTTTTCTATTTTAAGGTCATTAATTGACATGGCCACTATTACCCCTGTTCTCACAAGCAGGTCTGACCTCGCTACCCTTGAGATATCCACCGCCTCCCTATTCAGCAAGACGGCCGAGAAATTCCACATAGTCAACTGCTATAGTGTATGGGGCTCAACAGCTACAGCAAGAACAGTTTCCCCCACTCTCGCCCAATCACCTCCTTCCCTCCTCTGGTAGTTGGAGACTTCAAAATTCACCACCACTTGGCAGACCAGATCAGAAAACACAACTTCTCCGAACTCAAGCCTTCCTTCCCGTACTTCCCCAGGGCCGCTGAGCATGGACACACACTTCTATACACCTCAGGGGTACACACCCTCTTCCCACTCCAAGGACTTTCAAGACCCTCTGTCCTAGACCTTTCATCCTCATCCCTAATGCCTTTCTTCCAAGAATGGATTACGGACTTGGCTTCCACTGGTTCCAATCATGTTCCTATCACGATCAGAATGGGGCACACGATCACAGCCCCTGGCCCCTGGCCCCAAACTGGGTCAGAACTTACTGTCCTAGCCTTGAGCCGCCTCTTCAAGAACCCAAAGTTCCCCCCTTCATGATCTCGCTACCCGGCATTCACTCAACAACTGGTTTGATTCACACCTCAACACCCTAGTCATAGTCCTCAAAACCCAGACCCTGGTCCGCTGCCCCTCAATCAGAACCAAATGATGCTGGTCCCAGTTACTAACGACCTAGTGGAATGAATTCCACATCCCCCAGAAAGGGTTGGGCCTCAAACGATCCACAAGACAGGGCAGTGGTCAACAAGGCCCTACTCCTTCACTTCTTTCCACCAAAGCCGCTCCCAATTGTTCCCTCCATCCTAAGGCCACACAAAGGGTGTGACCCTCTCCGCCCAAGTGATATATCACCCGCTCTTCGGAAGTGCACCTCATTCTCTGCTTCAGGACTAGACACAATCCCCTACTTGGTGGAGAAAAGAGTTCACCTCACATTAGCAAAACAGCTTTTGCTCTGGACGGATAGGCATTGCGTCCAGATAGAGGAAATCAGTCCGGATCATCCTGTCTGCCCAGCCGGCCCTCAGAGGGCCCCAGCAGAATGGTTGCATCCTTGTCCTTTGGGTACAACACAACCTGCATCCTGTCCGCCCCCGGAACCCGGATTGTCAATTTCAGACTCTAATCTCCTGAAGAACACCAAGGTAGGCAACCCATTGGTGTCTGCATTTGGGAACTATTCTTGCCATTGAGGCCCTCTACTTAAAACGGGCTATATCACCACCAGGTAAAGGCTGTTCAGACCAAAAAGGATCTTAACATACGATGACTAACCATCTATTGTCCTGGTAACGACCCAAAATATACCCCTTATTTGATAACAGCTAACAACACTAGCAAAAGGTTTCTAAGTTCTTTCACCCGTCACATAGGGCTTCATGATTGAATCAGTGAAACTATTGAATAATATCAACCTTCGGAGAGGGGCAGGCTCTTCCCTCCAGGTTGACACTATTCAATACCCCTAAGAGAGCGGATTCCAATGAGGCCTGTCCGGACTCTAGAAGACATCAGCCTGTTGAGGTATTTGCCTTTTTCTTCCTGCCACCCTCTATACGCCTGCAGACCCTTTGAAACCGACGCCATTCCATTGCCCTCATCCGGCGGATTCCAACACACCATGTCCCGATGCTGTCCGACAACTGCTTGAACAGTTATCTATACTTTTGTACTTGAGATCCCTGGGAAAGTACTATCAAATTGTTGGCTACTGAGTGCTACAGGCGTGCGGACACTTCGAGACCTATCCCATTCAATTTCCCTTGGCAAGCGGGCTCCAATGAGACCCTTCCCTACCCTGGCGGTCATCTGCCTGCTGAGGTATTGCCCTTTTTCTTCCTGCTGACATCTATAGCCATGGGCACTCATCGAAACCTATACCATTCGATTCCCCTTGCGTAGCAGACATCAATGAGACCCTGCCCGCTGAGGTATCTGCCTTTTTCTCCCTGCTGACCTCTATTGCCATGCGGACGCTTCAAGACCTATACTATTCAATTCCCCTCACTGAGCGGAATCCACCGCACTAGGTCCCGACGCTGTCCTATGCCTGGTTTAAGGGTTATCCATACTTTTGTACTTTAGTTCTCCACTTAAGTACATTCAAAATCTTAGCTACGGAGTGCTACAGTTTTCTAGACTAGCTTTAATAAATATATACCTATTTCAGTATCTGTATGACTCAAATAAGTAAACATGATTAATACTTGGTGGACCTTTCTGGACAACTCCCTCAGTATTTGAATATACTCCACAGTTTTCACTAACTAATTTGAAGTCCTCGAAGGTAATGTTCTTCACTTAGGAGGTATCAGAGGATACCTACATCAGCAAAAAAACCGTTTACTCCAGACAGATAGGGCCCGCGTCCGGACGGCGTGCATCCGCCCCATTCATTCCGTACGTCCTAAACGTCCGCCTTTGCGTCCTGTGCGTTCTGAACGTCCTGAACGTCCGGGCGTCCTAGGATTGCACCTCCTGCGCCTAGTGCCTCCCAACACCCTTGTTCCCGTCCTCACCACCCAGCGCACTTGTCACCGCCTGATTCCGTCCGAACACCCACCTTCAGTCTCTTCTCGCCCGGGGGTCTCTTGAGTAGACCTCCCAGATTCTGGGAGCCCGACGGCCTAGATTCGTCCGGGGACGCCCCATAATGCTTGCAACACCCTACCGACACTCTACGCGGACTCCTCCCCTCGTCCGCACCCTGCCGGCGGACTTCGCGGACTCTTACCCTCGTCTGCACCCTGCCGGTCCCACTACGCAGACGCCTACCTTCGTCCGCTTTCACCCTCTCGATTTCTAGCATAGCCTGTATATAATTTTATATATTTCATTAATAGTAGTCTGCTACACCCTCGTGGCCGAGTTGAATCCGGGTACCTGGATGGGAATTTCATCTCACGCGTCCGGCTTCAACTCGGCCGCGTGCGTATTATACACAATCCTTTAGCCTAATCCACAACATATTTCACAAATCCGCCCTACTCTCACGGCCGAGTTGAATCCGGGCACCCATGTGGCAATTGCCATCTCAAGCGTCCGGCTTCAACTCGGCCGCGTGCGTATTATACAAAATTCTGTAGCCTAATCCACAACATATTTCACACATCCCCCCTACTCTCACCGCCGAGTTGAATCCGGGCACCTGCGTGGAAATTGGTATCTTAAGCCTCCGGCTTCAACTCGGCCCTGTGCATATTATACACAATCCAGTAGTATAGAATAATCTAATATATTTCATTAAACGTCCGCAGATCAATCCTGTGATTTACTATCCATTGGCCCTCCCCGGTGGGAATTACATGCACCTGTCCAATCAATCTCCCTATATCAACTATTTGCATCTCGCGACCACAACGCCGCTTCCTGACTCGTATATGTCCGCTTGCGAGATGGAATCTACCAGAATAGATCGGATCGAGTACGCGAAGTAGTGCTAAGCACCGGACACCAGCGGCCTCGCTGAAGACGTTTCTTATTTTGAAAAGGGCTAACAGTTGCGCCACCCCCCGCCCCCGAAGATCTCCATAACTGTCCTCTCCGCCCGGCTGGATCCATACCCAATCATTTCTGGGACTACCGCTACAGAAAGCCATTGTTCCGGTGCTGCGGGCTCGGTGAATCTGGAAAACGTCCGTTTCCTGAAAGTCAGCGACCGGAATTTCAAGGTGCGTAAATTGCTCTACTGGAAGTAACCCCAGTTCGGTAGGGTCAGAAGACAGCGGATGGTCATCTGCTACAGTCTGCTTGGTAAAACGTAACATCTCCTCCATGATGTCCCCATAATCGATGTTGCGGGTTCTGCAGAGCTCGGTCAGCGTGCTGACCTTCTTCATCCGGCCTTTGAGAATTCTCCGTGGTGCAGCCGCTGTCTCCCTCCCGGTGCCTTCTATTGCGACGACATTTTCTGCCTTCAAAAGAATGTTTAGTGTCTATAGCCTCATTCCTAGGGCATGCTGGTGGCCATAGTGTGACAAGATCTGGCAGGCAGCTTCATTTTTGTTTGACCTGCGGTAGCCCTCTTTGATTTGATCCTTATGTGCTAGCTTACCGATCTCGGTGGAATACATTGATATGGATCCAAAACGTCGTACGTGGGAGCAAAAGTGACTAAGATAGTGCATTTTGATGAAGTTGAAGTGGTTTTCCCGGCGGATCAAATCCGCCCGCTGATTAACCCGCTGAAGTCTCTCTTGATCCGCCTGCCGACGCTGTTTGGCCGCAGAGGTACGGCCAATCTCATGAGCACATTCCTTTGCGATTAGTTCCCGTAACTCCCGATCCTGGCGGTTTGCTTCCGCGCAGGTAGCTTTCAAGGTACGGAATTCAAGGAAAATGGCTTTTGTCTGGTGAAATGTCAGCAGATAGCTTTCCGGGTAGGAAAGTGTATCTGGTGTATGGCTGTGATATTGGGCCATGAGGGAGACATCAACCAGAGCACTAACATACTTCAAGGCAATCTGAAAATCGTGATGCTGAGAACTGTCCGGGTTTCGCAATGCGGACGCCAGGACGGCCGAAATACACCGGCTAAGGTTGCGCATTTCCTTTCCCTGCCATTGTGTCACTTCTTGATAGGCCTTTTTTGGTACACGGAATCCCGGATAAGGCGGAATTTCTTTCCAGGCATCGTCGAATGCCTGCTGCCGTTTATGCTTTTTCAGGAACCCTTCTACCCATTGCTTCATATGTTTGAATAGGCCGAGGTAAATGTTGTGCAAGAGGTCCGGCTTGTGTAGGTCGGACGGGTTCACTCGGTGCAGTCCAGTGAATACATTGCGGCCTATTTTCACGCCCACCTGCCGAAAATACTCCCGGGTGCTACCAGCCTCTCCCGACTCAAGCTGCCTAGCTTTCTCTTCATATATGGCGTAGTCGCGGACCTCATATACCTCCCGCGGATTT
>Ga0307509_10009999_pt1 | contig 11711 bp, 6 predicted proteins | sample 10_EM_MG_FD_202245 | JGI IMG/M metagenome (GOLD analysis project Ga0307509, IMG submission 202245) | Populus trichocarpa ectomycorrhiza microbial communities from riparian zone in the Pacific Northwest, United States - 10_EM | ecosystem: Host-associated > Plants > Roots > Unclassified | place... | reverse complement strand
CTATAATCAAGAAAATGCACTAGGGCCCCTTTTAGCCTACCTATGATATGGATTTGCCTTAACTGAGGAGTACGTGGAAGATTATAATAAGCCTATTACTCACCTCCATATTAATCATAGAAAGCACGCGGGACCTTTTTATCACTTCAACGTGAGAACAGGGAGAGAGTCCCTAGACCACAATGTTTGCTGCAGTAGGTTAGATTGTCTCTGGGAAAATATTAACAAAGAAACTCAAATCAATAACAAAGTCAAATAGGGATGCCACATGAGGGCGTAAACATCCGAGACTGTCCTGGAGACCGAATTTATGTGCAATGTGATATGAATTAGGCCACTGTCCTAATCTCTAATAAACTAAGTTGTGTGCCTGCACAAACTTCCAATATCTTGCTATAGTTTTCTCTAAATGGTAAATTGGCTAACCATCCATCATAATTCATGCACCTACCATCACCTCCTTTATCCTTTTTCTCCCTCTATTTCCTTATTATTATAATGAGATTTATGGAAAAAACCATAGGTGGGCATAAACAATTTCTTTAACATGACTTCAGCAAGCCAATGATTCTCTTCCGTCCCGGTACTAGCAAAGCAACCAAAAAAGTTGCAGATTTTGGTGCACAGTCTACTGATACTAGTTAGTAACTTAGTACTGTTACCAATGAAACAGATATTTGCAGAACTTGGAAAAAATGACAATCTTTGGAGCAATATTGATTTTAGAATTCTATCTCCGAAGGCCTATGATTATCTCGAACTCTATATTCGTATGATGGCCAAAGGTGACGGGTGAAAGCTGCAGCTTCATAGTTGGGCACTAAAAGTCCTAGCCAGAACCACCATTAATAATGGTCATCTGTGAAACTGCAATATAAAACTGGTATCATTGTCTGGTGCAACCATGCCTAGTAAATCTCAGGTGCCAGTTAGCTGTCCCCGTTGCATATGCTATGGATTCATTTTCTGCAAAATTTGCTGAAACACCATTACACATGGGAGCACATACTGGAAAGAGTCATAAATAAATATCAAGGTGAAACTAGTGTGTTTCTTTCTTTGAAGTTTTCCACATAATCTCCTAGACCATACCTCGAAAAAGATTTTGAAAAGCTGGAGCATAATTTTATCAAATCAAATATTCCACTCGGTTTGCAGCTTATCTTGACTGGTAATTTACCAGTTAGTCTGACTGGGTTCCTTACACCTCCCATTTCAATCCTTCCTTCAACAACTTCCACATAATTAATGCCAGATGGTATTTGACATCAGAATTTTCCTGAGAACGAGGCAGTTCTTCCATACAAATAAATTAGAAAAAAAAAACCTTAAGGTTAGAAAATAATATAAATTATATCTTGAAACCTCATCTAACAGCTTAATTTATTGGGTTTAGATGGTTCTTTGACAGTATCTTCCGCACGTGTGGTCTTAATTAGTAAATATATTTGTATCCTTAAGTTTCAGTAAATAAAAGGTCTCTCTACTCATTCATGATTCATGGACACATGTTGTGAACCATCCACAGGAAAAATTGTTAGTCCAAGATAAAATATCCCAGGAGATGACCTACTCAAAACTGAAGTCCTTGTAGAGCATTAGTGCAATAATGACATGGGGTTAGGTAGCTATTAAAACATCTACAGACAGACAGCCGGGAATGAACTGCGGTTGCAGAAATAAGCAACGGAGATTGCTATCTTGCTAAGGCTACAAGACATGTTTTCTGAAGTATAACATGTCTAGTCAAAGATTGAAGCAACTCTATCCCAATCCTCACAAAGTCTTTGAAGATGAACTGAAATTCTGGCCTGAATTTGGAAGTTCAGAGACAATTTTACCATTGAAATTAGAATGCAGGGGTCGTCTGAATATTGAAACTCTACTGCTGAAAATGAGAAACTTTGAGACATAAACAAAAACAACCTCCCAAAGAAGATGAGAGAAAAAAGAGAAAGAAAAAGCAAAAGCTTTCATGATTTCTGCCTTCTCACTTGGACTAACTTCTTCCACATAAAAAGAAGTCTTCCACAAACTGCAAAGCTCATTCACTATTCTTGGTCATATCACATTGTAGAGGCAGATCGAATGAGTAGTTCTAAAGCAGGTTCAAATGATAACCCACTAGCTACAAAAAGACTACATAAAATACTCGTTGTGCATGAAAGAGGAAGGCGAATGTGACATGGTGCTCCATGATAGTGATTGCCATAACTAACATTATTCACAGGTCTCTATCTATCTATAGATGTTTAATTTACAGAGAAACTTGGGCTATTAAACAAACATGTAAAACATCTATAGATATATATATATTTTGTTTGCGCGCCATATTATATTGCAGGTCGAGTTAAATTTTTTTAACATAAAAAAAAATATTCAAATGATGATAACTTGAGTTAACTTGGGTTAACTTGATGAAAACATGGTATAATATGAGATCAGGATACCCCGTAGAATGAAAAGCAAAAAAACACCACAAAGCTCAAGGTTCAATAACCCAATATAAAATGATGAAATTGAAAAAAAAATCAATTTAAAAAAAACGTCGAAGAAAAAAACCTGAGTTAACTCGAGCTCACTCTACTAACTTGCCACCCACGACAAGAGACGTGGATTAAAAAAATTATTTAAAAAAATAACCTAGAAAAAAGGATCAAAGTTAAATAAATAATATTGAAAACAAACTAAGTCACCTCGAGCTAACATGACTAACCTACGACTTAGTATAACCTCAAAAAAAAAAGGATGAAGAAAGAGCAATTAAAAGAATAAAGATCAAATTTAGATAAAAAATAAATGAAATAAAATATTGAGAAATTAAATTGAAAAATAAATTAAGAAAATGATAAAAAAAAAAGAGAGAAATTAAAAGAATGAGGACCAAAATTCAATAAAATAAATAAATAAAATAAAATATTGAGGGGCAAAATTAAAAAAAAAATTAAGAGGATAATAATTAAAAGGATGTGCAGAGGTCCGCTGCATTTAAGTGGCGCATGTGACCTTATTTGTCAGCCAAAAACAATCAACCGTCATGATTTTAGAACCTCCAAGTGGAGGCACTTTCAATGAGGTTACACGTGCATAGTAGTTCGCAATAGCAATACTTTTTCTCTCTCCTAGCATCAGGATTTGCACTCACCCAACCAAATTTAAAAAGAGTCTTACTATTTGTTTTATATTTCAATTATAGTCCTCATTCTCTTAATTACTCTTTGTTTGTTTTAAATCCTTTTTTTTTTTTTTGCATTTTTCTTTTCAATCTCATCTCTTTGTAAAGTTGAAAATTGTCCTTCCATTTTCAATTTATTTAAATTATAGTACTTCTTTTAATTGCTTTTTTTTTTGTTTTATTTTTTTTAATAGATTTCTCTTTTCAATTCTATCCCTTGACATTTAATTTAATTTAATTTTTATATCGATTTTGGTTCTCATTTTTTTTATTACTATTTTTTACATCATTTTCTTAATTGACCTGGATCACGGGTTTATCATGTTAACTCGGATTGGTTCAAGACTTTAACATCATTTTATTTTATTTTCATGTAATTTAATTTTTCATGTTGACCAAAAAAATTGGATCATTTTTAATCTTTTTTTTTTGTGTTTTTCAACAAAAATAATAAGTCAACCCACAACAACATGCTTGGGCTCCCGGTCCATTGCACCTCTTTTTTTGGGGTCCATTGATATGGTTTTGTCCTTTTCTTTACCTCCATTTTCATTCTTTGATTTTAGTTTTTTATTGAATTTTTTTTTGTTAGCTTTTTCAATAAAATCTAAACAGGTCTTTTGCATTTTTATGGTGTTTTCTAATTAGAATATTATTTAATTTAATGTACGGCCTGTTTTCTCTTTTAAAAAACTCTTTTAATTTTATATTTTATCAACCCTTTAAAATTAAAAAAATATATATATTCATCATTTTTTTGGTTTTTAAAGGTTTTCTTTGTTTGACTTGAGATATAAAATCCTTTTTTTGCTATCACACTTTTAAAAAGATAGATTAGAGGATTTTTTGTTTTATATTTCAAGCCCACCCGCCATTACTATTTCTATTTTTATTTTGAAAATAAAAAATTGTGTTTAGATAAAAAATAATTTTTTAAATTAAAAATTATGAAATTTAATGAGATCTAGAATCCGATTCACTAGTTTGACAGGTTAACCTCAATTTACTTCTCTCTCTTTTCAAGTGTTTTTTTATTTTCAATATACCCATTCAACTTTTTTTCGCATTTATTTTTATTTAGGAAAAGTGTCTCATGTTATATTGTTTATCCTCTTTCAAAAAAAGATGTATTTTCCTTGTTTTTGTGATTATATTTTTTTTTAATTTTATTTATTTAATATCATTGTCAATTTTTTTATCATCTCATTAAAATAAAATAGTTCTATGACCCGGATTGCAAAAAAAAATTTAAAAAAATACGTTTGCAATATCTGAACATCATAAAAAAAAAGACCATGTGACATAGCGTGGGTCCACAGCTAGTTGCTTTTCTAATTATATTTGTTGTGTTTGAACTTTATGCTTTGAAGAAAAATTGATAAACAAATATATATATATATATATATATATTGGTAAGTTACAAATCATTATTAAAAAAGAGCTAAAACCCCTTGGAAAAACACTATAATTCTACACTCATTTACGTTGTTCACTGAAGCAGTGTGATAATATTTTTATCCTTCCAACAAAAAAACTTAACACTAACAATCAAAGGTATTAAAATCATTTCACATGACTCATTTTTCATTATCAAATTGACCGGAGACAAATAAGTTTTTTTTCTTCTTGATAGAACAGTGAAACGACCAAAATAACCTTGAAAGCAAAAAAAGTAAACTTGGTGTCAAGGGATATTTTTGTATTTTTACAATGGTTTTTTCGTTATTATAATTTAGACTGAGGGGCAGTTTAGTATTTAATCAAATATAAAAAATAATAAACAATTAAAATGCATAGTAAAACTATAAAAATACTCTTAAAAGAAAAATATAAGCCTAAAGTCAATGTACTTTTTGGTTTTTTCACCATGGTTTTTGCATAATTATGAAGTCAGCTCAGGGGCTATTTGGTATTTGGCTAAATAAAAAAAAGGACAAGTGCGTGCAACGCAACACCTCTTGATGTCAAAAAATGCACTTCCATCATGTTGTTGGAAGCGTCGTTATATCCTCTTTCTATTGGTGCAGTATATGTCTTTGATGATAGTCCGGTTTATCGCTAGTGGCTTTTTTTTCTTTCTTTCTCGAGAATTATAGCTTGACCTTTTAGTTGTTGGAATTGCAATTGCAATCCTTATTATTTTGATTTCTAATTTTTTATCTTTGCTTTTTTGTAGAAGTTTTAATTATTTTTAATTTGATCATTCAATCACAATTTATCAAATATTATATTCTTCAATTTGTTCCTCATTCTTTGTATTTTTATTTTGTTTTCTTTGGCCTTTTTGTAAAAGTTTTATTGGTTTTCAATTTCATCTTTCAATTCAAATTGATAGTATTATGTTTTCTAGTTTGGTTCTCATTGTTTTGATTTTTATTTTTTTTCTTAACCATTTATTGAAAGTTATTATTCTTTTCAACTCCACCCTTCAATCAAAATTTTTATTTTTATTTTTTATGTCGACTTTGATCCTCATTCTTTTGATTTTTTTTTTTTTACTAAATTGATTTTTCTTTTCAATTTTATCCTTCAATCAAATATATAATTTTTTTTTAATTTTGACCATAATTATTTTAATTGCTATTTTTAATCCTTTTATATAATTAAAATTCTTTTTTTCAATTTCATCTTTCAATATTTGATTGATTAGGATTTGGACTTCATGATTTTTTCATATTAGATGCTTCAGGTCTAATAACCAAGGTCACAGATTTGAAAAGCTAACACGATTTGTTTTTAAAAAAAGTTTTATAATCCTTTTCGTTTTTTTTTGTTTTTGGTTATTCCAATCATATTATCTAGGTTGCGAATTTGTGAAGATACTTCAGGTTAGCTCGGTCCTGATTATCGTGGTTATAAATTTGTTATAATAACTTGAATTGAGTAAGACTAATTTTGTTACATCCTTTTTTACTCCGTTTTGGCACCTAAAAATTATTTTTTTTAATAAAAAATATAGTCTAACAGCGTGGTAAGGAGGCCAGTCCTAACTAAAAAAAAAATATCTTATTTGATGCAAGTTATATGAAATTTCAATGTTGTTCATAGTGGATTTTCCATTCCAAGAGGTTATAATTAAGTTATCTGATTAACATCTTTGTTTTTTGGAGTATTTTTTTCTAATAGAACTAGCCAAAATAATAATAATAATAATAATAATATAACCTTAACCTGCCAAAACTAGTATTATCAAGACTTGATTAAATAAATAAAAAAATGAACCAAGTGTAACTCGATTTGGTCTTTATTTTCAAAAGACTATCCTTGCAATAAAACATAAACCAACCGAAATGGTCAATTAAATTGATGAACCTATTGATCTGGTGACCATTTGGAATATTGAACCAACTAGATTTTAAAACCCTAATTATCAAAGTAGACTAGAGTATCCATGCAATGCTTAATTAACAGCATCTTTAATGACAAAATCTATTTAGAACAGCTAAAAATGACATTGTAAATAGTGTAGATATAAAAAACTTTATGTGCACTCCAATAAAAATATTATTTTAATAATTTATTTGTATTTTAATATATTTAATATTTCTTATCATTTACTTGAGATATATGTTTACTTGAGAACGATTATTCAAATTTCATATATTCTCTACAAAGCAAACATATACTTGTTCTACAAATTGTTTTGTAGTATAAAGGTTTCCCTTTCAAAACTAGTCGCTAGAATGCTGCTCTGCTTGTTTCTGTTCAGGTTATCTCTATTGTACAATGGTACTCACATTGCTTTGAAAGCATGTTTCCCTCACTAGACATTGACTTCAGGATCCACCAGAGAAACTTTATTTCAAGTTATCCTACTAAACCACTAATTATACTCTCTATTTTTTATTTTTTTTAGTTTAACGTGGGTGTTTGAGCCAGCTTGCGCGCACCTCAACTAATCCCACGGGCCCTGAAGTTAACAACCATGTAAGCTTCCAGTGGCCATCATATGAACAACCACAGGGCTCGAACCTGAGACCACAGAGGGAGTTATACTCTCTATTCTTCTTATTTAACTTGGAGAATTGCATGGAAAAGTAGCCCACAGATTGTGAAGTAGAGCAGGAAGAGCCAGTTTTATACATCGCTTTACAATCAGCATCCCAATATCAGGAGATGAAACAACACAAAAATGACAGCATGCCTAAGACATTCTAATGGAAAAAAAACTTCTTCTGTGACTGATGTGCACCGAGCAACATTTACAGTGAATAGGATTTCTACAACAAATCAAATAAAACCCACAAATCTACTGCGTAATATTCACTCCATTCAAAAATTAAAGCACAGCCTTACCGACTCCTTTTTGCAGAACGTATCAAAACCTGACAATTCATGAAAGTTCGGTGATTGAGGCAGCAAAAGCTTGATTGCTCGAATTTAAAACCAAAAGTATAGCATTGCCTGAAAATAAACGTAATATTTGTGATATCCGAATTAACTGAACTAAACATAAGAATGAAGAAATCAAATTGCTCAAACACGTTGGTTAAGTCCTGCTGTGCCCGAATGCATGAGTGAGAGTGGAGAAGACATACCTCATGTAGAGGTTTTAAAGGTGGCTCATCAGGAACATGGGGTTTTTTCGTTGTCAAACTTCTAATCTCAGACTGTATTGAATTGAGCTGTTCACGTATCTCTTTCAACAAATTCACTTCCTCTTCTCCTTCAGCAATAATTTCTTGCCTTGTATTGTTTCTTGCTCTCTCGAGCCTCTCAACTCTCTGACTCAGCTGTTGATACTCACCTTGAGAATTGCTGAAACTAAATGTTGGGCGGCTCATAGGAGGCAAATTTCGGTGAACATTTGTCCCTTCTCTTGCCTTGGGTAATTTCTTCTCATGGATCGTAGAAAGCATGATTGTCTTTATCAGGCCTCTTTCATCTTGATTAGGTGATTCGAGAATATCCTTGGATACCATATCTGGCTTTTGAAGCCTGTTTTCACCTTCCAAAGTCAATTTGTGATGTTCTTTTACTGAAGATTCAGGAACTTTGCAACTCCCGGAAGTTTGAGAGACTTCAAAAATATCCTGGACACCTTCCTGTGAATCTTGATGCTGCTTAACTTCGTCCGAATGAGTAGCATTTGTTTTTCTTGTTGCATCGCCAGATGTTCCAATTCCCATTTGTGAAAACAATGACGGAGACCAAGTTCCACCCTTCCAGATCGTTGATTTATTTCTACCAGAATCTTCGTTGTCCGAAATTTCTTTTACCCTTTCATCCAACCTTTTGATCTGCTCCCAGAATGAATTCGCGTCTGCACCAGAACTTCCTGGTTTCTTCTCCGAATCATTAACTTCGCGAATTGCAATTTCCTCCACATCGATTTCCATTGGATCTGGCACTGGGACTAAAGATCTCTTTCTTTCATTAGAATTTTTATTGTAATTGGCATCCGTAGAAGAAACCTGAGGTGAAGAGTTAAATCTCCTTAAATTTCCGTTGGCACCACTATTCCCAGATAAAGGTTCGTTTCTTTGCATTAACAGATTCTCTGGAAATGAATTCTCATACACACCCAAATCATTACAGCCCATGCTCAGTAGTCTGTACCTATAAGCCTGAACCTGGTATTCAAGAGATGCAATCTCCAATTCTCTCTGATATATGAGATCTTCGACAACTGCCAGAGCCTCTTCTGCATGACACATCTTTTCCTCTTCCATTCTCTTATATTGGCTTGCTTCCAACTTCAGTGAGGCCTTTTCTCCTTGCAGCCGCAATATCATGGATAAAGCTTCGCTTGCTGCAGAGGCTGAGGCTTCTCGTTCTTCATCTAACTCGGTGTAAAGGTCTTGTAGAAGAAGTTGCTGTGTATAAAGGGCTTCTTTCAGAGCTGCAATATTAGTTTCAGGCGCCAGTGATGAACTATTTCCATCCATAAGCAATGAATTAAATATTGACTCCTTCCTCTGCACAAAATAGCAGTCACTCTTTTTTAGTCTCAATAACCCATTAACAGTTCTATTATTCATTTAAACTTCACCAGGTATCTTCAGGAACATAAACAATGAATTAAGAATCATACTGGAAAGCATATAATAGAGTTCAAGCAGGCAGTTACAGGCAGGTGCACAGGGTCAAAAACTAGCCCTTGCTAAAACATTTGCGCGTAATAGTTCTATATATTTTGGTAATAGATATGAACACAAACACAAGTTCCTTTAGTCCTTCACACAACACGGTGGCTCTCACCTCAAACACGCTCTTCCGCAGCAGTACCCTCCCTCCAGAAAACAGACCCCAGTAAAAAGGGGGGTTTGATCCTACAAGCAAGCAATGTTTTCGTATTTTACACTAAGATATAGCAGAACAAATAATGTTTTGACAGAAACAACCGGAGAGATGTGACGATCATTTTCATTGGTTGAGGTAATCTCAACAAAAAGTAAGGTAGAAAAAACCCCAGGGAAATCCTGAAAGATGTAAGAAGAGGGAAGGGAAAATGATATAAGATATTGGACAAAACAATAAAAAAAAGGCTGTTAGCTAGCTAAGGAGAACTGTCCTCTTCAACAAATCCAGATATGCATTCCACTGTTCGGTCAGAAAACCATGCAAGCCAACCATGAAGCAAATTTCTTATCTTAGAAAACCCGACAGAATAGCTAAAGAGTAGAGAAAGGCTTGCGAAATTCAGGCATAAAAACCTGCACAAGAGTCTAGGACAAGACCCCACTTATTTTTAAGTAACCGAAACAGAAACAAAACCTCATCGTTTCCAGATTTTCTTTCCAGACATAGCCAAGAAAAATTAATAAAAGAAATACAATTGGTTTCCCATTGCTTTTCTACAAAGCAGAGATGAGATTTGACATAATGTTCGATCTCTTTCAAGTTAAGCATCCAAATGCTGCTAATTACATTGAATGTCTGAATTCCTTAACGTATGTGTTAAGACAACTATGCATCTGATCTAAATCTAGTAACCTCATTAGCGATTTGACCAGGATAGTTAATCTTCCTGTCACTTGTCAATTTATGTTATTATTTGAGCTTTTTTTTTTATTAGATTAATTTTATGGCTTGCCCGAAGTAAAAAATAATAAGAATATTTTTACTTGGATTTTGCCTTTTTTTTTAAAATGAATTCAAAAAAATAATTAATAAAATATCATTTTTGTGCATCATAGCCTAGTTGCTCTCTCCTTTCTCAACGGGTGTTGAAGGATGTTTTTTAAAAATAAAAATAAAAGAAGAAGTTTCAAGTTTCAACGACTATTAAAAGGGTCGTCACCACACACGCTGCGGCTTCAAAGAGAAACAAGATCATCACCATAAACGATATTTCTATGGCGTGTGTTGCTTAAAAAAAAAAAAAAACCCTCCTATTTTAAGTATCATGGGCTGTCCAAACCTAACATAAACTATCAAATTTGTTGACAATGAATACGAATTTTACTTGGTAGAAACAAGATCATTATCAGTGGACCCAACAGAAACTATCAAATCTGTTGGCAATGACTAGGGATTTTACTTAGTGTTGTGGGTTGTAGGATGCGTATTTTTTAATTAAAAATACATTAAGATAATTATATATATATAAACACATCAAAAACATAAAAAAATATCGAGTTTTTTCAGGCAAAAAAAAAAACAATTTAAAAAGAGAGTTGATGATACATGCCATCATCCATCTCCCTGCACGTCTGCGTGACAAAGTTTGAATTTTGATGCAGGATATAGGAGTGCACTAAATCAAAGAAGTTCTAATCCTATAAGAGGAGTGAAATGGAGACAAATCCTTAGCCACCCTTCTTCTTCTATCATGGAATCCAACCAAGTTAGGGCCACCTGGTCATGAGGAGGTATTAGTTCAGGCTGGAAGAAGAAAATTATTAAGAGCCACATGGATTAGGCAATAAAGGACAGAAGAACCTTCATAAAGAGTGGGCTTCATAGCGATAAACTCTTTGGTTAAAGGCCTTTCAAATAGATGAGCACGAAAGCAAATGCGAGAGAGAGGGAGGGAGAGGGGGCGTTTAGGGAAGATCTGGGTAGACAATTCAATAGTGGAGGGCGTTTCCGATTAAATGCTAGAAGGCTTTCTAGCCCCATGTAAACCTATCCATCATTTAAAACACTGATAATTGCAGAATTGTTCATTGCTTGGATCATTATCAACTAGTTGGAATTCAACACAGAAGTGAAAGATGCTGTAACTGTCTGAAATTAGATACCTTCTAGCAAATGCATTTGAACATCGATACACGGAGAAGTGTAGCAGCTCACACTTTACGTAAACAGATTTCAGTCAACACTCCACAATATAGGCTGAGGCTGCAACTTCATTTGCTACCAACCGCATTTAGTCCACCGGAACTTCAACTTCCATCTTCAAATCAGAAACTCCAAGAACCTGCAAGTAATGTAAGCAACAGTGGGCACTGCATGCGAATTTAAAGAACTAGTTACATGAAGAAAGTAACTAGTTAATTGTCAAGAGAAGATAGATGATGTTGCAAGAATCTTATGGGAAGGGCTCCCCTGTCAAAGAAACAAAGAATGGAATGGTGGAAGTTCAAATGGC
>Ga0307509_10009998_pt1 | contig 11711 bp, 11 predicted proteins | sample 10_EM_MG_FD_202245 | JGI IMG/M metagenome (GOLD analysis project Ga0307509, IMG submission 202245) | Populus trichocarpa ectomycorrhiza microbial communities from riparian zone in the Pacific Northwest, United States - 10_EM | ecosystem: Host-associated > Plants > Roots > Unclassified | place... | reverse complement strand
AACTCATGACTCATAATGTGAGTCATGTGCGAAAGTCATTACATCATATGACGTCACAATCGTGAGTCATGAAACCATCAACCAATCATAACATAACAATGACTCGCAAGTGCATAGTCATGTGAGATCTATGAGTCAAGTAACGTCATAGTGTGAAATCCAACATACCTTATGACTCATAAGTATGAGTCATGTGAAATCTGCCTTGCTTAGTCACGATTTGTGACACTTTCAACAAAGAACAGGTTTCACAACTTAAACCGTGAATAACGGTTGGCAGCTTGAATGTCTGCACCCTTTCATCATCCGACTAAAGAAACTTGAAATTTTCCTGATTTACCCTTTGAAAGAAACCTACCCTTCACTTTGAAACAGTCCGCTGCAGCCGCTCAGCCCATCCGCTTACGCATCCGGCAGACAACTTGAAAGCGAAACACCACCCACGCTGACCTCAAAGACAACAAAGTGTCCTTATTGCAGGCGACGTTATCAACAAGCCGCTTCATACGAAAACACCTTCAGACAATGCATCTTGATATTGTTGTTTCCCTCAGCGCGATTGCGGACGCCGCTTCCATGGGACCTACTTTTGTTGGTGATCAACTTGAAAACCTGACCGACTCAGACTACAAATCTGATTGCAGGCTCGAGATCCCAGATTTACATACAGCAAGTGGTGAGATAGATGAAATGCAGAACGATCCAGACACGGAAGACATTTCCCACCCACCGGTCCGCGTGGGCCCTTCGTGTCACGAAACTATTCCCGGAGCCGGTACAGCAGTCGGCGAAGTTGGTGGCTATACAGAGCTCAACAAGGCCATGACCGATGACCCTTGAAGCCCTCTCTCATCGGAAAACGACTTGAATTTGGTGAGCTGGTTTGTCCGGAGCAAGGTAGCCAAGTCGCAGATCGACGTGTACTTTGCGGAAGGTTTAGGCTGTGCGGATAGCAGATTATTCCGGTCCGCCTATACCTTGCGACAATACCTCGACATACTGGACCCATTTCATGAATACTTGGTGTGGGCGAAAGCCAGTATTAATAATAGTCAACATGCAACAAGTTTCTATTATCGAATAATTATTGACTGTGACTGCTACCTGATCTGTCAGGTCGCGTATAGCTCAGATATGGTTTACGCACCTATTCGAGAATATGATTCAAGTGGGGAGCGATTATATTCCGAGATGCATACGGCGGACTGGTGGTGGGATATGCAGGTATGAGATAGGTCCTGACAGGTTCTTGGAGTGGTATTTCCAGTGCTAACAGCCCATTCCGTTACTTGGTAGAAAGCTTTGCCCCCCGGGTGCACAGTGGTGCCCATTATCGGATTGTCTAACCAGAGACACCTTACCAATTTCTCCGGAGATAAGAAAGCCTGGCCGGTATACATGACGATCGGCAATATCCTTTTGAGGACAAGAAGCAGCCCTGCCAAGAAGCCAATCCTGCTTCTGGCATTGCTTCCAGTACCGCCAAAGTTCACTGGCGAATCAGCCTGTGCCAACGAAGCCCACCGGCCGACCAACGCCTATGTCCTGCAGGCTGTCTTCGATCTTGTCCTGGCACCATTACAACAGGTTGCCCGAGAAGGAACGGCAATGGATTGTGCAGATGGCAAAACACGACTTTGTTTTTCCATTTTGTCGGCCTGGATGGCGGATCATGCTGAGCATACAGCCTTGCATGGAATAGGCAGCAAGTCATGCCCAAAGTGTGAGGTTCCGTGGGAGGAGCTCGGTGGGGATCCTCAGCGGATGTATACGACCCGCGCCTACATGCTATATAGCGAGAAAGCCTTGAGGCATGAGCCGGCAAAAGCGGCCGGCATTGCAGAATGCTTTCAGCCGTTGGGCGTGAAAATAGGAAACAATGTATTCACCGGACTCGGCCGAGTAAGCCCCGCGGACCTACACAAGCTGGACCTCTGGCAAAACATCTACCTTGGCTTATTTAAACATATGATGGAATGGGTGGAAGGTTTCCTGAAAACGCATAAACGCCAGCAGGCGTTCGACGATGATTGGAAAGAAATTCCTCCTTACCCCGGATTCAGCATACCGAAAAAGGCCTATCGCGAAATCACACAATGGCAAGGAGAGGAGATGAGCAATCTCGGCCGTTCTATTTTAGCCGTATTGGCGTCCGCATTGCGAAATCCGGACAGTTCTCAGTATCAGGATTTCCAGAGCGCTTTGAAGTGTGTTAGCGCGCTGGTGGACTTCACTCTCATGGCTCAATATCGCAGTCATCCACCATACACACTTTGCTACATGGAAAGCTACCTGCAGACATTCCACCTGACCAAGGTCATTTTTCTTGAGTTCCGTACCTCGAAGGCTACCCAGGCTCAAGCAAATCGCCAGGATCGTGAGCTAAGGGAACTAAGGGCAGATCAGCATGCTAAAGAAGTCCGCCATAGAACGGTCGCTAATCACCGTCGGCTGGCTGATCAAGAGAGGGTTGAAAGGTTTGATCGGCGGGCAGATTTGATACTGCGTGAGAACCACTTCAACTTCATCAAGATGTACTACCTGACTCAGTTTGCCTCCCACGTAGGGCGTTTTGAATCCATATCGATGTATTCAAACGAGATCGGTAAACTAGCACATAAGGATCAGATTAATGATGGCTAACGCAGGTCAAACAAGAATGAAGCGGCCCGACAGATCTTGTCACACTATGGCCGCCAGCACGCCCTAGGAATACGGTTGCAGACAATAGAAGCACATTCGAAAGTTGAAGGTGTAATCGTAGTAGAAGATTGTGGGATGGAAATGCCGACAGTTCCAAGTCGCAGCACTCCTCCCCGGGTGCTTAAAGGCCGTATGAAGAATACCAGCACGCTGCCCGAATTATGCCCAGCCCTCGATATCCATTATTCCAACATGATGAAGGAGATACTGTGTTTTATCAGGCAGACCCCTGCGGATGAGCTGTGGTGGCCTGCGGACCCCGCCGAACTCAGGTTACTTCCTGTAGAAGGATTTGCTCAGCTTGAAATCACAGTGCTCGACTTTCAGGAAACTGAGACGTGCCAGATCTACCGGGCCCGCTGCACTGGAACAAGGGCATTCCACAATGGTGGCTCTAGAAACGATTGGGTATGGGTCCAGACTGGTGGGGAAGCGAACTATGGAGATTTACGGGGACGCGTGGTGACTCAGTTGCTAGCACTTTTCAAGATAAGAAATATTCTAAGTGAGGCCGCTGCTGTCCATCGCCTGGCATTAGTTCGCATACTCGATCTGATCAATAGTGGCAGATTTCACATTCTGAGCGGACATATTCGAGTCGGCAAGCGGATCAATGGTCGATACATGCGAATAGTCAGTATAGGGGCAGTGATTGGACAGGCGCAGGTAATTTCTAGCGGTGAGAAGCAATGGATAGTGAATCACAGGATTGATCTGAGGACGTTTAATGAAATAGATTAAATTATTCTATCCAATTATGTACAGTATTTATTCGGCTGAGTTGAAGCCGTCCTCTTAAGCTGGCAGTGCCCATATTCAGTGTCCGGCTTGAACTCGGCCGGGGGAGTACTACAAGATCCGCAAGCATTTAAGCGAATGTTTTAAATAGGGTGAATTGTTCTGCATGAATATACGGCCCAGTTGAAGCCGTACACATCAGCAAAGAAAAAAGTTTACACCCAGACGCACCCTGTGCTCCCTGTGCGTCCAGCGGTCCAGGCGCATAGAACGTAAACACGCGTTCTGGGTGTGCGGTCTTTTATTGGGTGCTTGTGGACAGGGGTCCATGCTGCCCGGACGCACCAGACGCAACCAAGGACTCAGAAGGTACCGGACGCAGAAAGGTTCTCCAGACGCAAAAAGGTTCTCCGGACGCAACCCGATAGGATAGTACCACAGTTGAAGTACTCAGGTGTTACTGGCTATCATCAGATACCTCCTAAGTCAACAACTCTACCTTCGAGGACTTTGAATGAGTTAGTGAAAACTGTGGAGAATATCCAAATTGTCCGGAAAGATCCATCCAGTATTACTCATGTTTACTTATTTGAGTCCTTTAGATACTAAAATAGGAATATATTTATTATAGCTAGTCTAGAAAAGAGTAGAACGCGGTAGCTAAGAATTTGAAAGTACTTGCCCGGAGAACTAAAGTACAAAAGTAGCGATAAGCCTTAAAGCAGCGGTCGGACAGTGTTCGCCTGCCTGTAGCACCCAGTAGCGGACAATTTGAAAGTACTTGCGCGGGGAAGTCAAGTACACAGGTTTGGATAACATTTCGACAAGCTGTCGGACAGCGTCGGGACAGGGTGCGTTGGAATCCGCCGGTCGAGGGGAATCGAATGGTATAGGTCTCTAAGTATCCGCATGCCTAAAGGACCCAGTAGCCGCCAATGTGACAGTACTTGCCCAGGGAACTCAAGTGCAAAGGTTTGGATAACATTTGAACCAGCGGTCGGACAGCTTGGGGACAGGGTGGGTTGGAATCCGCCAGTCGAGGGGAATCGAATGGTATAGGTTTCGAAGCGTCCGCATGGCTATAGAGGTCAGCAGGATGGAAAAGGCAGATATCTCAGCCGGCAGATGTCCGCCAGAGTCAGGAAGGGCCTCATTGGACTCCGCTCGCCAAGGGGAATCGAACGGTATAGCTATCTAAGTGTCCGCATGCCTATAGGACCCAGTAGCCGCCAATTTGAAAGTACTTGCCCGGGGAACTCAAGTGCAAAGGTTTGGATAACATGTCAACCAGCGGTGGGACAGTGTCGGGACTGGGTGCGTTGGAATCCGCCTGTCGAGGGGAATTGAATGGTATACGTTTCGAAGCGTCCGCATTGCTATAGAGGTCGGCAGGATGGAAAAGGCAGATACCTCAGGGGGCAGATGTCCGCCAGAGTCGGGAAGGCTCTCATTGCAGTCTGCTCGCCGAGGGGAATCGAATGGTACAGGCCTCAAAGAGTCCGCCCGCCTGTAGCACCCACTAGCCAACAATTTGAAAGGACTTGCCCGGGGAACTCAAGTACAAAGGTTTGCATAACATTTCAACCAGCAGTCGGACAGCGTCGGGACAGGGCGCGTTGGAACCCGCCAGTCGAAGGGAATCGAATGGTATAGGTTTCGATGCGTCCGCATGGCTATAGAGGTCAGCAGGATGAAAAGGGCAGATATCTCAGCGGGCAGATGTCTACCAGGGTCGGGAAGGGTCTCATTGGAGTCCGCTCGCCGAGGGGAATCGAATGGTATAGGTCTCCAAGTGGCCGCATGCCTATAGGACCCAGTAGCCGCCAATATGAAACTACTTGCCCAGGGGAACTCAAGTGCAAAGGTTTGGATAACATTTCAACCAGCGGTCGGACAGCGTCGGGACAAGGTGCGTCAGATTCCGCCGGTCGAGGGGAATTGAATGGTATAGGTTCCGAAGCGTCCGCATGGCTATAGAAGTTAGCAGGATGAAAGAGGCAGATATCTCAGGGGGCAGATGTCCGCCAGAGTCGGGAAGGGTCTTATTGGGGTCCGCTCGCCGAGGGGAATCGAATGGTATAGGTCTCGAAGCGTCCGCATGACTATAGAGGTCAGCAGGAAGAAAAGGGCAGATACCTCACCTGCCACTCGCCGATGTCCGCGGGGGTCTGGCAGGGCCACATTGCAATCCACTAGAGTCTGGCAGGGCCTCATTGCAATCCGCTAGAGTCTGGCAGGGCCTCATTGCAATCCGCTAGAGTCAGGAAGGGCCACAGTGGAATCCGCTCGCTTAGGAGTAATTAATAGTGTCAACCTGGATGGAAGAGGATGCCCCTCTCTGAAGGTTCATAATATTCAATAGTTCCACTGATTCGATCATGAAGCCTGATACGAGGTGAGAAGAACTTAGAAAGCTTTTGCTTGCGTTGTTAGCAGTGATTAAATACGGGGTATGTTTTGGGTCGTTACCGGGCCAATAGACGGTTAGTCATCCTTTCTGTAGGTCCTTTTTCATCTGAAGAGCCTTTACCTGGTGAATAAGTAGTCCATTGTAAGTAGAGGCCATCAGGGGCAGGGAGAGTTCCCCAATGCAGAGCCCTATGGGTCACAGACGTTGGGTTTCTTCAGGAGATTACGGCGTGAAATGGACCATCCAGGTGCACAGGGCAGACAGGATGCGGGTTGTATTGCGCCCAACGGACTAGGATGCAACCATTGTGCTGGGGCCATCTGAGGGCGGGCTGGGCGGACAGGATGCTCCAGACGGATTTCCTGCGTCCGGACGCAATGCCTATCCGCCCGGAGCACACGCTTTTTTTGCTGATGCCCTTAAGGTGGCAGAGCCCATATTCAGTATCCGGCTTCAACTCGGCAGGGGCAGTACTACACGATCCGTCAGCATTTAAGGCAATGTTTCAAATATGTTGAATGGTTCCACACGAATATCCGGCCGGGTTGAAGCTCGACACTTAAGGTGGCGGTTCCCATATTGAGTGTCCGGCTTCAATTCGGCCGTGGGAGTCATACATGATTCACGGGTATTGAAGGGAATGTTTTAAATGGGATGAATTGTTCCGTATGAATATAGGGCCAAGTTGAAGCCGTACACTTATAGTGGCAGTGCACATATTGAGTGTCCGGCTCCCACTCGGCCACAGGAGTACTAGATAATGCGTGCGCCTTTAAGGGAATGTTTTAAATAAATTGAATTGAATAGGCGGCCAAGTTGAAGCCGGCGACTTAAGGGAGAGATTCCTGTAGAAAGTGTCCGGCTTCAACTCGGCCGCCTGAGTTCTGCGGATGCTTAATGTGCAACTATGCTCGGGTGTGAGAAGGGAAGCCAACCAAAGTAGGGGGTCTGCATGGCGGCCGCGCCGGGCGTTTTATAAACAGTAAGGAAATTATGAAAATGACAGTAGGGTGGAGACTAAGAAAAATGCGACGTAGGATGGCAGCGGACCGAAGCGGATGGAAGCAGACAGATCTAGGTCGCCAGAGGTGTGAGGGTAGCAGAGATGGTCGCCGGACGTGCGCAACCGCGAGGAGTAGGCAGGAGGCCAGTAGACGAGAGGACAAGGGGGCGGATACAAGGGGGAGGCACCAGGAGGGGGAGGGGCTGCAACAAGCGGGTCGGACGCTATGGAGGGAAAGTGGGGCGTCCGGGTTCACGAGACGCAAGAAATGAAAGGCCAAGAAGGCACGCGAGATCCGGGAGGACTGTCACGAAGAGCGGACGCAATTCGTCCGGACGCAGGCTCTGTCCGTCCGGAGAAAATGGTTTTTTTGCTGATGTCGATTTGCAATGGAAAACTTGAACACGGTATCCATCCCCTTACCAAAAGGGATTACACTTACGCAAGGGATTACGGAACAACCAAAAGAGCAAGTTACCACATACCAATCAATGATAGGTTCCCTCATGTACCTTGTTACCGGCACAAGACCCAATCTAGCGTATACGATTTCATTTCTACCCCAATTTCCTTCTTGCCCGACCCACAAACATATAAAGGCTGCTAACCACGTCTTTAGATATTTTAACAGAACGCGAAACCTTGGCCTATTTTACCCGTACACAATAACGAACGCTATCAATGTTTATGTTGACGCTGACTTTGCTGCCTGGCACAATACCACAAGATCCACCTCCGGTTACATTGTTCTATTCAATAACTGTTGTGTCTCCTGGCTGTCAAAGAAACAAGCCTCTGTCGCCAAATCAACTAGCAAAGCAGAATTCGTTGCCATGTCCTACGGTATCTGCCATATTCGATGGCTTCTGAAAGGCCTCCCCGACCTTCGCCTTCATGTTCCAATCGCCATGCACGCTGATAATACCGGTGCAAACTTCTTCGCTGTCAACGCTCAGATCACCGTTCGAACAAAGCATATCGCCGTCGACTTCTTCATCCCGCGCGAAGCTCTGGAAGCCAACTTGTACGTTCTCCTTAAGGTTGAATCAGTTAACAATCTTGCTGATATATGCACCAAAATCTTAGCAAAACCTGCGCCTTAGCGAATGGTTACTTTATTGGGCTGTAGATAATGTGGGGAAGTGTTGAAATTCTTTTGTATATTTCCTATGTATATTCAACCCACTACCGTGTATTGTTTTACTTAGTTTGTGTTTCTCCTCCGTGTTACGGGGTAGCTAACTCGGTAGGACTCCAGGCTAACTGGGCCGAGGATATTCGAGACAACGGAATATTGGTCAGGAAGGCTCAAGATGAATTGTTCGATAAAGTAATAGAAGAATATCGTAATAACTTATAATATTGTTAAGGTCTCTTCTCCGTTGCTTGATGTTGTTTCTCAACCATCGGGGAGAGCCCTACTATTTATACTAATGTTCATGCTACTTTGACTTCTCCAGTAAAGAAGTATCTTTCTAAGAATTCAGTTCGTCAGAACAAAGTGCGAACACTGTTTGACCCTGAATCGTGCCCAGCTTGACTCTGAGAATCTCCCGACTGCTATTTCTTCTGAGGGTGTCCCCACTCCACCAGTAGCCAGTCATTCGATCTCTTCGTCCTGATAGACTGTAATGGAATATGCAGTCTAAATGCCTACATACCAATAGTATCATGAGTATGGAGTGATCAAGTCCGATACTCATCTATCAATGCATTAGTAAGAGTAGAGAACTAGTTCTCTAATCATCGTTCCAATCAGTTAGCCATATCTTGAAACGTGAACTCTTTTGCGTTCCTGAGTAGTCTCCCAGATGCCTCCGGGAAGTCCTTACTCAGGAAGCTTGTGGTCGGATATATGCTCTCCCCTATGGTGGCATATACCTCGCGCATAATTATGCAAGCTATTCCCGCTAGGGTAATATTAGCTCCCACCAAAGGGGTTTGACCTCAAACTCCTTATAGTACATGTATAGTGATAAACATAAACTCCTTTTAGTACTCTACTAGGTAGGGTAAAAAACCTTCCGTGTTTACTTGGCCACGGCAGGAAAACCTTTTCCCTAGTAAGACTACTTAGGCCAATTTTGGCATATCTGGATTCTCCCTATGAAATTCCTCAACCAATTCCTTAGCATGTTCTAAATGCTCCTGTGGTTCCCAGGTGTTTTCATCTTCCGAACACCCTTTCCATTTTACAAAGTAACACAGTTCTTCAAAGGATCTGGTACTTCCACGGACTCTTCGTTCATAAGAGATTATTTCACTCTTTACTACTTTTTTCCACCTCCCACTCAAGATCTCCATCTATCTCTTCCGGGGTCATCGGTGGTTGTTCTTGGCCAGGTCGAGTAGAAGTTCGGTAGGGCTCGAGAAGCAACACATGGAATACCGGGTGTATTTTCCATCGATCTGATATTTCTAACTTGTAGGCGAGTTCTCCTCTTTGTTCCAGGATTTTGAAGGGACCGTAAAGTTTTGGAGCTAACTTTTTGGAGGGGCGTTTCGTTCGGATATTTTTAGCATTGAGCATAACCAAGTCGCCAACTTTAAAGTCTGGTTGTTGCTTAGCTTTTCGATCGTAATATCGTCTCATCGCTTCCCTCGTCCTTTCTAGTGATTGTCTCGCTTGTTGATGTATCGTCTGCATCCAGTGGGCATAAAGGTTTGCTCCTGGATTTTGTGCTTCTCGTCCTTTTAACCATTCGGTTTGTGGATGATATCCGTAGTTTGCGAAGAAGGGGTTCATGTCATGTGCGGTTGTAACCGAGTTGTTGTAGGCGTACTCGGCTAGGGGTAAGAGGTGATACCAGTCGTCCTGATCATAGTTGACAAATATTCAAAGGTACCCTCCCAACACTTGATTGACTCTTTCTGTTTGTCCGTCAGTTTGGGGATGGTAAGCTGTGGACATTTTCCTTTTAATCCCAAGTCTGATACACAATGACTCCCAAAGTTCTCCTGCAAACTTCGCATCCATATCCGAAATGATTTCCGATGGTAGCCCGTGAAGTTTCCATACCTTCTTAAGAAATGCTTCTGCCAGTTCTTTAGCGGTCGCGTTTTATTGTAATCCGATAAAGTGGGCCATTTTTGTGAATCGATCTACTACAACAATAATCTGTGTACACCCTGCCGAGTTTGGTAGTTGGGTGATGAAGTCTACCGATGTAGCGGACCATGCAGCATAAGGCACTTGTAGGGGATTAAGTAACCCGAAGCGAGCATGTCTTCGGGCTTTTGCCTGTTGGCATGTAGTACAGGATCGGACATAGTCGTTTACCCAATCGGTTATCTTTTTCCAATAGAAGTCTCGTGTGATAATTTCCAGGATTTTTTCTTGTCCGAAATGTCCTGCTATTATGGAGTCGTGACAACTTTTAGCGATAAGGGTTTGCAGATCTTCGTTATCGGGAATGAATAGTCGATCTTTGTAGTAGAGTAGGGCTTCGGATATTGACCATTGCTTAGGCAGTTCCTTTTCTTCCTTCGTTAAGATTTCCAACTCTTCCTTTCTTCGTATCCAGTTCTCATCCTCCAGTGCCGCTTCTTTAACAGATGATAGGAAATCCTCTTCAAATTTTCTTAAGCTGGCTTTAGCATTAATTGCGTTAGATAGGAGGACTTGTCCCTTGCGTAGTATAGGGTGTTGATTAATATCGAAATGGTCGTAGAACTGATGGTTTCCATCCGCTTGAAGGAAGCATATCGTTGGTTGAACCTCTTTTAACTCCACTCCTAGCCCGCTACTTCCAAACCCTTTCTCTGCCCTTTCCGTCATATCCAACTCCTCTACCTCCATCCAATCTTGATCATCCAACCGTTCCACAATCAGCTGTATGCGGTCACCTTTCCTAACTTTATAACCCGTACTATTATGGTTCACGAGTAGGACCTTGACTTCCCCTCTATAATCAGCGTCAATAACCCCTGCGTCTACCGAGATTCCCTTAGTTGCTAAACCACTCCTAGGTGCTATACGACCGTAGGGTCCTTCTGGTACTGCGATGGCTAAGCCAATCTTAACCAGTGCTCGGTTATTTGCCAGGATGTTAATGTCTTCGCTACTATAGAGGTCGTGTCCTACCGCTAACTTTGATCCTTTTGTTGGGATTCGTGAGTCTTCTCAGAGTCTTTCTACCCGAATTCCCATTTCCTTTTCAATTTGAGGCAATCCCTGTTGGAGCTGTTCCGCATTTGAACCCCATACAACGGCGATTTGGAATTTCCCGAAGTGCTTGGGTTGCAGAATTTGTTGTTCGCGATGCGTAGCTCCCTCCTCAGGGCTGTACTCCGGCCGCCTACTCAGAGCATCTGGCTTGCCTCCTTTGGTTCCCGGACGATAGACTATTTTAAAGTTAAAGCCACATAATTTTTGAGCCCACCTAATTTGTCTATGCGTCCAGACTTTCGTTGTAAGAAAATACTGGAGGTTTTGATGATCAGTATAGACTGTTACCGGCTTTTCCGTTCCTTCCAGGTAATGTCTCCATTCCATGAAGGCGACAACGATAGCTAATAGCTCTTTATCGTGAATGTCGTAATTTCGTTCGGCCGGTGAGAGTTTGCGAGAGTGGAAAGCCACAGGATGAAGCCTTTTGCCATGGAATTGTGATAAGATGCAACCAAGTGCATAGTCACTAGCATCTGTTTCGACCACGGTGTTTAATTCTGGATAGAAGTGACATAGGATAGGAGCCAAGATGAAACGACGTTTCAGGTCCTCAAAGGCTTCTTGTTGTTCTTTTCCCCAGGAAAATTTCTTAGGGTCCCCTTTCAGGAGGTTCGTAATGGGTGTGCAGATTGCCGAGAAGTTTTTTATAAAACGGCGGTAAAAATTAGCAAACCCAATAAAGATTT
>Ga0307509_10009997_pt1 | contig 11711 bp, 12 predicted proteins | sample 10_EM_MG_FD_202245 | JGI IMG/M metagenome (GOLD analysis project Ga0307509, IMG submission 202245) | Populus trichocarpa ectomycorrhiza microbial communities from riparian zone in the Pacific Northwest, United States - 10_EM | ecosystem: Host-associated > Plants > Roots > Unclassified | place... | reverse complement strand
TGGAAATTTATTTTTATATGTTTTTTATGTTTTTTTTGTATTCGCCCCCCCCCCCCCCCCGCCGGGCCGCTTGAAGTTTGTTCTTATACTAAGTCAGTTGTTTGAAATCGTAGACTGTATCTGAACCGTTGAGGGAAGGGCATCACTTTTGTAAGCCCGCTTCCTTTTTCGCCCAAATGAGGCGGGGAGCTGATGATGATGGTGAATGACAGCCCAAGACATTGGCGGTGTCGCGTCGTTCTTCGAAAACGTCCGGACAAACACCCAAGGCATCACCCAATCCCACCATGAAACCGAACGGGCATTGAAGGCCCACGTTCTTCCCATCCTCGGACGTCTCCACACGGAGATTAAAGATCGCTCAAAGCAGATTCGCAACGCCTCGGAAAAGAGCTCCAAGAGCGTCACAAAGGCCCGCAACCACACGCAGAATCACATAGATTTGCTAGGCCAGCATGCTTCGGGCTTCGATTCCGTAGGCTCCGGGCAGAGCGCGGCGCCTGGTGGACTTGCGCACATAACTATCCCTGGAACACACTCCCATGGGAATGGAGGCAAGTTGAAGCCGGATGTTGACCCGTACATCCTACAGAGGGGCGTGCTGCATAGGTTGCATAAGCAGATTATTGAGGAGAATAACCATCGGCAGGATCTGCTGGGTGTGCAGAATCAGATGCAGCTGTTTGAGGCGCACATTGTTCAAACGATACAGCAGGCGCTTGGGTCGTTTTATGAACATGTTGGTGCCCAGGCAGATAAGCAAAAGGCGCTGTATGGGGATATCATTGGTATGTGGACAAAGTCTTTTGAGTCGGTTTGGTTTGGGCTGATTGGGGCATTTGCTTGAATAGCTGCCGGTCAAAGGCTCCCCCCAGATTTCGAATGGAATGGATTCACGACTAGATACGCCGACGTACTCATCGACCCGTCCTCGCCGGCGCGGTCGATCGAGTCGATTCAGTTTCCAAACCAGGGTCATCAGAGTACAAAGGCTTTAATCGAAGGCACGCTGAATAGAAAGGGGAAAGTCATGAGGAGTTATAGTGCAGCTTACTACGTCGTCACTCCATGCAAGTACATGCATGAATTTAAGGATAACGATGTTTGCCCCCCTCTCCATAACTTCAGCTATGCTCTAAAAATGTCACTGATGGGAAATAGAACTACTCCAAAGACCCCAGCCCAGAAATAAGCCTCTACCTCCCCGACTGCACCGTCGGCGCACTCTCCAAATCCCCAGACGCGAAATTCATAATTTCCGGCAAAGACGCGGGGAGCACCGTGAAGGCTCTATCCTCTAAGCACGATTATGCCTTCAAGGCAGCTACTCACGAAGAGGTACCTTCCTCCATCGTATTCCACGATTGAACCGGGAACTAACAAAACAAACCCCCCACAACAGGCCGCAAAATGGCACCAAATAATCTCAATCTGCGCAGGCCTCACCACAAATGAGTTGCCATTGCAGAGCCCCATCTCACCGACTGCCTCTGGTGCAGCGCCCAGCGCCGCGACGCCACCCAGTTACTCCCGTACCAGCACACAGGAATTGGGCGTTACTAATGCGAGGACTAATGGTGCTGGTTCTGCTCCGACTGGGAGTGGAATTTCTGGGGTGCCGATTGTTGCGGCAGGGGATGTTAAAAGACCTTGAATAGACTGTTTTGTGATTTTGTGGTTTTTTTCTTCGGCCCTTGTTGGCTGGTTGGGTGGCTTTGAGTGATCGGGTATGATTGAGTGAGATTGGAGGGATGGTAATAATGGATTCTTCACCTTTTTTTCCCTGCTCATTTTTCTCGAAATTTTATGATTCGATTTGAACAGGTTTAGCTTGGATTTGAAAAATGATCGGTAAACCTATGACGGTAGTTCTGCAATCGAAAATTATTCCATGGATGGATGGACCGATTCATATGCCGTGCAATGAGAGGCCTGTTGCAGGTAATGATGTCTTGAATGAAAACTGGAGTCTGGCGCTTGTTTTAGCTCTATCCTGCCCGGCATGCTTCGCGCTTCTGTAGGAGGCGGGTTCGGCGTTGCCCAAGGGACTAGAAGGCCCCGCAGTGCATATAAACTATTCACGGAATCGAGTGCATCTGCATAACTATATTGTGCGTTACGAAACTAAATATGCTCTATCTAATGCCTAGCAAGCACGAAACACGCAAAAGAGGAAAAGAGGGGGGAAAAGGGAAAAGGGGGGGAGGGAAGAGGGAAAGAAAGAAAACGACTCCTGCGTAAAACTATAAGGAAAAGAAAAAAAGCCATCCAGTAGGAGGAGACATATATAAAAATCAAAATTCTACCGATCAAAAACCCCTTACAGACCCTCCTTCCCCCGGTCAAACGCTTCAAGGTCATACTCATCCGGATACTCCTCGATAATCCTCCTGAGCTCCGCCATCTGTTCCTCTAGGTCACTGCTAGGGATCTTGTATACGTCTAGGAAGAGATTCTCAAGGGCTGGCTTCTTCTCCTTTTCGGCGCGGGCGAAGGCCTTTAGAATGTCCTTGCGAACCTGGGTGCGGAGTTCATGGTCTTGCTCGCCGGACCACCAGGATTTGCGTTCTAGCCATTTGCGCATTCTGTGGAGGCATTGTTAGGTTGGGTATGGGAAGAGGGGGGAGAGAAGAGTGATGGAATACCTAGTGATCGGGTTGTCGCGGTGTTTCCAGTCTGTTTATATTGGATCAGCGAGGTTCGGAGAATGATTTAGGGGGTAGGGGGGAGAGTACCTTCAACTTCAACCTTAGCTCTATACGCGAACGAGTCATCACTGGTGGAATGGTGTGAAACGCGATAAGACATGGCCTCAACAAGCACTGGCTTCTGTTCCTTAAGCGCCATCTCCCTGGCTCTCATTATGACTTCTCGGACTGCCATGATCTACATGCTTTCTTGTTAACCCGCCTGTATGGACGGTAAACCCACTCTCCCTGGAGGTTGCACTCACATCATTTCCGTCCACCCGGACACTGTCAATCCCGTACCCGATGCCTCTACTAGCAATGCCGTCACCCTTGTACTGTTCAAGAGTTGGGGTACTGATTGCAAATCCATTGTTCCGGCAGATGAATAGTACCGGGCAGGAGCGTGTGGCGGCAAAATTCAACGCTGCGTGGAAGTCGCCTTCTGAGGCGGCGCCCTCTCCGAAGAAGCAAGCGACGATGCGGGAGGATTGGTCGAGTTTTAGGGCGTACGCCGCGCCAACGGAGTGAGGAATCTGGGTTGCGAGAGGAGAGGAGACCGGGTGCTGCAGTGGTAGTGTTAACAACTAGAGCGATTTAACAATATGGTGGGGTTATACTATGTGTAACCTCTCACTCATATAATGAACGGGCATATTCCTCCCTTTTCCGTAGTCAAATTTGTTCGCGAAGAGTTGGTTCATGAACTATGGCCAATTAGAACTCAGAGTATCCCGCGCTGAATTCTTTTAAATCAAGGGAAACTACTTCGTCGAGCGTAAACCCACGGTACATTATCACTCCCTGCTCTCTGTACTGGGAGAATATGACGTCGTCGGGAGATAAGGCTGCGGCAGATCCAACAGCAATTCCTTCTTCGCCGGCAGAGACCTATTGACACGCTTAGCATTGCCTACCCTACCAAGTGAAATGAGCGGATTCCCATACCATGTAGAAACTTATCCGCCCCTGTCGTTGGGATTCGTACCTAGCCGCTCCCATCAGCACCCCCATGCTCCCAGCACCCGCAATCTCCAACCCAAAACTAACATCAGTAAATCCATAATACTAGCTACAGCCCACCACAGTCAGTACCTGCTTCCCAATCCAATTCAATTCGCCTCACCGAAACCACAGGGGAAACCTACTGGTAACCATATCCTTATACATCTTCAGCGCCAACTCTTGACTAACATCCGGCTCCCTCGACTTATCCACAACCTCCCCATGAGTATCAATCAACCTATAAGTCGGAATAGCCGGGATGTCCTGTGGCCTTTGGAACTTGAGGTCATTGGTGAATTTTGAATTCACCGCTCCAGGAAACAGGACACTATCCAAAGAGTTGATTTATTAATTCCGCAAACTTTCTTTCGGAATAAAAGTCGTATACGAACCTATCCGAATGTGACCGCTGCTTTACCGGAGCACTCTGTCGAGCGATTGCCGAGGATGCAAAGTATCTAGCGGTACTCAGAGGAGGCAGTGGTAATCGAATCTTGGAAGCTCCTACCCGGGCTGACGCTCTTAAGGGGGCGAGTAATACCATCGTAGTCGTATGTGTTCCAAGGGGGGGTTTCTGGATCGCAAAGAAGATAGAGGGAGAGAGGAAAAGAGAAAGGGCACAGGGGATTATGAACAAATGTGTTGGATTTATGCGGGTGCAGGCTGAGAATCCGGGGAGGGGAGAACCAACAGTCTGGGGTTCGGTTAGTGCCGGCGTTCAATCCAAGGGAACCCCACATTTCGCTTCTGGCTGACGAGAGCCGCGAATAGCTTGGCAGGGGTTGTGATTTAGACTTGTCCAAATTTGGAACTGGTTGAGAGGCCAGGCCTTTGGTGCAACGACTGAGGAATACCAGGTCCAAGTTGGAAGATGGACTTAAGGGAGTATGAGAGTTAGCCTTGTTTTTGCATGCAAGTTAATCTGCTGAAGTTTGCAGGTAGCGCCGGCCCTCTCACGTCCTGTTATCCTATACCGTGAATGTTGGCCGGAATCCCTTTGTTTGAGGCCGAATTTCAGCTCGTTTTAGCGTTGCAGTAGTGTTGCAATCAGCAGTGAGCAAAGTACGGTATACTCGAGTATTATACCTTAAACCGCCATAATATTTAGACTCATTCACATTGTTGGGCGTCTATTTTGCGCAATCATGATATAGAAAACTTCTTGCTTGAGAAGCGGTGTAATGCTCGGAAATGAGAAAAATCAGTAGCACTCAGCACACCCATGGCGAACACAAGATTGTCTGCGCATATTTTGCTCTTGATCACTCAAACAGGCTAGGGCCCACCATTTTAAACCGGGGTGGGTGCCATAGATTTAGAAGACAATTGAAAATTGCATTGTCAACGATACTCTTATTGGCATCGCGCTGACCCAAGTGTCGCTGCCACACTGTTGGGGGCGGGTCGCGAAATCAAACGAAGGGACAATAGCCGGTAAAAGAAAGAGTGACCAAAGATGTGAGAAAATTACTTAGAATACTTAGAAAACAGCACCCAATATTCCTTAGCTCTCAAGGCGACATTCAAAAGGTGGAGTGATTACGATTGAGGGCGTATATCTTAGGAAGGAAGAGTAGGAGTAGAAGGAGAAGGCAAAGGGGAATATTCTGGCGGCTGTCGGCAAGGCAAAACCTACTCTGATTCACCGCGACATTGATGCTCATAAGGCTGAGGAGGAGGAAAGAAAGACAGCAATCAAAGATGCTGGAGCACACGGAGTGTTTATTCCGATTGAATTATTGACACGGATTCGGGGCCCTGAAGCCGACCCCACGATGGGGGGCCCTGACCCCCTTCGACCTCGACAGGGCCCATCCTATCGCATGCCCTATATGTTTTCGAGAGTCCTCCCATTACAAATAATGATGTGAACAATATAGAATTGCGCGGGGGATTGATGATAATAGCGAGCACTTGCTAAACGGGTAAAGGAGGGAATACTAGACAAATATGAGGGCTTGGTGCCATGCGGGGAGGACTGCGCCTTGGAGGACACTATCGAGGAGACAAGGTGGATCCGCGATATTCTTATCGGCGGTCCTATGGGTTAACCATGTGCTTAAAAAGATAAATTGGTGTCGCTCCTCCTCTATAAGCTATGTGCGAACCCCCCCCCCCTTCTTACGGCACTGCAGTGATCTAAAGCGTTTCCTATACCGGACCAGCACTGTACCGTATTGTATTGTGTAGTGCGCTGTGTCGACTTGCTCTCTGAGACCTGAGCCTAGGCGAGTGATAGTCTGTGACGGGGTTATCGAGTACCATTGTAAGGGTGCGGCCCAGATGGTAATATCTTCCATTAGGTATTTACTCTGTCCTCTTAGTTTAGTGGTAGATCCTGAATTATCACAAGCTTTGGCAGAAGGCTACTCATCAGCATGTTCGGCGACTCTTTGAATTACTGCTTAGGTTGGCTGTCCAAACGGGAATTTGTTTTGGCGAACTTACTCTTCGATTATTAGAGGGATTACTGTAAATGCCGTACCCTACCTTAACACCGCGCTTTGCTACGCGAGTATTTTATTGCAATTGGTGGACTCGGCAGACCTCAAAATGCATGAGTTAGCCCCTGTCTTCGAGGGATCTGGTGCCAGATTGTTGGGAGAGCTTTCTGCTCCGTGTCCGCGTCGCGAAGAATTATGTGGCGATACTCCAAGTGAGGTGGATTGTGAGTTTTTCGACTCATTTAGCTATAAAGCTTGATGTACATGCATATACTGAGCTACCTGATTACGCCCCTAGCGCACCTGGGCTTCCGTTCATCGTAGCCCAAGATCTGTGTCCTATCACGGGGTAGCACTCGAAGAGATGTGGAATTTCCCGCTACCAATGCGGTAGGTACAGGCAAGGTGGTGGCACAAGTTTGAGGGGGATTGATTAAGAGGTCCTGCGGCATCGCATCCACAAGGCTCCGCAAAAAAACCCTCTTTTCTCCAGCTCCCTAGGAATTTCAATCGTCGACTGGCTACGTTACCCATCCTACAATATCCTGAGCGGTAAAAAAACGGAAAATGTCGCAATCGTTTAGTAATAATATCAACTGTTTGAACACTACTGTTTACTTTACTGTAGCCAGTGACCGACCTAGTATCCTGTGGTGGCTATCCCCACCAGATCCCAAGTTAAGGCATCAGGACATTCAAGCCCGTCGAGTCGAGAATGTAGGGGAATGGCTCTTACAGACCGAGGGGTTTATAAGCTGGTACGAGGGAAGCGGGAGAGTTCCGATAATTCAGTTTTGTTTTGCTCTGGAGATCCAGGCGTCGGTAAGACTTATATCAGGTAGCAAGGACGAACCTCAAGGATGGAAGAAAAAGGGCAAGTGCTGACAAGCCGCGACGTTAGCTCATTGGTGATAGACAGGCTGTGTGACCAGGCTGGAGGGCAGGGTGCCACCGTTGCGTGCTTTTATTTTGACTTCGCCGCCCAAAAGGAGCAATCCCCGACGAGCGTGCTGGGCGCCCTGCTGAGGCAGCTGGTTTGCGGACTGGAGGAGGCTCCGGAGGAGATATCACGAGCATACCAAGACCAAAGGAATGCCATTGGTGGGAGGGGACCACAACTTTCAGATATCGTGGAGATGATGCAGATGACCTCTTCCAGAGGGCGCACGTTCATATGTGTCGACGCTCTGGATGAATGCGCGGCAGAGTATCGAGTCAAGCTTCTTGATTCGCTAAATCAGATTCTCGAAAAGTCTCCGGGCACTCGAATATTCGTGACTGGAAGACCACACATTCGACCCGAGATCGAGAGGTGTCTTGCGGGAAGAGTGGCGAGTGTATCAATAACTCCCAAGAAACGTGATATTATTAGATACTTTCATAGTAGGCTGCACGAGGATACAACCCCAGACGCGATGGACAGCAGTTTGGAGGCAGAGATCCTGAAGAAAATTCCCGATGATATTTCGGAAATGTAGGTTGAATCAACGACACCGGGGAAGCCACCTGAAGTTATCCGCTGACAGATATAAATCTAGATTCCTGTTAGTCTCACTGAATATCGATGCAGTGCTACAAGAAACCACAATCCATCGCAGGCGACAGAAGCTTAATGCAATGACCGATGGGTTGGGGTTAAGTGATGTTTTTGGTGCAATGCTGGATCGGATAAAGGGGCAGGGCGGTGAGAAATCGAGGCTTGGCATGGCGGCTTTGATGTGGATCTCTCACTCAGAGCGGCCTTTGAAGGCCAATGAACTATGCCACGCCCTAGCGGTCGAAATAGGGTCACCACGTCTCAATAGCGACAATGTTCCTTCAATGGGGACGCTGCTAGCCTGCTGTCAAGGACTTGTTGCCGTAGACAGAGAAGCCTCCACGGTTCGGTTGATCCACTTTACCCTTCAAGAGTACCTTCGAGTCCACCCTGAGCTTTCTAGCATTGCTCACTCCACCATGGCTGAAACGTGCCTAAGTTATCTAAATTCCCAGCAGGTCAAGGCTCTTTCGACCAGCCCCTTTCCCGATCCCCAAGGAACACCCTTTCTCGAATACTCCTCCCCGTATTGGGGTGTCCATGCACAAAGGGACCTTTCGGATTGCGCAAAGTCGCTTGCGCTGAAGCTACTTAGCGACTATGGCAACCACATATCCACTAAAATCCTCTTGGAGAGACATAGCCCGTATTTGCACAAGACTAATTTCGATAAACTTTCCCTTTTTGGTGGTCCGCACTGTGCATCGGTCTTCGGGATTGTTGAGGTTGTAGCTAGTTTGCTAGAGGTGGAAGGTTGTGATATCAACCAAATAGACTGTGCAGGAAATACACCTCTCGTGTGGGCTGCTTTGAATGGGCACGAGGAAGTAGTGAGGATACTACTTGAACGGGGCAACGTCAGCCTCGACAAACCAGATGTATACGGCAGAACACCGCTCTTGCTTGGTGTTAAGAATGGGCACGAGGGAGTGGTTAAAATACTACTTGGGCGAGGCTGCATCTGGCCCGGCAGACCAGGTAACTGCGGTCAAACACTACTCCATTGCGCTGCTGAGTATGGACACGAGGGGGTGGTGAAGATACTACTTGGGCGGGACGACGTTGACCCCGACAAACCAGATGTGTACGGCCGGACGCCCCTCTATTGTGCTTCCTGGAGTGGGAACGAGGGAGTAGTGAAAATACTGCTCGGGCGGGAGGACGTCAACCCCAACAAGCCAGATTTGTACGACCAAACGCCACTCTATTGTGCTGCTTGGTACGGGCATGAGGGAGTGGTGAAAGCACTACTCACGCGGGGTGACGTGAACCCCGACAAACCAGACAACTTAGGCCGAACACCACTCTGGTGGGCTTTCAAGAATGGCCATGCAGGAGTGATAGCACTACTACAACCCCCAGAATTTGCCACCCCCAACGCAGCCTAAGGCCGAGGAGGGATCACTCTCCCTACCGCCCTCGAATACGGATAACCTACCGGTATGTGTCATTCACACAAGGACTGCAGCAGCCCCATAAACAGGTCTATCACTGCCACTGAATCCCTCCTCTCCTCCCCCCAATATCCTCCTGCAGTTTAAAACGCCCTCTTGTGGTACCTGCTCTCCTTTGTTTCCCTCCTGCACAAGCCCACCACCAAAACTCACTTTAAACATTTTCTTTAGGTCGAAGGAAAATCATATCCAATGAGAATGCATACATCTGTCACATACCCGTGCAAACCCCCATCCCTATTTTCTTATGTAGTCGAGTCATGATTTCTGTATTTCCATCGCTGATATAAGTTTAAACTCTGGCGATCCCTTGGATGTTTTTCACTGTATTAAGCAAGCCGGTGCGACCCAAAACTTCCATCATATTTACCCCTTTGGTTGTTTTCTAATCGAACCCCCCATTCCACGCATTTATTATTCATTTATTTTTTCCACAACTCCTTATTTCCCCTTCCCTCCCTTTGAAATATAGACCTGAGGGTTGTATAGACTTAGAGGGAAAAAATATCAAGTGCGGGTACCTCTGATGATCAGGAAAAGCGAGGTAAAAGCTAAGTTGGATGTTAGCCAAGGTATAATGGTGATTAGTTTCCACTATGGATATGGTATGGATGTGGTTTAATAGAGATCATGCTTATTATACTTGCTACTACTCCCCTAGCGTGAGCGAGAAAGTGAAGTTGGAAGGCTATCGACACTATTTAGTCCTGCACATAAGCAAAATTAACACAGTGAAGAGTCCAACAGTGAAACTACCCCTCGTTCTATGAGCACCCGTATCCCGCTCCGACTTATCGAGAGTGATTGCGCGACTCCTAGTGCTGTGTGGCGCCGAGTTACGAGCGAGTTGTGAAGTATGATATATTCCATACTACCCTAGTCTCCTCTTTTCTCAAGGTATTCTGTTCGCCTCTTAGGTTGGGCGTCGCGAACCTATATAATCCCACCAACCAAGCAGAGAAAGCCTTATCATACCCTAAGGTGAAGAATACCGTACGCTACGGTATTATAAACAACAGATCCAGCACAGTAGATTAGAGTTGTAAAGCACGATACCTGAAAACAGAACCTTGTATATAAAATTCGATGCCCAGCAGTGGTGTCTTTGGCCATAGGAGCTCATGCTGCGGAAAAAGTGCTAATAAATCAAGCTTTCTTATAACAAGCGGATTCTAGACGGCCAACATGCAGAGATTCGAGGGGCTTGACAAAAGACTCAAAGGAACTGGTTGTATATGAGGAGGATGAAGAGAAGTATTGTGTGCAGGAGAATCCCACGAGGGAAGAGTCAAGTTGGATTCAGAGCATTCTTGCCCGCAATACCGTGGCTAACTGTGTATTTAAGAGCTGAATTATGGTTTCCTTTCCTCCTCTGTAAGCCATGTGTAAACCCTTCCCCCCTCCTCCCACATCTCCATTGAGATCTAAAGTACCTTTATACCGGCCGGCTAAAGGCGTATAGTAAATTTACTACAAGTTGCCGCACTGCACCGTATTGTATGATATTGCACGGCCCTCTGTCTAAACACGCAGCTCCAGCCCTAATTATCTGCGAGTGATCACTTATGACCATAACCTTAATCCCGAAAGAGAAAACTTGGCTTAGCGGTGTTAGTGGGTATCATAGAGCCCCAAATGGCAGGTGGATTTTTTTTTTTTTTTGTTTAAGTCATGTATTCGTTTGTTTAAAGGTACAAAGAACTCGCATGCAGCGGTAAGCTATGGCGTAAACAAAACCTATAATAAAACAACTAACAAAGGAAAATCCTAACCACCCAGTTCTCCAAAGTGTAGCCAAACCATGACGCAATAACCAACCAAGGGAAATCATCATAAACTCGTAAAGAAATATCCAAAACCAACAGATCTCTCGATCCCCGTCTTAAACAACAAAGTAAAGAAACCCCAAAACAAATCAAACATCCTCCACGGGAGAAAACCTGAAGCGGGGCGAGGGGGAGAAGGGAGGGGAGGGAACAGGGCTGTGGGCAGTACTGGAAGTAGGGCTCGGGGGGAACATGTCGGGCGGGAAACCGGTGGCCGTGAGTGCAATAAATCTAGCAAGGGTGGCGATATCGTGATCGGAGGACCATAGGGGCGAGGCGGCGTGAAGCGAGGTGAGGGTCGGGAGGAGACTCTCCTTCAGGCGGCGACGGGCCTTGCAGTGGAGGATGGCATGCTCAAAGGTTTCAGCCGAGGCGCGGCACCTGGGGCAGAGAGAGGGAGTGTCCCGATTAAACCAGGAAGGGTGGGCTGCGAGGTAGCTTTTGCCAGACCGCATCTGATGGAAGCGACCGGCCATGAACTTGGGGAGGCCCATGAAGGGGTGGGGCATGAGCGAAGATGGGTAAGGATAGCCTGGGGGAGGAGGAGCGAGCGAGCGCCACTGCCTGTGGAGGATCGCCCGGGATTCTTTTCTGAGGGCAGTGTACGAGTCTGAGGGAGCGTCCACCGGGGTGTTAGGCGGGAGCCTATCTCAAAGTCTTGCGAGATAACTCAGGCCGATAATCTTAATCGTAGACGGAGATTGTCTAGGAAGGCTCAATGATTCAAAGTAGAGGTAGGTAACGTGATAAAGATTTTT
>Ga0307509_10009996_pt1 | contig 11712 bp, 9 predicted proteins | sample 10_EM_MG_FD_202245 | JGI IMG/M metagenome (GOLD analysis project Ga0307509, IMG submission 202245) | Populus trichocarpa ectomycorrhiza microbial communities from riparian zone in the Pacific Northwest, United States - 10_EM | ecosystem: Host-associated > Plants > Roots > Unclassified | place... | reverse complement strand
CTTGTCGCTGTCGGCCGCCGACGCCGCCGCGCTGGCCGCGCTGTTCTGACTTGCTCCGATCGGACGTTGTGCGCGCCCGCGGGCTGCCGTACGCTGCGCGCGTGGGTTGCTCGGAGGTGCCTGTCATGAGCGAACAGCATCGTGGGTCTACTCCGCCGGTGTCGCGCCGGAACTTCCTGATCGCCGGCGGTGCCGCGGTCGCCGCCGCGCAGATCGCGGCCGAGGCCAGCGCGCTTGCGGCGCCGTCGCAGCCGGCGGGCGCCGCCGCCGCGGCCGCGCCGTCGCACGGCAAGCTCGCCGAGGTCGTCGGCACGGCGCACTCGGCGATCAAGCTCGCCGGCGCCGACAAGGTCAAGCTGTACCTGTGGCGCAAGCGACTGCGCAACGCCGCCGCCGGCGAGGGCCGCCAGGGCACCCTGCTGTTCGTCCACGGCTCGTCGATCTCGGCCACGCCGACCTTCGACCTCCAGATCGCCGGGCGGCCGGAGCTCTCGGCGATGGACTGGTTCGCGCGCAAGGGCTACGACACCTGGTGCGTCGACTGCGAAGGCTACGGCCACTCCGACAAGTCGCGCGCGATCAACGCCGATATCTCGTGCGGCGCCGATGACCTGGCCGCCGCGTCGGCGTACATCATGCAAGCCACCGGCGACAAACCGATGGTCTACGGCGAGTCCTCGGGCGGCCTGCGCGCTGCGCTCCACGCCCAGCGCAACCCCGAGCAGGTCAAGCGGCTCGCCCTCGACGCCTTCGTGTGGACCGGCGAGGGCAGCCCGACGCTCGCCGAGCGCCGCAAGCGCCTCGCCCAGTTCCGCGCCAGCAACCGCCGCCCGATCGACCGCGACTTCATCCGCGGCATCTTCACCCGCGACCACCCGGGGACCTCGGACCAGACCATCGTCGAGGCATTCGCCGACGCCGCACTCGCGCTCGATACCGCCGTGCCGACTGGCACGTACATCGACATGTCGGCCAACCTGCCGCTCGTCGACCCCGAGAAGCTCACCGTGCCGACGCTGATCCTGCGCGGCCAGTTCGACGGCATCGCCGCGTTCGACGACGTCGTCCGGTTCTTCACCAAGCTGCCCAACCCCGACAAGCAGCTCAGCGTCATGCCGGGCATCGCGCACTCGAGCCTGCGCTCGAAGAACTTCGCGATCTCTTACCACCTGCTCGACGGCTACTTCAGCCGGCCCGCGCCGCTCTACGTCGGCTGATCACTCCGGCTTGCGCGACCGGCTGTAGCCGCGCTTGGCGAGCTCGATGCGGGCGATGACGCCCTTGTGGACCTCGTCGGGGCCATCGGCGAGCCGCAGCACGCGGGCCTGGGCGAAGAAGCTGGTGAGCGGCGTGTCCTCGGAGACGCCGGCGCCGCCGTGGATCTGGATCGCGTCGTCGACGATCTTCTGCAGCATGTTGGGGGCGACGACCTTGATCGCCGAGATCTCGGTCATCGCGGCGAGCGCGCCGACCTGGTCGAGCTTCCACGCCGCGTACAGCGTGAGCAGCCGTGCCTGGTCGATCGCGAGCCGCGCCTCGGCGACGCGCTCGCGGTTGCCGCCGAGGTCGATCAGCGGCTTGCCGAACGCCGTGCGCGACACGCCGCGGTCGATCATCAGCCCGAGCGCCTGCTCGGCGGCGCCGATGCAGCGCATGCAGTGGTGGATGCGCCCGGGGCCGAGCCGGCCCTGCGCGATCTCGAAGCCCATGCCCGGCCCGCCGATGATGTTGGCGCGCGGCACACGCACGTTCTCGTAGTGGACCTCGCCGTGGCCGTGCGGCGCGTCGAACGAGCCGAACACCGGGACCATCCGGCGGATCTTGACGCCCGGCGTGTCGAGCGGGACCAGCACCATCGAGTGCTGGTGGTGGCGGCCGGCCGACGGCGACGGCGTGTGCGCCATGAAGATCGCGACCTTGCAGCGCGGGTCGCCGATGCCACTCGACCACCACTTCTTGCCGTTGAGCACCACCTCGTCGCCCTCGACGATCGCGGTCGCGCGCATGTTGGTCGCGTCCGACGACGCGACGTCGGGCTCGGTCATGCAGAACACCGAGCGGATCTCGCCGTTGAGCAGCGGCTGGAGCCAGCGCTGCTTCTGCTCGTCGGAGCCGTAGCGCCACAGCACCTCCATGTTGCCGGTGTCGGGCGCGCTGCAGTTGAACACCTCGGGCGAGAGGAAGCTGCGCCCCATCTCCTCCGCGACCGGCGCGTAGTCGGTCACCGACAGCCCGTTGCCGACCGGCGTCTCGGGCAGGAACATGTTCCACAGCCCGGCCTTGCGCGCCTCGGCCTTGAGCTCGTCGACCAGCGGGTGGATCTGCCACTTGCGCCAGTCACCGGTCGGGTTGCGCTCGGCGACCTCGTCCCAGTAGCGCGCCTCGACCGGCGCGATCCGCTCCTGGATGAACCGCCGCACGCGCTGGATGTAGTCGCTGCTCTTGGGGCTCGGGCTGAAGTCCATGGCGCGCACCGTACACTGCCGCTTGCATGAAGGAACTGAATATTCGGAAGATCGCGTCATGAACAGCGCGAATCGCAGCGCCCTCGATCGCCTCGACCTCAACCTGCTCGTCACCTTCGAGGCCGTGTACCGCGAGCGCAACCTGACCCGCGCTGCGCGGCGCCTGTTCGTCACCCAGTCCGCCGTCAGCCATGGCATCCAGCGCCTGCGCACCCAGCTCGGCGATCCGCTGTTCGTCCGCCGCGCCCGCGGCGTCGAGCCCAGCCCCGGCGCCGTCCGCCTCGCGCCCCAGGTCGGCGAGGCGCTGCGCCTGTTGCGCCGCGCGCTCGAGGCCGACGAGTTCGAGCCCGCGCGCGACCTCGGCCGCGTCCGCCTCGCCATCCACGAGGAGCTCGAGCCCGCCGTGCTCCCCGCGCTCGAGCGCCGGCTGCGCGCCGCCGTCCCCGGCGTCGAGATCGACTGCGTCCGCGTCGATCGCATCAGCCTCGAGCGCGACCTCGGCTCGAGCCGCCTCGACCTCGCGATCGACGCCGCCCAGGTCGCCGGCCCCGAGCTCCGCCACACCTCGCTCGCCCACGATCAGTTCTGCGTCGTCAGCCGCCGCGGCGCTCGCCTCGACGTCCGCCGCTACCTCGCCGCGCGCCACGTCATGGTCTCCTCGCGCCGCACCGGCCCCGCCCTCGAAGATGTCCTGCTCGCTCAGCTCGGCGTCCAGCGCTCCGTCGTCCTGCGCTGCCAGCGCTACGAGGCCGCGTGCCGGATCGTCGCTGACTCCGACCTCCTGCTCACCGCCCCGCGGCTCCGCGCCCGCGCCATCGCCGCCCACATGCGGCTCGTCCTGCTCCCGCTGCCGTTCCACTTGCCGCCGTTCGACATGCGGATGTACTGGCACCGCCAGGTCGACACCGACCTGCGCAGCCGCTGGCTGCGCGCCCAGCTCACCGCCGTCGCCTCCGGCTTCGACCTCCGCCGCGGCGCACGCCAGACCCATCGCGCTCGAACCTGACGAGTTGCCACATCGCGATGCGCGTCGACGCGCGTGGTGCGTTACGCTGCGCGACACAGGGATGTCGGCGCCAGCCATGACCAAGTTTCGCGCGCTCCACGCACTGCGCTTGACCTTCGTCGTGTGGGCGCGGAACCTCGTGCCGTTCACGCTGTTCATGCTCGCGGTCTATGGCCCGCTGGTGGCGCTGCTCATCGCGCTGTCAGGAGACGAGGCGGCGTTGATCCTCCTCGATCCGCACGACCCGGTGGTCCCCCTGGTGATGGCCGGGATCGGGGTGGTGGCGATGCCGCTGCTGACCTACCGCGTGATCCAGTCCGTCGGCGGCGTGCGCGTGCCGATGCGGACCAGCGCGAAGCGCGGTTTGCGTGGCTGGATACCGGCGCTGCTGCTCGCCGCGCTGAGCGTGGGGCTCCTGTTCTTGCACTTCACAGGTGTGGTCATCGGCGCGGTCGTACTGCCGTTCCTGTTCGTGATGACGCCGGCCGCGATTGCCGAGCGGCGCTGGCCGCTGGCCACGGTGCAGCGCAGTGCCCAGCTCACGGCGGATCCCTGGCTACGGATCTTCGCGCTGCGGGCGCTCCTCGCGATCGGCAACGGCGCGATCGTGGGGTTCACGGCTCCGATGTGGCGAGATGACCTGCCTGGCAACGAGCTGCGGCTCGACGTACAGGCGATCAGCGTGCTGACCTTCGCCATTGCGTGGCAGCTGTTCGCCCAGATCCTCGAGGCGGTCACGTATGTGTTGCTGCGCGAGGCCAAGGAGGGGTTGTCGAACCAGCCGCTGGTTCGGGTATTCGAGTAGCCGGGCGCGGCGGTCAGTCGTCGTGGTCGTGGTCGTCGTCGCGCCCGTGGCCGCGGACCGGCTCGCCGGTGTCGCGGTCGAGGAACAGCTTGCCCGCGCGGCGGGCCGTGAAGTCGAACATCCCGGTCAGCGGCCCGGCGAGCTCGTCGAACGAGCCGTCGCCGATCCGGCCGAGGTTCCAGTTGTCCTCGATGAAGCGGATCACCGACGTCTGGTCGGTCAGCGTGTGGTCGACGAAGTTGGGGCGGCTCCACGGTGAGATCACGACGAACGGCAGCCGCGGGCCGTAGCCGCAGCGGCCCTGGTGCCCGGCGAGCCGCGGCGGATGCGTGCCGCACTCACCGGGCGCGGTGAGTGCATCGGCGGTGGTCTGCGAGTTGTTGACGATCGGCGGCATGACATGGTCGTAGCTGCCGTCGGAGTCGTCGTACATGATGACCACCGCGGTGTCCTTCCAGCTCGCCAGGCGCTGCAGCCCGTTGGTCAGATCGACGAGGAAGTTCTGCTCGTCGAGCGGATCGGAGTCGTCGCCACCGCCTTGCTGAAAGCCGCCGGCCTTGAGGAACGACACCGCCGGCAGGTTGCCCGCGCGCGCGGCCGCCCAGAAGTCCTCGAGGTCATACTGGTGGTTCGCCTGATCGTCGCGCCCGATCGCCGCGACCGACGTCGGGGGCAGGTGGTGGGGATTCGCCGTCGAGCGGTAGTATTGAAAGCCCTCGTTGCCGCTGTCGTAGACCGTGTCGGTCAGCCCGTGGCGGTTGGTCGCCGACTTGCCGCACACCGCCGTGCCGTCGGCGAGCCGCGACGTCGGGCGGAAGCCGTCGCTGAAGAACCCCCACGACACGCGGCGCGCGTTGAGCAGGTCGCCGATGTTCTTGCCCGTCATCTCCGCCGACAGCGCCGACACCGGACAATCGTCGAACGTCGGCTCCACGTTGCCGATCATCGTGCCCTCGACGATCGCCGGCGTCGGCTGCGTCGGCATCGCACCGTGCGTCTGCCCGCTCACCAGGTTGAGCACCCCGACGTGCGATGGCCCGAACGTCGTGCCGAACGAGTTGTCGTTGATCGCGAAGCTCTGCGCGTAGTTCCACATCGCCGTCACGGTGTTGCCATCGAAGTAGTCCATCCCCAGCGTCTGGTCGCAGCCCGGATCGCGGCTGCCGGTCTCCTCGACGAATCGATCCACCAGCCCGTGGTCCTCGGCGCGCTGCTCGGCGGTATAGCCGTGGTTCGAGCCGCAGGTACTCGCCTGCTCGCGATCCAGCCGTCGCGGATTCGCCGTATTCGGATTCGCCTGCAGCAGCGCCTCCGTCAGCCCGTTCACCGTCGGCGTGTCGCGCTTCGCGACGAACCGCGGCTGCCCGGCCGGATTCAGTGCGTGCGGATACACGCCGAAGTACCGATCGAACGGCACGTTCTCCTGGAACACCACGACCACGTGCTTGATCGGCGTCGCGGTGGCCGCCTCGACCTCACTCGCAGCCGCGGCCGTCGTGATGGGCTCGGTGCACGCACCGAGCGCCGATGCACAAGCAAGCGAGGTGGTAATGCCGATCACCGAGCGGCAGTGGCGAGAAGCGAATTCCATGATGCTTCCTCCTGCACGGCGCCGAAGCGACGCCTCGCCGACGAGCACACCACCGCCATTCGTCACCCGCGTGACGGTGAATCGAACGATGTGCGACCCACAACTCCCGCAGCCGCGATCTCGACTGACGATGTTTCCTTGCATCCGCTTTGCGGATGGAGCAGCTCAGAAACATGCATTGGACGGATGGCCAATGTACTAGTATGTGATGACCTTGGAAAGAGAACGCATGTCCGAGATCACCCGCCGCACCCTGGTGAGGGCGTCCACGTTCACAGCAGCCGCTGCGCAGGGCACCGCCGCGCCAGCGGACGAACCGCGAAGCGGCCAGGGCATCCGGCGCTTCGTGCCCGGGTCGGTGCACCCCGGCGTACCGCGGATCCATCACGTTGTCGTTCATGGCGGCATCGTCTACGTGGCGGGCATCACCGTCATCCAGGCGCTGTCCGCGACGGAATTGTCTGCTCTTCTACCGAGCGCGGGCAGCAGTGGGTACGGCGACGTGGCCGATCAGACGCGGCGGATCTGCGGGCGGATCGACGTGGCCGATCAGACGCGGCGGATCTGCGGGCGGATCGACGAGCTGCTCGCGATCGCCGGCACGTCAAAGGCGAAGTTGCTGACCGCGCAGGTGTGGTTGACCGACATGAAGGACTTCACGACGCACAACGATGCATGGAACGAATGGGTCGATCTGGACAACGCGCCGGTGCGCGCGTGCGTCCAGTCGCCCCAGCTGATTCTCCCCGGTCTGCTGGTCGAGATCATGGTGACGGCGGCCCTGTAGCTCTGGCGGCGATGCTGCGGGCGATGCTGCGATCGATACCCGGCGCGGCTACACGGGGCCGTAGAGCAGGGTGTCGAGAGACTCGCGGAGCTCGACGGTGAGCGGGCCGGGGGTGCCGGTGCCGACCGGGGCGCCGTCGAGGGCGATGAGCGGAGTGACGTTGTTCGCTGTGCTGCAGAGCAAGAGCTCGCTGGCGTGCCGGAGCTCGGAGACGGTGACGGCTTCTTCGCGGACGGGGAGGCGGAGCTGGTCGATCAGGGACATGACGACCTTGCGGGTGACGCTGGGCAGGATGCGGTGGCCGAGCGGGTGGGTGCGGAGGACGCCGTCGACGACCGCAAAGATCGTGGACGCGGCGCCCTCGGTGACGACGCCGTCGCGGACGAGGACGGCCTCGAAGGCGCCGGCGTCGAGGGCGGCCTGGCGGGCGAGGATGGAGCCGAGGAGGTTGATGACCTTCCAGTCGCAGCGCGCCCAGCGCAGATCGTCGTGGGTGATGGCCTTGACGCCGTCGCGCTGGTGGTCGCGGCGGCGCTGGAGGCGGCTGGCGCTGGCGAACACGGTGGGGGGCGTGCCGGGGGGCGGAAAGCTGTGGGTGCGCGGGGCGGCGCCGCGGGTGACCTGGAGGTAGAGCAGGGCGTCGCCGGTGGTGAGGTCGTTGTCGCGCAGGAGGTGCTCGCAGACGCCGTGGAGCGCCGCGACGCGCTCGGCGGAGAAGTCGATGCGGATGCCGGTGAGGCCGTCGACCATGCGCTCGGTGTGGGCCTGCCATTCGAAGATGCGGCCGTCGACGGCGCGCAGGCCCTCGTAGATGCCGTCGCCGAAGATGAAGCCGCGATCGTCGACCGAGACGACGGCGCGCTCGTGGGGGACAAACTCGCCATTCAAGTAGACAGTGGGCATGGGGCTCCTGAGATGCCGGACAACGCGTGGCGGTAGCAATGTAGTCCCGGCTGTGCCGGGGGGCGAGCCGCGCGGTGGCTGCCGGTGGTGCTTGAAATCGGCCGCGGGCGCTGGTTCCCTCGATCCATGTTCGATGCCGCGGCGGAACGGATGTCTCGTGACGAGCTGGCGGCGCTGCAGCTCCTGCGGCTGTCGTCGACGCTGGCCCACGCGTATGCGCGGGTGCCACAGGTGCGCGCGAGGTTCGACGCGGCGGGGGTGCGGCCGGAGCAGCTGAAGACGCTCGCGGACCTCGAGCGGTTTCCATTCACGACCAAGGCGGACCTGCGCGACGGCTATCCGTTCGGGCTGTTCGCGGTGCCGCGCGAGGACATCGTGCGGGTCCACGCGTCGTCGGGGACGACCGGGAAGATGACGGTCGTCGGCTACACGCGCGGCGACATGGAGCGCTGGACGGACCTGATGGCGCGGTCGATGGCGTGCGCCGGGGTGAGGGCGGGCGACATCGTGCACAACGGCTACGGCTACGGGCTGTTCACCGGCGGGCTCGGGATTCACTACGGCGCCGAGCGGCTCGGCTGCACGGTGGTGCCGCACTCGGGCGGGATGACCGAGCGGCAGGTCACGCTGATCCAGGACTTCGGGGCCCACGTGCTCGGCGCGACGCCGTCGTACGCGCTGAACATCGCCGAGGTGGCCGAGGCGATGGGGGTGGATCTGCGCGCGCTGCCGCTGCGGCTCGGGGTCTTCGGCGCCGAGCCGTGGAGCGATGCGATGCGCGCGGACCTCGAGGCGCGGCTGGGGATCACGGCGGTCGACATGTACGGGCTGTCGGAGGTGCTCGGGCCCGGCGTGGCGTGCGAGTGCCCCGAGCGCAACGGGCTGCATGGCTGGGAGGACCACTTCGTGTTCGAGGTGATCGATCCGAAGACGCTGGCGCCGGTGCGCGATGGCGACGCCGGCGAGCTGGTGATCACGACGCTGACGAAGGAAGCGCTGCCGATGGTGCGCTACCGGACGCGCGACATGACGCGGGTCGACCGGGCGCCGTGCGCGTGCGGACGCAGTCATCTGCGGATCATGCGGGTGGCGGGGCGCGACGACGACATGCTGATCGTGCGCGGCGTCAACGTGTTTCCGTCGCAGATCGAGGCGGTGCTCGTCGGGTTCCCTGGCGTGGCGCCGCACTATCAGCTCGTGCTCACGCGCGACGGCTCGCTCGACGCGATGACGGTCGATGTCGAGGTCGCGCCGGGCGAGCCGGCCGACGACGCGTCGCGCCAGCGCAAGGCCGCGGAGGTCGCGCGGCACATCAAGGCGCACATCGGGCTCAGCTGCGCGGTGGTGGTGAAGGCGACCGGCGAGGTGCCGCGCTCGCAGGGCAAGGCGGTGCGGGTCAAGGACCTGCGAAACCGGTAGTCGCGGGGCATAGTAGCGGCATGGACGAGTTCCAGCACATTTCCGTCGGGGGCCTCGTCGGTGGTCGCCTGCTTCGCGTGCACAGCGGCGGCGACGGCAGCGGCGCGCCGATCGTGTACATGCACGGCGGGCTCGGCTCGATCCACGAGCGGCCGGCGAGCGACGAGCTGGTCGCGCGGCTCGGGATCCGGCTGGTGCGGATCGAGCGGCCCGGGTTCGGTGCGTCGACGCGCCACGCCGGCCGCACGCTGGCGGACTGGGCCGGCGATGTCGCGGCGGTGCTCGACGCGCTCGGTCTGGCGCGCGCCGGGATGCTCGGCTGGTCGGGCGGGGCGCCGCACGCGCTGGCCGTGGCGGCGCTGGCGCCGGCGCGGGTGGCGGCGGTGGCGCTGGTCGGGGGCGGCGCGCAGGACCCGAACTGGCTGTTTCCGACCGACCCCGACGAGCTGGCCCGCGCGCGGAGCGAGCTCGAGGCCCGCACCGCGGCGATGGCCGCGCTCGCCGCCAAGACACCGATCGTGCTGCTCGACGGCATGCTCGGGCGGATGCCGGAGGTCGATCGCGCGCTGCCCGGCGACGTTCGCGCGATGTTCGCGGCGAGCTACGCCGAGGCGCTGCGCACCGACGGCGGGGCGATCGACGAGATGACGGCGCTGCGCACGCCGTGGCCGTTCGACCCGGCGGCGATCACGTGCCTGGTGCACCTGTGGACCGGCGAGCTCGACCAGAGCACGCCGCCGGCCGGGGCGCAGCGGCTCGCCGATGTGCTGCCGCGCGCGCAGCTCGACATCGTGCCCGGCCGCGGCCACAACATGATGTTCTCCGACGCCGAGCGCATCCTCGCCGCACTGCGCGACGAGGTCCGCACCGCCGAGGCGTGATCCGAGTATAACCGCGGTATGGCCGTCGACCGTGCGCCCTTGCTCGATCGCAGGTTTCTCGATGAGCTCGACGCGCTCGCGCCGGGCGGGGCGCCGCTCGCGCTCGACGCGCCAATCCGGGCCGGTAGCCGGCTGACCGCGCGCGCCGCGATCGAGCTGTTCGACGCGCAGGTGGCGAGCCGGCACCTCGACTACGCGGCGCGTGCGCTGCGCGCCCGCAACGAGGGGTTCTACACGATCGGCTCGTCGGGCCACGAGGGCAACGCGGCGGTGGCGGCGGCGCTGCGGCCGAGCGACCCGGCGTTCCTGCACTATCGCTCCGGCGCGTTCTTCGTCGCGCGGGCGCGCCAGGTGCCGGGGCAGACGCCGGTGTTCGACGTGCTGCTCAGCCTGTGCGCGAGCAGCGACGAGCCGATCGCCGGCGGGCGACACAAGGTGTTCGGCAGCCACGCGCTGGCGATCCCGCCGCAGACCTCGACGATCGCGTCGCACTTGCCCAAGGCGGTGGGCGCGGCCGTGTCGCTCGACCGCGCGGCGCGGCTCGGCATCGCCGGCAGCGCGCCCAGCGACGCGATCATCGCGTGTACATTCGGCGATGCATCGGCCAATCACTCGACGGCGACCGGCGCGATCAACACCGCGGCGTGGACGGCGTACCAGCACCTGCCGGTGCCGATCCTGTTCGTGTGCGAGGACAACGGGATCGGGATCAGCGTGCGGACGCCGGCGGGCTGGATCGCGGCGAACTACAGCAACCGCGCCGGCATCCACTACGTGTGGGCCGACGGGCTCGACCTGCCGCACGCCTACGACGCGGCGTGCGCGGCGGTCGACCACGTGCGCACGACGCGGCGCCCGGCGTTCCTCCACCTGCGCACGGTGCGGCTGCTCGGTCACGCCGGCTCGGATGTGGAACAGAGCTACCGGCCACTGGCGGAGATCGAGGCCGACGAGGCCGCCGATCCGGTGATCGCGACGGCGCGGCTGCTCGTGGCGTCCGGCGCGCGGACGGTCGACCAGGTGCGCTGGCAGTACGAGGACGCGCGCGCCCGGGTCGCCGCGCTCGCCGACGAGGCTGCGCGCCGGCCGCGGCTGAGATCGGCGGCGGAGGTCACCGCACCGCTGGCGCCGCGCGACGCCGCGGCGATCGCCGACGAGGCGGCGCGCACCGCTGCGCCGGCCGCGCGCGCCGCGCTGTGGGGCGACAAGCTCCCCGAGCACGACAGGCCGGCGCACCTCGCGGTCCACATCAACCGCGCGCTCGGCGACCTGCTCGCCCGCTACCCCGAACTGATCGTGTTCGGCGAGGATGTCGCGCGCAAGGGCGGTGTCTACAACGTCACCACCGAGCTGTCGCGGCGCGCCGGGGTCGGCCGCGTGTTCAACACCGTGCTCGACGAGCAGAGCATCCTCGGCCTGGCGATCGGCGCCGGCCACCTCGGACTTCTGCCGATCCCGGAGATCCAGTATCTGGCGTACCTGCACAATGCCGAGGATCAGCTGCGCGGCGAGGCCGCATCGCTGCGGTTCTTCTCGAACGGCCAGTATCAGAACCCGATGGTGGTGCGGATCGCCGGCTACGCGTACCAGAAGGGCTTCGGTGGGCACTTCCACAACGACAACTCGGTGGCGGTGCTGCGCGACATCCCGGGCGTCGTGATCGCCTCGCCGGCGCGCGGCGACGACGCCGCGGCGATGCTGCGGACCTGCGTCGCGGCGGCCCGGCGCTGCGGCTCGGTGTGCGCGTTCCTCGAGCCGATCGCGCTGTACATGACGCGCGACCTGCACGAGCCGAACGACGCGCTGTGGACCAGCGTGTACGACCCCGAGGCGCCGGTGGTGCCGATCGGCGCTG
>Ga0307509_10009995_pt1 | contig 11712 bp, 13 predicted proteins | sample 10_EM_MG_FD_202245 | JGI IMG/M metagenome (GOLD analysis project Ga0307509, IMG submission 202245) | Populus trichocarpa ectomycorrhiza microbial communities from riparian zone in the Pacific Northwest, United States - 10_EM | ecosystem: Host-associated > Plants > Roots > Unclassified | place... | reverse complement strand
AAGGTCCCACCAACGAAATTACTTTGCGCGGTAAATTTGAGAACTCCCGTCTGATCCTGAGACCTGGCGCCTGACGCCTGGTCACCACCAGTCCCGGGCTCTGCCGCTTGTCGGCCCTAAGACTTATCACCAAACCCATCGTTCATTGCGTACTCCTGGCTCCATAAAAACTTCTCTAGCTTGCACATTCCATCAACACCAGCACCGCAGAAGTGTAATGGCTGCCTGACATCGTTCACGAATATCCTCACGTACTCTCCCTTCTCTCCTTCATCCTCACCCACTCTCTCGTCGTATCCCCCACGTCGAACCGTCCACCATGTAGGCTGGAAGTACCAAGAGAAGAATGGGTAGGGCACGATAATATTTCGACAGTCATATGACCCGAGAAAGGTACCATCTTGGAGGTGATCCACGTCCTATCCTTGGTGATTTTCATGGTGTCGAGGGGTCCATCGGTTTGGCTGAACAGCCCCATGGCGGAAGATACTGCGATGATCAAGTTGTCGTGGGAGGGATCGAGTTCGGTCCAGTGGGAACGCCTCGGGGGATGCGAGCAAAGTATTGTTGGTTTATGGACTCTGTCGTGCGGGGGGATTCATGAGGCGCCAGATAAGCTCGCTGATGTACCCGGACCCTTGGATGGGGCCCAAGGGGTTCCCATAGCTAACAAAAAACGATCAGCTGTGTTAATAATGGGGAGACTACGTATGCGTACCCAGTGTTGCAGAATTTCTCGAGGTCCCCAGCGTACTCGTAGACGTCAAAGTCCTCCTCAGAGAAGAGGTAAAAGGGGCTGATCGCCTCCTTGGCGACTGTCAAAAGGACGGGTGCATGATGGCGTAAGCGTCTTGTGTAGTGATGTTTGCGCCTGGGGCAACGGGGTTGAGGTGCGTAGCGATATATCTGGAAGTGGTATCAACGAATCCCTTGACCTGAGCCTTGGTGTTCACCGCGGCGGGGCACATCTCATTGTCCAAAGTGTTGTTGCACCCGCCCTTGTTCTTCAGATTAGTCCTCAGCCGAAACCTGCGGATTGGGGAAGACCAACCGTCTCTGGTACGATTAAGTTGACCGTTGCTGGGTATAGTCGTTCGCTGGCCGCCGAGAAGCCTACTCTCTCCCCGTTAGCCCAACTGCCTGAGAATATGTGGAACGTGCGACCCACCCTTGGTCCAGCTTTGGGCGGAAGCTATGACGTGTTTGGACCCGGAAGCTCTAACGAAGGGGAGGTTGGCTTCGACGATCAAGTGTTGATAGCGTTTGAAGGTCTCTTCCCCCAACGAAAAAGATCTAGGAGGACAGAACGTTGATATTTCGTCAGACATCCGAACCCAGCGGCCTACTGATCAGCGCCGTATTTGACGAGATCATCCTTCCCAAGACCATGGGTGCAACTCTTCAAATAGTCGAGCTTGGCGTCATTGTAGCTTGTGGCAGCCTGAAGCTTTGCGAGCCCGGCGGCGACCGTCCTTGTTGCTCCGGTGGTGGGGTAACGAGCGCTGTGGCGTTGGAGCTGAAAAGTAGTATAAGTATCGACGAGCCGGGTACCGTTGGGAGTGGCGTGGAGAAAATAGGGACTCACAATACCGACCTGCGATACAATACACCCCTCCCGCGTTGAGCCTTCGAATGGCGCGGCGGGATGACAAGGCGAATAGTATGCCCAAGACTCCGAAAACGACTTGGTGGCCATCTTGGCTTAGCGCCACCGTTCTGGTGACGGTCGCCGTCATGATGGTGCTGGGTCTGAGAGCTGTGCGGTGAGGATATGATGTTGGCGAACAGCGAGGCGACGATCAAGAATGTGAGGAATAGGGCAGACAGTCAAGACATCTCTGGGATTGTGCAACGTCGGAGAATCGGTGAACCGGGTAAACCATAACGCGAGATTTCCGAAATCCAATCCACTTGAGGTGCGTGAAGGAGGCGGGAGGGAATGGGATGATGGGGGAAAGAGAAGACCGGACCGCTGGAGCCGATCACTGGCGCAACGGAGGCAAACTGTCAAAGGATGGTGTCGATGATCGCTCCAGAGGCGATGCCCTCGTTCCAGTGAAGGCCTCGCGGAACGGGAGTGTGGGTGCCATCTGGTCACAGATCTGGGACGCCCATCGCCCTGGATGACAGGGCGCTGATCTCGCTACATAGGCAGGTTGGGCGCAGAGTCGGTCACTTCCTGGTTTACGCAATGGGATCTTCGAGCCATTGACGGGTCCAACTGGTACCCGGGGGCTCGGCGCACCTCCTGGGTGTACGAACGGCCATCAAGCACGTGCTCTTTTCGTTCGTTTCGCTATTATACTCTCACAAATACCGACTGGCAGCTGGCACAAGCGAGAAGATACGGCTGAAGGCCATTCTTGGGGCGGCTAAGAGTGACGTTGAGATCTCTGCGCTCAGATGAGGCCGGCTGCAGTGGTTGCGGCTGGTTCTGTCGAGTTGGATTTCGGAAAGCGGTGTTTGAGTAGGTTCTAGCCAAATGAAAGGGTCCACCCTTTTGTTGCGAATAACGTTCGACTCACTACTATTATGTATACTTCCATTCGGACAAACGCCGGGTAGGAACCCTCCCTCTCCTTCAACTCTTACCATGGAGCACGCTCGCGTGAGAGATGACAATCGTAGTCCTCCCCCTACTGAAGACCCGACGGCACCCTTCATCCAAGTAGACCTACCCCGATCGGCCCCAGGCGGGGGGGAGTCCAGCGCCGGGCGTCCAGCTTGGCCCTCACCCCCGCCATCCACGATGAATCCCCAGTACACCGAAAAATCTTGGTTTTCGAGGTTTCGGCCGCCAAGATCAAAACCACTGTTCCGAGGTTTCGAGAGACCGAGCTTCTCTCGTATCGCGATCCTCACCGTCCTATGTCTCACCGCATACCCGGCGTTCTACTCCCTTACCTTTGTGGCGAAGGATAGGACATTATACATTGTGCGACTCATCGTCTCCGTCTGGTGTTCGGTGATCGGGTTCGCCCTCGGATACATTCCTCTCACAATTGGAGCGCAACACCTGGAGGCAGCGAGTGAGTTCACGCTGGTTTGGTATCGAGACTTTCTAAGTCTTTAATTTAAACAGCCTGGGCCACCGTGATTCACATGAGTCACGATGGTGACGGAATGAAGCTTCGCGATCTGGCCAGAAGCTCGCGCAACCCGGCGAGTATCATGACCGCTTTTCATATCATCCGCTCTCGTTTCGGGAATCGAGGGGCCGCCAGGCGTTCCCGTGGACGATACGAGTCTGTCCCAAAATCACCTTCTGCTCCGCGACTTCTCACATCGCCGCAGCAAACGCCCATGGTCTCTGTTCCTAGGATTATTCTCTGTCCTCATCATCCTAGGTCCCCTGTTACCACTCCTATTCGGACGCATCATAGGGATCAAAGTTTTCGTCCGCGTACGTGCCACAAACCTCCTTCTTGTATTTCCTGATCCTTGCACAGACCCAACGCAGGGCATACCGCGAAGTTTTGATCGCTGGAGACTCATCTGAGGGGGACATTAATCGGGCGGTCCCTGGAATGCTCCAAAATGGCAGAAGCATGTCGGACACCGCCGAGTTCAGTTACGACGATGACATTGTTTACTTCGCCCAACCGAGTCGGTCCCAGTTCATCCCTGGCGGTTCCGGGCTGGGAACTTTCGATCCACCTACGCCCCTCGGTCTGAAGGACACCCCGAACATCTCCCCTGAGTTTACGGGTAGGACCCCACCAGAGAGCAGCACCGGCGCGATTTTACAGTATGCCCCACCTGCTCATAAGGGGTGTGTCCCGACGTCCTGATATTCGTCTTTTCAGATACCCCCAGTGGGGAATCAGGATTCACTGCGAGAAGCTTCCCAACCCTGAAGTTAACTTGTGAAGCAACTTAACGCGCCTTCCCTCGGACCAACCCACTGATTTTTTCCTGCCCAGGATACCCGTTTCGAATCAATCACAAACCTACGTTTTTGTTCCTCAAGAATTTCTTCAACGCTTGTTTGCGGTGTACGGCATGGACCTACCACCGGAGCTCACGAAACCGGACCTCAGTCTCCTAAACGCGAAGGATACCATCCCGTCAAATATCAACAGCTCAACGATCTCCTTCCTCTGTGAGTTTTTGTCGACCCACCTCACGCTCTTCATGTCTCACTCGCGTTCTGCAGCGGCGTGGCACCACAGCGTCTTCTCTGCGACCTTCGACTCTATCATGCCACCCATAACAGGTGTTCAAGCATGGACGATCGTCGACATCGTCCTCGTCCGGCTCAACACAAGTCTCACGCCTTCCGGTAAATTCCCTGTATACTCGGATACACCGCCGCAAGGTTACGATTGGCCGGGAACCAGGCTCGGTTTTGATGCCGCAGTTTGCGTACAAAGGTACGAACCCTGGATTCTAGAAGCATATAACGCAACTACTGGACCCCCCCACGCTCTGGGGATCATCGGGAAAGTGAACACCAGTGTCTCGGTGTCACCGAGCGGTAGTATCCGAGGAGCTCGAATCGCGAACACTGGGTATCTCAACACAACGGGAAAGGAAATTGTGATTGAGGCAGCTCATATCAATAGCGTTTATCGGATGCTGGACGTCAATAACGACCAGGGTCATGATTGGGGGAGTTGCGCCCCCACTCCTGCTGTGGGTCCCGCCGTGCCCCTGCAGCCAACATCTCTTCTAACCTTGACCTACTTCACAGATTGTTTCTTTCACGGACGGGAATGGAACTCTGGGATACACCGAACTGTCTCCAACCAGGTTCGCCGCTATCCGCGCACGGGTGGCTGCAGCTGACGCTCTGCCATACCTTGCGGGGTCGAGACCCATCGTCGCACAATCGTATGGGGATGAGGCCCTTGCATATGCCACTTACAAGCCGTGGCAACTGATTACCTCCCTTGCTCTTATCTGTATTCTGGGAATAATTGGAGAACTATTCGTGCCAACTTTACCGCTCAATATTCCACGGAGAGAATTTGGGGTTTACAGTTGGTTGGCGCTGTTCAAATCTCAGGCATGTGGGCTCAGTTGTGTTTCACACACAAGGGCTAACCGGAACCGGTCATTGATATTCAGGAACTGGAATTTGAGGCGGCCGACGAACTCAATAAGCTCATGAGCCTCGAACAGTTGGAGGATAAATTCTCAGACAAGCGGGTCAAGTTCGTCGTGGAGAGGTTGGGGCTCGAAGTTTCCGGATCATCACGCTAACCCTTTTGTCTCTCACCCGCACCAGAGGCTACCCGTCTCAGGGTGCCGACATGAGAGTTGTTGTACACGTGTAGCGTTGGCGTCGAACTCAAACCCGAGCCAACAATTAACTTATGCAAGAGATGGTTTTGACCGAGAATTGTTGCCGTTTCGCGATGCCTTCAGGTTACACAGATAAAGACCGGGCCCTTCGGTCCCGGGCAGCCCCAGCTAAACAAAACCCAAACAAACAACAAAACATAAAATCCCTTCTGTGGATTGCACCATGCCACGTTGAGCAATGTTCTCCTTTCCTCGGTACAGTCAACAAATGTGAAACCTGCCTGCTCTGCATCAATGGTGCTATGCACCATATCGATATCACTCCCGTAAGCCCCCGGACTGGCGGTGTAGCCGACTCGTCCGTGGTACTCTGAGCAATTGAGAGCGGAGGTACCTCCGTCAGCAGTGCGTGTTCCGCTGGGGAGTTGGAGGTACTTGTACATAGCTTGTGGAATATCCCCGAGCTATCTTGCTTGCGTCCTTCAGACTTCTGTCCTGGTTTGACGCGCGGTTTTCGGTCAGAGCGAGAGCGCCTGCCTGCGGAGAGTGATGCGCTTGGGGATTGCCCGTGCTGCACTTTAGACCCCGCCTGCTCGGGCGGATCAAGAATCAGACATTCCGCTAGAAACACCCGACGGGTTCGAACGCGTTCAGCAATCTCGCGGGTGAACATGAACTGAACGCCCCGAGAACGCGGTGTGAACCGGACTGGACGTTCGGTTCCTGCCGGCTGCGTTCGCGTTCGAACTCAGGTTCGGCGGGTTCAGGACCGAACTACGAGAACATTAGTACCGTTCCCTCTTGGAGGGAGGTCTGAGGCCTGGGCACACTTGATGATCAGTGATTTCCGCATTATATGGGGGTTGAACTGGGGCTGCCTCCCTCTGAAGTCGAGGTTGGATTCCAGCCTAGGCTGAAGGTGGCCTGGCACACCCGGTTTAGCTGATGGGGCGTTCGAGTTCATTTGTGTTTGGGTCCAGCTCAGCCGAACGTGCTGGAAACCATAAGTACGCGCCCCCCCTCGTTCGTTTCATTGTTACCCCTGCAGACGCACATATCCCTGACATTAACCAACAGCTGGGGTAGACGAAAAGATACAGCCTGTGGAGCCGGTTATGGTCACCCTCGATTCTGGAGTCGAGCTACCCGTAGTGTTTCGGATTCGCAAGGCGGTGTTTGCTCCCGCTCATCGATGGGATCCCAGTAGCCACCGCCCCAGAGTCCAGTAAAGGAATGGTGGGTCTAGATTGTAGGAAGGAAGTTCCCGAAAGGCATTACGTAGTCTAGACAACCAATCCTGTGCTGTAGACAATGGACAAATATCGGGTGGCCCTTGACTTCCTCTCTCTTGAACTCTCAATATGGAGCATCATCGCATGAGGGACAACAACTCGAGCCGCCACCCCACCGAAAATCCGTCCGCACTTCTCATCCAAGCACCAGGCACGATAGGTTTCCAGGGTGACGATAAATCACCATCAGGATCAAAACCAGCCTTCAGAACCTTCGAGAGACCGAGATTCTCTCATGTTGCGATCCTCACTGTCCTATGCCTTATCGCATACCCGGCGTTCTACGCCCTCACCTTTGTGGCGAAGGATAGATCGTTATACATTGTGCGACTCATCGTCTCCGTCTGGTGTTCGGTGATCGGGTTCGCCCTCGCCTATATTCTTCTCACAATCGGAGCGCAACACCTGGAGGCAGCGAGTGAGTTCACGCTGGTTTGGCATCGAGATTTTCTAAGACGTTATTTTAAATAGCCTGGGCCACCGTGATTCACACGAGTTACGATGGTGACGGAATGAAGCTCCGCGATCTGGCCAGCAGCTCGCGCAACCCGGCGAGTATTATGACCGCTTTTCATATCATCCGCTCTCGTTTCGGGGATCGAGGGACTTCCAGGCGTTCGCGTGGACCATACGAGTCTGTCCCCGGATCGTCTTCTGCTCTGCGACGTCTCACATTGCTGCAGCAAACGACCATGGTCTCTGTTCCTAGGTTTATTCGCCGTCCTCGTCATCCTGGGTCCCCTGTTACCACTCCTATTCGGACGAATCATAGAGATCAAAGTTTTCGTCCGCGTACGTGCCAAAGACCTCCTTCTTGTGTTTCCTGATTCTTGAACAGAACCAACACGATGTATACCGCGAAGTTTTGATCGCTGGAGACTTATCCCAGGGGGACATTGATCGGGCAGCCACCGAATTTGGGGTGTCTGAGGTTAGCTGGTTGAAAATGGATTCTGACCTGCCCGTTCTGATACAGTAGCAAGGACTCTCCCTCAAAATGGCCATGGCTCCCATACGGTAGGATCCCGGCCGAAACTGTCAAGCTCAGTTATGGCAACGACACCGTCTACTTTGCCCAACCGATTCCGTCTCAGTTCGTCCCTGGCGGTTCTGGCGCTGGGACTTTCAATCCACCTGCGTCGATCGGTCAGAAGGATATCTCGAACAACGCCTCTGAGTTGACGGGTAGGGCCCCACCGGAGGGTGGCACCGGCGCGATTTTACGGTATACCCCATCTGCTTATAAGAGATGTGTCTCCACGTCCTGATATTCCCCTCTTCAGGTACCCCCAGTGGGGAATCAGGATTCACTGCGAGAAGCTTCCCAACCCTGAAGCCAACTTGTGGGGCAACTTAACGCACCTTCCTTCGAACCAACCCGCTGATTTGTTTCGACCCAGGGTACCCGTACCGGAAACGTCAGATACCTATATCGCTGTTCCGCAAAATTTCGTTCGAGGCTTGTTCGGGGCCTACGGCATGGACCTACCAACGCAGTTCACAAAACCAGTCCTCCAATACCTAGTGGGGAACTATACCATCCCGTCAACTATCGACCCCTCAACAGTCTCCTACCTCAGTGAGTTCTGGTCGACCCCTCTCGCGTTCTTCATATCTAACCCCCGCACTATAGCGAAGATCACAGACGGCCGCGGTAGCTTTGTCCTCGCCTCCCACGTCATCCTAAACGCAACTATTGACCAAGGGTGGATGGCCATGGAGACTTTCTTCCTCCAACTCAATACCAGTCGCACCCCTTCTGGCCGCTTCCCTGTATACGCGACTACCAGCGTTATTCTGGTGCCGCCCAATATGGTCGAAGTCAGGATCGGCTACGATGCCGTAGTTTGCCTCCAAAGGTACGAACCTTGGATGATAGAAGCATACAACACATCTACCGGATCCTCCTCCGCTTTGCGGATCGTCGAAAAAGGGAACGACAGTACCCCGCTGTCGCCGAGTGGTAATATCCGAGGAGCTCGAATCGCGAATACTAGGTATCTCAACAAGACTGGAAAGAACCTTGTGTTCGAGAGTGCTTATTACAATAGTCTCGCTCTGATGAAAACCGCTAACCCTGACAGCGGGAGCTTTTATGGCCCCACTCTTGCTGTAGGTCCCGCTGAGCCCCTGCGTCCTCTTCTAACCTTGACCTACTCCGCAGATTGTTTCTTTCACCGGTGGCACCGGGTCTCGGGGATACACCGAACTGTCTCCAGCCCTGTTCGCCGACATCCGCGCACGGGCTAGTGCGGCTAAAGTTCTACCATATCTTGTGGGGTCAGGACCTGTCGTCGCACAATCGTATGGGGATGACACCCTAGCATTTGCCACTTACAAGTTGTGGCAACTGAGTATCTCCCTCGTCCTTATCTGGATTCTGGGAATCATTGGTGAATTATTTGTGCCAACTTTACCACTCAATGTTCCACGGAGAGAATTTGGGGTTTACAGCTGGTTGGCGCTGTTCAAATCTCAGGCATGTGGGCTCAGTTGGGTTCCACACACAAGTGCTAACCAGTCATTGATAATTCAGGAGCTGGAATTTGAGGCGGCCAACGAACTCGATAAGCTCATGAGCCTTGACCAGTTGGAGGATAAATTTTCAGACAAGCGGGTCGAGTTTGTCGCGAAGAAAGGCGAGACTTGAAAATTCCGGATAACCACACCGACCCCTTTTGTTACTTTTCCCCTTGAACATAGAACGGGGTGATCACAATCATGACAATGTGCAGTATGGTAATATATCGCCCATTTGGTTTTTTTAGTATATCCTTTCCATACATGCCTTTCTACATGGGACGAGTTCATGCCTGAGATCGTCGTAAAACAATCCCCTCACCCCATCGATGTCGATACTCCCGGTCCGATTTGTGGCTAGGTTGGGATGTGGGTGTCTTCGGTGGTGCCGTCATCTCTCTCGACAGCCCCCCCCCCCCAAGGTCTACCAAAATCTCTCTGGAATCAACCCTGAAGGTGGGGTAATTGGTTATGGAGTCAACCCGGAGGAAAGCCAGCTGATCGCATCCGTCTGGCTGGGAATGTGTTCGATGAGTCGTGCCCATGGGGTGGGGTCAGTGATCGCCAAATGCGGGATACGGAGTCGGGATGAGCACCACTGCAACTACACGAGGAAAGCCGGTGTTGTCCTTCCACGGACTCTTCGCGAAAGCAAGCACAGCTACGGCGAGTGTCACGACAACCAGACCCTGAGTGAGGAACGGATACGTACAGCCGTTGCAACTTGTCCACGCGAGTCTCTCAGGCAGTGAGAGCCGTTCCCAGTTAAGGTCCCGCCCAGGGCTGTAAAACGCACTGCGCCAGCTGGAAGTTGAGCGTTGTTGATTGATCACCAAGGTCCGAATGGAATGCTCAAGCGCTCAGCGGTTGAGTTCCATAGATCGGATGAAGGTCGCCGCGGGCTAGCCTGCTGGCCATTGGATATTGACTCGCCGTGCTACCCGTCAAGTGGTCCATTGACTGGCTAGGTGTGGGTAATGTCCTCGATGTTCGGTTCGGGTTCGGTTCGAGGGTGATTGGGCGAACCTGAAACCCAAACCTAACCTCAAATCCCCACTCGCCTGAACCCGAACCGAACCCGTGTTCAGGTTAGGTTCGGGGCGGTTCAGGTTAGGTTCAGGTTAGAACCAGGTTCGAACCCGAACCTCATGTAATTTCTAAACAAGGAAAAAAAAATGTATTCTCAAATCGCCGAGGTCTCTGTCCATGTAGCACGAGTGGCCTCCTCCTTTGCTCTTTTGGTGGCAACTTCTTGACGGCGGAGATCCTTGTAATATGTTTTAACAAACTGTAGAATCCCAAATGTCTCAGCTGAAACCCCCCCATGACGCTTGTCGTCGTCCAAGCCGGCACTTGAGAAAGCCCTTTCTGAGGGTACAGAAGATCCCTGAACAGGGAGATAATCGCGTGCAATTTGTGCGAGGATTGGATAACGTGCTGCATTGGCCTGTCCAAGGTTGAGATTCAATAACTCCCGGACACGAGCGTAAACTGACCTTCCACCACCCCATTGGTGGTAAGTCGCCCTCATACAGCGGTTCATCCAAGTATAACTTCAATTCTGCGCGAGGATCGAGTTCCTTCCACACATCACGGGCCGCTCGCATCATTCGCGCTCTGGCAAGCTGATCATCTCCGAACTTATTGCATTGGGTTCCCACCTTCAAGGCATCAGGTGTGGCATCAGCACCAGATCTTGACCCTTCCCCCTTTCTTGATGCCAAGTACCCATCAAACTGGACCAATACCGTGAGACTCGAAGGATGGATGCAGAAACCTAGTCACAACGTACCGTTTCTTCCATCACACGTTTTGCGTGCTCCTGACCTGCTTCTGACCACGATGCAAGGAAAACTGCGTCCTTTGTTTTTGGTTCGAGATCTACGAGAGAGTTAACCAGAACAGCCATTTGTTCAGGAGAGTGAATGACGTACAGAGACTGACAATGTAGACCGGGGAGGCATCGGTCTTGTTATAATACTTGTATAAGGTATTCAAGCCTGCATTGATCGCGTCCTTGATGTCCCTGTAGCGGGGACTGCTAGCCTTCTCCCGCCACTGCCCTATGAATGCCTCTAAAATGGGGATAATCTTCCAGACAGTTGGCTCTGTTTCAGAGGAAAACCTGTCATTTACGTTGGCAGCATCCTGGTATGATTGATCCCAACATGAGCACACTCAGCTGGACACGTGTGCCGAGGTAACATACCTGGAGAACCTCATGTACAATGGTCACAAATGACCACTCTTCATCGTTTAGCCGATAGGTGCAGTACTTAGGTTGCTTTGAATCCACTTTTGGTACTGACTCTTCATCATCTGCGTTATTGACGAACTGGGTGATCGCCTACATTGAAGCGGTTATGTTTGGGGAATCTCCTGGATGAGAGTTAAGTTATTTACCTTCCGTAACACCAAGACTCACCCAAGAACACTGTGCCAAGAGCCCCAGCGTGTTCTGCAGAATGGAATTAACTCGAGTGGAGTACAATTCACATTCTTACAACATGTCCTCAGGTAACATTTCGCCTGCGTACATCGACGGACCTTATAAAGGATGGTCAGTATAGTTTGTAGAAGCAGTTTATGGATTACCCTACTTTAGTCACAAATGCCCGAACCCGGAGGAGCAGGGACAATCCTCGGACACTTG